>Ga0307945_1000394_pt1:0-27500 | contig 29441 bp, 38 predicted proteins | sample OrgLakmetagen228_FD_201818 | JGI IMG/M metagenome (GOLD analysis project Ga0307945, IMG submission 201818) | Saline water microbial communities from Organic Lake, Antarctica - #228 | ecosystem: Environmental > Aquatic > Non-marine Saline and Alkaline > Saline | place: Antarctica: Organic...
GTGATCTTCTGCTGTGCCAAATTGTTTGACACAGGCGGCAAGAGCGGCTCAGGGCCTGCAACCGCCTGGTGTCCAGCGTCGCCCAAAATTAGGTCTAGATGTTGAGGGCAGCAGTATGCAGGTATGTGAAAAAGGCGGACAGGATCTCTGAAAGAAGCGACAGAGGATCTGTCGTGGATGTGGAGTTCAGACATGTTATTGCAAAAGTGGAGTTTGGATGTGTTATTTGCGCGCCCAGCGCCCAAAATGGGCCATTGGATGAGCATAAGACTTGTAACCAGGTCGTTTTCCTGTATGCTTCAAGGAATACATGTGCAAATGTTTTGCATTGAAGACATGTAAATGACCCTGCTTGTGCATGAGGGCGCGCAATCCTGATTCTGCAACCCCGCAAGCAACACATCTGCACCTCTTCCAGGTCATCACACGCGCTCAGCTGCACCCAGGAGCACATTTGTCCACCCCTCGCATGACTGGTACGATACCCTTGAAATGACGACTTTTGAACAAGACTTCCGTAAGGCTGTCAAATTGTCTGTTGGTAATTGCAGCCGTGCAGCTCAATCAAGCAGATTATGCAACCAAAAAGCTCAATCGAGCAGGTTCTGCAACAAAAAAGCTCGATCAAGCAAATTATGCAACCAAAAAGCTCAACCAAGCAGGTTATTCAACCAAGAAGCTCAACCAAACAGGTTATTCAACCAAAAAGCTTAATCGATCAGGTTCTGCAACCAAGAAGCTCAATCAAGCAGGTTCTGCAACCAAAAAGCGCATTCAAGCAGGTCATGCAACCAAGAAGCTCAATCAAGCATATTATGCAACCATGAAGCTCAATCAAGCAGGTTATGCAACAAAAAAGCTCGATCAAGCAGGTTCTACAACCAAAAAGCTCAACCAAGCAGGCTCTGCAACCAAGAAGCTGAACCAAGCAGGTTATGCAACCAAAAAGCTGAATCAAGCAGGTTCTGCAACCAACAAGCTCAATCAAGCAGGTTCTGCGACCAAAAATCTCAATCAAGCAGGTTTTGCAACCAAAAAGCTCAACCAAGCAGGTTCTGCAACCAAACAGCTCAATCAAGCAGGCTCTACAACCAAGAACACAGAGCTGTGTCGTTGTTCTATTCCTTGCATGTTCTTCCATTTGATCTCAGTGACGGCTTACGATGGGCATGGCAACCGAGCTCGTTTGCCAGCAGGCACCCAGTTCGAGCTACTGGTGGTAGCACAGGATGATCAGCAGCAGCAGCAACCACAGCAACAGCAGCGGGAGTGGGTTGTGAGCCGAATCAAGCCCCTGGACAAATTGAAGGTGCAGATTCTTGAGCTTATCTTATGCGGAAAGGTAGCGCACTGAGTCACAGCCTCCTATTTAGCACATTGTTCACACACATTTGACTTGGTTGCACCTCCACTGCCACCGTTTCTAACTGCTCTGCTTATCACTATCTGATGCTTACATGCTTGCCATCCGTAAATGCCTGGAAAGCTTGCCTTTGCACTTGCCACTTCTACTTATGCGTGTACACTTCCATGTGCAGTCTGAGGCAGAGACGGAGGACAGCCAAACGCACGAGGACTGTGAAGTATCCCCCCACTTTGCCCCCATTGATCTTGCTCAGATACCAGAGCTGGCTCTCAACTTTGAGCAGGGTGCGTAAGAGATATGTTTCCATGAGCTGGTATGGGTCGTGTTCTCTACATGTCTTGTTGCACGTGTGAACATGGGTTACGATATCCCTGCAGCACAAAAAAAAACCATGCAGGCAGTGAAGACCTCTCCACACATTAATCTACAAAAGGAGCCAATTTGGTATCGGGTACCGTAAAACTCCTCCGCCAAAAGAATAAGAAAATATCAATGGGGATCAGGAGGGTCGTAGGCTTGACCTGAAACCTTCTCCTGATGAGAGTTGATAATAGTACTAGAAAGTACGCGCCTGGTACGGACAAGTTTAACAGCGTAGTTGCTAGAATGGAAATGAAGCTTTGAAGCAAATTTATGTCTCGCATGGAGTTACTCGTTCTGTATCTGGTAGGCTGGTTGCAAATGTTCTTCTCACATAGGTATAAGAGAATGTGTAATACTACCAAATGTCTTCTACCTTTTATCTTCTTAGATGCCAGGAAGTGCATAAGGTGTCGTCCTGCCATTGGTTGGTCACAGTCTCCTTTGTGTGCTTCCCACCCAGGTCATACAGAGCCGTTAGATGATTTCCAGGAGGGCAGCGTGTTTGCGCTCCGTGTGCGTGCACGCTTGCCAAACGGCCATGCCGTCTCAAACAGGTGAGAGGAGAGGGCAGGCAGCGATATATTATAAAGTCATGGTCTAGGCTGGTAACAATCAATATAAAGTCATAATGATAACAATCAATCAATGATAAGTCATGGTCTAGACTGGTAACAATCAATTTGCACTGAATTTCATCAGCAGCTGTCTTGTCTTGCAGAGGCGGCCTTCTTTTGGAGGACAGGGGAGGTTAGGGTTAAGACATTAAGACGCTTATTATGCATGCTTCGAGGAAGGGGCTTCTGAGCAGCAGCTTGTGAAAGCCTGCAACCAACCTATCTAAGTGCACTTGTCTGTCCACGTAGGTTTATGAGATGCCTTGATGCAATTTGGCCGCTTCTGTCCTTGCAGGAGTATGAGATGATGCTGTGTGCAGGCCTGCTGCCATCAACACTTTCCATTTAATCTGTCACTTTTCCCTTTCTTTCTCTTTTCCTTCCCTCTTAATCTCTTTCTTTCTGGACTGCTCTCTCTTTTCCTTCCCTCTTAACCTCCTTCTTTCTGGACTGCTCTCTCTCTCTTTTCCTTCCCTTATAACAAAATTTTCTAAGTTCGCTCACCTGTGCAAATAGGGTCGTCCAGGGCAATAACGCTGGATGGTTTGGCCTAATATGTTAGTTTATTAGGCGAAAACCCGACCCAATTCCGCCTCTGCAAAAAAAGCATAGATATATTATGGGAATTTTGATTAAATTGGAAACAGCAAGAATGACACAACATAATCTCAAACAGACAACCTCAGCGCACAGACCAAATGCAAACTAGGGCGAACTCGAGAAGAGGAACACTGTTAACTCGAGAGGGCTCTGTTTGGGCCTGTCCCTCAGCCACCTAGAGACTACAGGCTGGGCCACTTGCCGTCCTTTGGCCCCTTGGCCCCCCTCAAATTGCCAGGCCTTCACCCTGGCGTACCCTTGAGTTTTTTCTCCATTTCCACACTTCATGCTTGCTGCTTGGACACCCATTGGCCAAATGGCGTCCGCGCAGCAAGCATGAAAGGTGGAATGGAAAGAAGGCTCCCATGTTTGGTAGCGGTTTTTTTTATTTAAGCGATCGTATCTGTGCTTGAAAGTTTTAAGAGGTTGCCTAATTGGTCAAGCACAATAGTGACGTGTATGATATACCCAGCATAGACGTTACTCTGAAATGCATGAGCTAGTTTATAAGAGCTCAGCTGCTCCTCACGCTAGCCAGAGGCCAGAGCCCTACCAAAGAAGTGAGACTATGCCCAATGTCCACCCAGGCATACCACTTAGACCTCACATGTAATTCAAGCAGTAGTAAATTCAGGCATACAAGTGTGTGTTGTACAGCAGCTGAAAGGGTGATTATTTGGAACGACTAAACACCAAATCCATGCAAGTGTGTGTTGTGCAGCAGCTGAAAGGGTGATTATTTGGAACGACTAAACATAAAATCCATGCAAGTGTGTGTTGTGCAGCAGCTGAGAGGCTGATTATTTGGAACCACTAAACACCAAATCCATGCAATTCGTGTGCTGTGCTTTGTACCCAGTTGCAGCAATGAGGCAGCTCAAGTCGTCATGGGTCTGGCCAGAGCAGTCACCTCTCAGGTTTGTTACCATTTATTCCATGCTGTTAGCGCAGTTGCTTTGAATGCAATGCTCGCACTTAGCTCGAAATCTTCTTCCCGTTCGTGCATCAAGTGCTTCTCTCATTCGTCCGCATCTCAATCAGGCCATCTGCTACATTTTGTGGGATCGGGTCTGTTGCAGCAAATATGTGCTGACTTGCCCAGTTGTTTCAATGCTCTTGTTCTGACTCTAACACAAAAACTGTTGTTTGCTACCTTGACTTGAATCACAATCGCAGCCCCCTCCCTCATCTTCATCCAGCAACCCTCTGCACGACCCTGCTGCTGGTGCTGGGAACGACTCCTCTGGTTGCTGGGTGCTAAGAACGCTCACGTTGTGCAGCTTTGTGGTGGGAATAGTGCCCCTTTTCCATCTGTGTGGTGTGCTGGTACACTTATAGCCATATCAATTACATCATTGGCTCCACGTTTTACTGTTATGGTGGCTGCCTAAGTTTCCTGTGAGCCTCTTGTTTCAATAGAGTGGCTGTTTTACACTCTTCTTTAAATGGCCGCCGCAAGCGATGCCAGTGTTTGCAAATTAAAAGGTTTCGTTTTTTGGATAAGATGCTGCTTGCTGCTGATTATGTTAATCATATGTTGTAAGAACCTTGCGTAACCAGGTGTATGATTACCTCGTGTTGTGGATATCGGCACAATTCCAATAATAAAATCCGCGAATCATAATGTTGCTCCAGTATGTGTTTTTTACTCCTGTGTAGCCATGCACCCATATGTTCATGATCTCCATTCATTGCGTCATTTTACATGCTCAGAATGTCGAGTCGCCCATTGTCTTCTTTCTGTTTCTCTCAAATTCATGCTGCAGGTGGCGTCCGCTGATGATGAGGCCTTGCGTCGCAGGTGGGGCATAAGGCTCGTTGTCCACTAGCCGGTAAAGTAGCTGCTTGCTGCTGGAACAGGCGCTACAGTGATATTGCTCTCTCAACAAGAGTAATGTAGCATGCCTTCTGTTTTTGCGTCGAATTACGTCACAATGTACGGACTTGCGGTGCTGCGCATTGTTTGCACATTTAGAACGCGGGGCTCGAGTAGCATCCATGGGCAGAATGCATGGGCAAACGCAATAAGCAGCGCTTGGGTAAAATTTGCCTGGGCACAAGCTGCTAGCAACGCCGGTTTCTTGCTTGGCTGCAGGGAAGCTGAGCTGAACGCCCTCCTGAAAAAAACCAGCTCAGGCCTGCAGACGGCACAGGCAAAACACACGCAATTGCAGAAGGCTGTACTGGTGGGTTGGGCATGGGCTGTGGGGTCAGGTCAGAGACCCGATGTCCAATCTCCGTCCTATATGGCACCTGAAGGCACACACATTTTGGTCACAGATACTTGATGGAGCACTCCCTTTAATGCATTTTGTTAGTTCTTTATGGAGGCCTGATCAGCATCAAGCGCAATGCTTGCCTCTATCTCACGCTTGGTATCATATCAGTTTATGATTCATGGTAATTCAAATGTCAAATGTCAAAAACACACCCAATGCAGGCAGCGCAAAAGAAAGCAGCACAGGCAACAGGGAGTTTACATTGTATTAAGGCCAAGGTGAGGCTTTAAAAGGAGGGGGATTCGTTGCTAGCAACTTGATTGATCAAGCCGGTGTTGTTCAATTGTGACCGCAAGACTTCTGTTCATGAAATGCATCGACATTTTGTTGTCTATCCTTCTTCGTATCTTTGCTACGTTTAGGGTCTTTGTCTATGTCTTGTATCCTTGCTGCATATATAGAGTGAGTGAGTGAACGACAAAGATGAATGACACCCTCAGCGACGCAAGCTTCCATGTATAAGCATGCGATGAAATTTTTCCTTGCACAGCATGGCCAAGCCCCTCTGCATCGCTGTGGACAAATGTGTGTTTGCATGCACAGCACCTTGCATGCACAGCACCTTGCAGCACAGCACCTTGCAGCACAGCACCTGCAGCACAGCACCTGCATCGCTGTGGACAAATGTGTGTTTGCAGCCCAGCACCTTGCATGCACAGCACCTTGCAGCACAGCACCTGCAGCACTGTGGACAAATGTGTGTTTGCATGCACAGTACCTTGCAGCACAGCACCTGCATTGCTGTGGAAAATCGTGTGTTTGCAGGTTGCAGCAGCACAACAGCTGCACCCCGCTGCAGCAGCACCAGGGCCAGACCGCAGACGCGGTACGGCAGCTCCTCCTCCTCTCCCACCCCTGAGCTTGCATACAATGATGGAGATGCTGCATAATCGTCTGGAGAGGCGGCCATTTGAAACAGTAAGTTGGATTTATGTTAAATCGCTTGAAATGAATATTGTTCCCTGGCATGAGTGGTCGATCCCTTTCAATAAGCGGAATGTAAAAGTTTGGGGTAGGAGGTACCATCCTTCATTCCTTGTACCTTAGCAGCTCCCAGATCTTTTACAAATAAGCACCATCATGTCAGACACAGACGCCATCAATTGCAAATGCATCTTCGCTTCAAGCGACATCTTGCATAGGTACTTGTTTCCACATATTCTGTACCCTTCCTTTAGTGTGGCGTTGCCCTCGGACACTGGCCCCTACATGAACACCTTTTTAATGCAGGTATCAGCATCTTCAGCGTCAGCAGCGGCACCAGCAGCAGGTGGTAGGCCACCCGTCCGTAGGAGTGCGCGCCAGGATGGGGCAGGCACCAGCAGAGCGACTGACGACCAGGGTGGGTGGGTGACAGAAGTGTGCAGACCAGGCGCTGAGGAGAAATCGTCACTGATTTCACAGTATGGACTGAATATATATATATATATATATGGATATATTGGACTACAGTCTCGTGACTTTGCTTTGATCAAGCTTTGACTATGTTGCCAAACCTTCAAGAGCTTCACTTTGCAGTGAATCACCTCATCATTCTCCACATGTTCATTCAAGGGAGCTTGGTAAAGAGAAATGCGGTGCGCTATCTGACCTTTACGGCAAAACAAGTCCCATGTAATGTATGTGCAGAGGAGGAAGGTCACCAAAGAGCTCCAGCAGCAGCAGAGAGTGGTGAATCCTGGAAGCCTCAGCCACAGGTGGCGCAAGCGTATCGAGGAAAGCAAGGTGCAGCAATTTTCGTTCTCCTTGCTAGACCCTGGGAAACGTCTGAAGCCTTCATTTAACCTACAAAACGGCATTGATAACATCCCTCTTCCTTTTTTGTAATCCCGCCTCGTTGCACCTTTCTATCACACGTGGACCCTTTGAATACGCACCCTTTAAAAAAGACAAGATGTGCTCCGTGTTTTCAGGCTCAGCCATGAGAGATCCCGCTGTGATTTGTGAAGAACTGAGAGCCAACGCCCCCACGGTAACTGAACAAACCCATTGAACAATGGCAATATGAGCGAACACTGTGCTCACTTGTGTCAGCTCACTTGTTTCAGCTCACTTACGTGCTAGCTCATTTCCTGTATGCTCGTTTGTGTGTCTGACACGAGACTGGTTTCACGTTTTTTATTTGTTTAGAGGGCTTGATCATGAGATAGGTTTACACACTTAAAATGCATACACAGATCACAACGCGGCTTTTTTTATATGCAGTTGCTTGGGCCTGTAGTCTCCTTGCTTGCTTGCGAACGAGAGGATTTAGCCATAATCCTTTCCAACCAATTAGGGAATAGTATCTCTTGCTGGTACGTTGTGAACACGTGTGTGTGTGTGTGTGTGTGTGTGTGTGTGTATGTGTGTGTGTGTGTGTGTGTTTGTGTGTGTGTGTGTGTGCGCGTGTGTGTGTGGTTGTGTATGTGTGAGTGAGTGTGTGTGTTTCTGCGTGCAAGAGTGTGTGTATGTGTGTTTGCGAGTGTTGGGTGGGTGGGTTGTGGATGGTGGCAGGTGGGGACGGGGGTGGGGGTGGTTGTGTGTAGGTGTGATGGTAGTTGTGTTTGTGTGCATGCTTGTGCATACTTATTTGTGTACATGCTTGTGCATGCTTGTTTGTGTACATGCTTGCTTGTGTTCATGCAAGTGTCACATTTGTAGGAGATATTTATATATATAGTACTAGACAGCTATCTGCAAATAATGTATGCATGCTCTTTTTAAATTATGCACAGGGTCGCCATTGAGCCCAGTGATGCATCAAGTGCTTTTAATTTTTTGAAAGACCGCTATGGCGGTTTCAAGGTACGCAGAACTTTTTTTGCACATCATTAGTGTGCATTGCTCTAGTAGCCTTCTTTGACACTCACATTCAATGTCGAATGAACAGACAGAAAATATGGAAATAAAATCATTGTAGATCGCAAGAAAATGCTCTTTGCAAAAGGAACAGAGAGCCACTGTGTACCGGGAATTTTGTATCGACTTCCAGTTGAAAAATATGCGTCATAAAGTCACAATCATGAAATCTACTGAAACATTCAATGGAAATCCATCACATAGGGTTCCGAAACGGAATGAGGGATGCTGCATGTTTGGCCTGAAATCAGCTCTTCAAGAGAAAAAAAACACGTATCTTTCCCTGTTTATAATTAATTCTGGAGCTTCTCCCAAAAGAATGATCCAAGTTACTGCAGCTTACTTTCCCTTTGAAACCTTTTGACATTTTGTGTCTTAGACCAATGGGTCCCTGAACCCAATTGCTGCTCATTGCAGCTTGTCTGTGCGCGTCCCTCTTACTAATTTGCAGTACCCGGAACAAAAGAGGCTGCTCTTCCTCTACTAATGCGGGGAAAATTTTTCACTGCCTGCATACTTTATTTAAAAGGTTGTTCTGTGTTGCTCCTAATGTTAATAATGATCCTATGCATGCACTTACTTACGTGCCAGACCTTTAATCACCTTTCGCCCGTCCGCAGTGCATTGGGTTTAAAGACCCCGTCATCACCTATAGCCCAAACAGATTTGATGAGGTTGACAGCAGCCACCCCCAAGGTGACGTATTAGCGTCTGCACATAGCCTGAATAATATAGGGGGCGCCATGTGAGGCCAAGATGGGAAAGCTAGTCAACTTATCCTTGCGTTCCTGCACCGTATCTGCTCAATCAAAAGCTAAGTACTGATATGCTGTCTTAATAAGGGCGCACATACCTAATGGCCTGAGCTTAATTTACTGCCATCCATTACAAAAGACCACTTGCAATACTACATTCGAGGGGTTCAGTTCATTAGAGTCAATGTAGTAAGTAAAGACCACTGCAAGAAAATGAAAAGAATATTGTGAAACAGATGTGCACTTTTACATGTCATTGTATTTGAGTACCACGATACCGGGGTGCAGGTTCCCGGCTTGTGCTTGTAGTCAATTTCTAAGCAAGGAGACTTACTTTTCTGATTTTGAGTGCGTGCTTCGGTTGCTCAGACGTCAGCAGTTCTGGCAGTTTGAAATGTATAGATACCTAGTTGATGGAAGAACAAAAGAATGGTGCTCCGTAAACCAAAAAAATTACTTTTTGTCATTTTGCTTTGGCAGCCCCCTTTTTCGGTTTGTTGTGTCAAACTTCTTTGGCCACAGACATAGCAAAGCCAAGTGCAATAAATGAAAACATTGAGCATCTCCACACACCTGACATTGTAACGACGTCAGCAGAACACTGTGGCCTGTGTGTGTGTCCTATTCCTTTTGTCTGCCATGAATTGCAACAAACACTTATGCACACAGTCGTTTTATCACGGTAGAGGGTGATTGCTTTTAAGCGTATTCTTACCAGGACTTGCTCCCGTCAGACTGCGATTTTGATTACTTATGAGTTCAGTGTGAAACACCTGAGCTCAGGTTCTTAAAGTGTAGCATGAAGTGAGATGTTCTCACTTTCTGCTTTTCTCCGGTTTCTGCTTCCCTTCTCCATTCTGTTTATTCCTTGGAGAACACAACTCTCTCTTTAGCATACTCCCCCCTCCTCCCTCACCTCTTTTCTATATTTTAGTCTTTAGTTTTCTCCCGTTTCTCCGGTTTCTCTGAGTTGTTGTGTTCTCCTTGGTAATAATGTCAGATCCCTATGCATCTCACGATGCAAGCGAAATAGAACTCGCATTATGAATTACTCATACCCAATGTAATCATTGCAGGGCTGCTAAAAGTCAAGCCACAGGCGGGTGTCGAGCAAGCCCTGTTGAGTGACCCCCACCGATTTGGCTTTGTGGGGTATGCTGCCAACCTTCTGCACATTGCACCGGTGAGGATTGCAGAGAACACATAGTAGTGTTTTGGGATAACCTGTTTCCTAGGCATGTGCACCTCGACCCTTGTCATGGCAACCATACTGTTTTGTGTGTCCACAACTTAAGGGCATGTGTGGAAAAGCCAGTGATAAGTGACCTCTGTGTGTGTGTTGATGTGTGTGTATATGTGTGAGTGCTGGCTAATCAGGCAGTGGCAGTGTTCCACACAGTCCCACAACTTAAGGGCATGTGCCGTGCGCTGCCTGCTTCAAGGCTCATCTGGAAGGCAACGGCTCCTGAGAGCCCTTTGAGTGAAGACCGTGTTTTTGCAACTGTTAGGGCTGAAATGTGCAGTTGCTTTTGATCACGGCAACGTTCTGGAATGTCCGCTCTGACCATCTTTTTGTAGGGCAGACAGTAGGGCAGCGTTATCTCGTTGCATCTGTGCATCTCGTTGCGTCTCGTTGTATCTGTGCTTGTATCTGTGCTTGTATCTGTGCTTGTATCTGTGCTTGTATCTGTGCATCTTGTTGCGTCTCGTTGCATCTCGTTGCATCTCGTTGCGTCTCGCTGTGCATCTGTGCATCTCGTTGCGTCTTGTTGCATCTCATTGCATCTATCTGTTCATGCATCGTCCATGCATCGTTCATGCATCATTCATGCATCTCGTTGCATCTGTGCAGCGTTATCTGTGCAGCGTTATCTCGTTGCATCTGTGCATTCATTGCCAAAAATGCCGCTGTGGGTGAGTGTTGACAAACTGGAGGTAGATGGCTTTTGGTAAAGCATTTCAAAGGGCACAAAACTTCCACAGGGGTCTATCTGAGCAAAAGTCCAAACATGTTCTTTTGTTGATACACATCAATGTAACATCATATAGCTAGGCCGTATGTAAATTTTCTGGAAAATGCTGGCCTGGGTGAGTGTGTGGCCTATACTTTTGCCAAGCTTTGGCACAAGATGCTCACGTATAAGGCTACCGCAACCCAACCCAGAGCTCCTTTAACCCCCAAAACACCAATCAATATGAATCATAAACATCAATTTTCAAATAATAAAATGAACCTTGGACACGTATGCTTCACATGTGGTGCGCTTTTTATGTATGCCGTGGTATTGCCCAGTGCCTTCATAACCTTGACTGAATACGTTTGGGGGGTGGTTCTATCCTGCTTATGTACTTTTTTCTCATCCTTTAAAGGCTTGAAAATTTAGTCAACCCTGGGCCCCCTGCCAACTTTGAATGTAGCACCAAATTTGGTGAGGTCATTTGCTTGCAGGAGTACCTGCAACTCACCATTTTGGTGGATGACCCATCTGCCAGGCCCCCTGGGCCGGGTCGTGGTGGGCGGCAGCAGCAATGGCAGCAGCGCCTAACGCTTCGCCAGGTCCTGCAGTTCCACTACTTTGGGAAGGTAGGCCCTGAGCCTGTTTGCAGAGCTGTTCTACGTCAAAGCGTCAATACATTGTACACTCGAACTTTAACCAAGCGCTCTGGTTTGCTTACCAGTACCACCGTGCCAGCTTCATGCTCGAATTGCTTGTCCTCTTCCCTGCAGATGATGGTTTTTCAGTCGGCAAAGGGATGGGAGGTGGGTTATGGGGGCCTCACTTAATTTAGGGGCTACGTTCCTACTTTTATAAGTTGGGTCTAAGTGCTTCAGGGTTTAGGTTGCATGTATGTGAAGTGCAACGTAGAAGCCTTGCTGGGTTTTGTTGCTTCTGGCTTGAGCTATTTTGGCAGGTGCAATGCTGCGCAAACACCTCACTGTGCAAACCTACTGTGTAAACGCCTCACTCTGTACACGTACTGTGTAAACGCCTCACTGTGTAAAACCCTAGGTGCCAACGACAAAAAAGGAGTGTCTTTGCCTAATCCTGATCTCGACCTTAAATGCCAATCCCTGCCTCCTGCACGCAATTGAGCATCAGCATCCCTGCCTCTGTAAACCACGCTTGCAACAACTTCATCGCCAAGACTTGAATACGAAAGTATAAGAGAGTGCAGTCGTGTGTGAGGAAAAAATGTGAGCAACCACTTTTTGTGCAACTCTTAATCAGCATTTATCCCTGATTTGTGTCAGCTTTATCAACGCTGACTGTAGAGGCATTTGCTCTTTCGAATGCAGGGCTTTAGAGAAGCCATGGGTCGCGCTGGACAGAGGTTTATGAGCCAAACTAGGCTTATTGCGCTTGATGGGACGTCGTACAATATGCAGCCAGGCGTGCTGGACATAATGACGACCCAAGAAGGAAAGATTCCTTCGCCGTATGTGAGTATTTAGATTTCGTAATCTGTATGAATTGGCCCGAGTGGTACCGGCAGAGGCTAGAGAGGCATCATCAGGCGTTTATATTACTGGCACGCATACATACATACATACGCGTTTATATTACTGGCACGCATACATACATACGCGTTTATATTACTGGCACGCATACATACATACGCGTTTATATTACTGGGTTTGGGTGGCTCTGAGTAGCTGCTTTAAGCAAGAAGTTCGTCCAGCATTCTAGAGCTGTTTGCCTGCAGGTTAATAACGATGTGCGTGGTTGTTTAGGAAACTCATCATGCCATGTTAATGTTGTCGGTTAATAACGATGTGGGTGGTTGTTTAGGAAACTCATCATGCCATGTTGATGTTGTCGGTTAATAACGATGTCAGGGAACTTCAGCCCGTGCGGGCGCCGCACTTATAAAGCAAATTTTGGTCTTGCCCGTAGGGCAAGCCCAAAATTTAAAAGGTTGACTCCGGGCGTCCCGGAGAAAAGCCAGTGGCCTGGCTGCGGGCTTCCCGCATTAAATTAAAATTAAATGTCCGGGCTGCCCGGAGAAAATGTAATGATGCTGACTTAATGGCTCCGGGCAAGAGAGGAAGGAAAGGAGGGAGGGGGAGGAGGAGGAAGGAAGGGAGCCCTCCCCCACAGAAGGAGACTCCCAAGCTGGCTGACGTATGTAAGTGTTTCTTTGCTTGTGGTGCTTGTGGTGCTTGTGTGGTGGTAATGAGAATTTGTCTTTTTAAGGGAAACGCGCGGGGCGTGCCTATGTGCAGCCTGCAGCAGGAGCACCAGCAGCACCAGCAGCAGCAGGGAGAGCAGCAGCAGGAGGAGCAGGTTCAGTACCAGAGGAGGCAGCTGCAGCAGAACTAGAGGGGGAGGAGTTTCATGATGCTCTCGAGCAGGACGAGCCTCCCGCTCTAGCACCTGCTGCTGAGCCTTCAGCACCTCCTGCACCCGCTGCGGAGCCCCCAGCTCTTGCACCCGCTGCTGAGCCCCCAGCTGCTCTAGCCCCTGGGCCTGCTCGACCATCCCAATTGACCGCCTTGCCACTCGTGAGCCTTCGCGCGCATCTCTCTTTCCTCGACTGGGATACACCTGCAGAGGAGATGCTGACGGTTACAATGAATTGGTGTCTGAAGTTTTCCCAAGCATGTAAACCCGATTTCCTTGTCTCAATACCCCTTCCCCAAAGCGTCAGCAGCCCAGGCAAAAAAATAGTTAATCCTTATATAACCGCACATTTCTTCACTATTTAGAGAATCAACTGAGGGCGACTTGCACAAAAAAAATTAGCTGAGGGCGAACCGAAGGTTTTTCAAACCCCCTGAAGTTCCCTGAACGATGTGCGTGGTTGCATAGGAGACTCATCATACCATGTTAATGTTGTCTGCACCCTTACAATGCTGTGTAGCGCTTATTGCAATCATGGCCTTGTCCTGTCCCAGGTCTGCTTTGGAGGGGTCCCTCTCGAGGCACAGGTGCGAGCTCCTCTGGATGCGCGGGTGCAGCACATTGTGGGGCATCTCAAGGCGCTGCAAGTGAGTTTCAAAGACTGGAAAGGGCGCAATGTGTATTTGTGTTGGTTTAGATTGTGTTGGTTTACATTGTAAGGCTGCCTTAGTGTAATGTTTGGTGAACATTGTGTGGGGCACCTGAGGTGCTGCAAATGAGTGTGCAACGTTGGTAAGAGCGCAGCAAGCAAATAGAAGTGATACATGCGGCAGCATGCAAGACGCATTTTGTCGGTGGGACTTGCACAATATGTTAGGAGCATGCCACAGCACAGGAGTTGGGATTGTTGACCATTGAAGTCAATTTGTAGCTGTGAGAGTGAAACCATGCCTCACTTGCTACATGGCAAACAATGCCTCACTTGCTACATGGCAAACAATGCCTCACTTGCTACATGCTACATGGCAAACAATGCATTCACTTGCTACATGGCAAACAATGCATTCACTTGCTACATTGGCAAACAATGCCTCACTTGCTACATGCTACATGGCAAACAATGCCTCACTTGCTACATGGCAAACAATGCCTCACTTGCTACATGGCAAACAATGCATTCACTTGCTACATGGCAAACAATACATTCACTTGCTACATGGCAAAAGATGAGGGAATTGTGATTTTGTAGCTTTGCAAAGCAATTAGAACTCATAGGTTCGATTCGAACATGCTATATTTGCACACAGGATGCACAGGCTGTGGACGAAGAGTCAATTGCAGCTTTTGAAGTAGCACAGAACGCTTGCAATGATGCAGCAACTCAGCTGCAGCAAGCAAAATCAACAGACAGTGGGCCTGAAGTGCTGGTATTGAAACAGGAGCTAGGTCGTCTCCAGGTATGGGGATTTGGTTAAGTTCAGAGCACAGGTTTTGACAACACATTGTTGCAGCAACGCGTGTGCATACGTGTAAAACTGACCAAGTGCATGCAAAACACATGCTTCTCATTGGAAAGGGTGCGTTCCCTTCCTCATCCCCTGAGCAGAGACTGTTTTGTATGTGTGTATGTGTGTATGTGTGGTTGGTGTATGTGTCTTATTTTGGTTCAAGCCTCTGTTGTTTGTGCATCCTTAGGACCTCTCTGTGTTGAATATTGGGTGGTGATTACTTTCCCGGTAGTCTTCCGTTGCTCATTTTATCATAAGAAGTGAAATTTTACAGCACCTTCAACACAGGCTTGTTTATTGGTGTTGGCAATGAACTTACTGCCTGCAACCTTTTTATCTGGACCTGTATGCTGTGCCACCTGCTGGTCGTCATTCTCAGGTTGAGTTGAGGCGCATCCATGAGGCCAAACGCTCCATCGCTGCTGCCACGTCCGGTCAAGGCAACAACCACGCACGGCGCGCTCAGCTGCAGGGAGCGAAGCGAGTGCTGGGAGGTAGCATTGGGGGCGCTGGTGGCAGCAGCAAGCGTGGTGGTGGGACTGATGCTGGGTCTGGGACTAAAGGGGATCAGGGAGGGGGGCCTAGTTCTAAGCTACAAAGGCGGGGTTGAGGCATCTAGCTATAGCTTTGTATGCTGCTAGTATGTTGTATGAAAGGTTATGAATTGTCGCTTTGCTTTTTACTTCCAGCGTCACATACCAATTGCAAACGTTACAAAAGTAAGAAATTGTGGTTATTTAAGCGCCCTGAAAGTGTGGCTGGATCCCAAAGGAATGCCAACAAGAGATGGGATACAGTGCAATTACAGAAGGCCCTTCATTTTGCCCCGCACGGTTCCACAAGCTAGACGGCGCCTACCGCATGCTTTCATGCTTCACAGCCTTCTTACTTTGAACTCAGTGATTAAAAGAATAGGCAGTATCATACTTTGACAATGATCATAAAAGCGATCCGGGTGCCTGTCTAACTGATGGCTTGCCAATTTGGTTGTAAGTACTGCAAAGGAGTGTATCCAGAAGCAGATGGGGGGGAAAACCAGTACCTTGCAAGAGAGGACACAGACCACATCACCAACCATGTTTGCCCCCAGTACTTCAAATCAAAAAGAGAGGACGTCACTGGCCAGGAAAGAGACCAAAGCGCTAATGTCTACCTCCAATCATGGGACGATAAGCAGTTTGAAGTGCCCCAATTGGAAATTATGGGCCTAAACTGATAGAAGCTGCATAGGCAAGGCCGAAAACTTTATAGGCGCAGGGATATACATACTGCTCTCAAACCAAAGCTGAATGTTATGTGAACTCAGGAGGCGTGGTCCCACCCCCGACAAACACCCTCATTAGAGCTTATTAGCTCACAGGGATCGCAGCAGCGCTTACCAATTAGTATACCAAGATTGCAACGGACAGTGCATGCCCCCTAAGCCAAATTAGAAAACAGCTACTCTTCCATTACCAAATGTATCATTATGAAATACAGAACAGGCACCCTATATAATTAAAAACGTGCGGTATTGTTTAAACTCTCAACAAGTCAAACTTGCCCCCTCTGCCCATAAGTAGACAGTGCCCTGGACATCTTTCTGGGTGCCAACACACGCGAATAAAGAACATGATCAACGAAAGACAAAACTTAGCATGCCGCATGATCCTTAAGGCTATCAGCAAAACGGGCTCTTTAGGATCATGCGTTTGTCTCCAAGGAGATAGGCAGCAACGATTGGATGACCATGCAACATCTCCAGTATCTGAAACAGCCAAAAGTAGAGTTGTCCTCAAATGGCTCTTCCCATCCCGCTTCTCAGATAAAGACAGATTCACCTCCAGCCGCCCAGATATTGTGTTGGTTACTCCAACCTCTGCAAAAACACGAAAACAACAAACTACTGCAGGGGGGTGGGTTCTTCGGAGTGGCAGGGGGCAACTGAGGGAGACTGCTGGGAGTACCCCAGCAGCACTGCCAGCCACCAGTAGAGCCACCAACCCCAGACAGCATCGATCCAAAGATCTCAGCAAACCTCGGCGTGACATCCACCTCGTAGAGATTAAGTACTGTGATGACACCAGACCTTAGAACCAGCTGAACGCTGCAAAGGAACAGCACAAAGACCTTTGTAACATTCTCCAAGGAGCCTCCGTTACTCTCCACATCATCCTTTTGGGTGTGGGTGGCACCATCTACAACACTCACACTCTGGAGCCTTTTAAGGAACTGGGTCTTGACTTTTAAAGAGTTAAGAAGCTTGCCTCTAAGCTCCATGTGCACTCTGTGAAATTCGCTGCTACACTTGTCCATACCAGGCAGACGTGTCCTTTCCAGTACTGTTATCAACTCTTATTAGGAGCCAGTCTCAGGCCAAGCCTGCAACCCTCTTGATCCCCATTGATTTTCCTCTCCTTTTCGCGGTGGAGGAGCTTCACGGTACTCGGTACCAAAGTGGCTCCTTTTCCTTAATTAATGTGGGGAGTGGCTTTCACTGCCTGCGTAGTTTTTTCTTTTTTTCTTTTCTTTTTCTCTTCCCTGAAATGCAACGAGCCCATACACATTCAAATTTGCTAGAACAAATTGCATCTATGATATATGCTTCACCATAACCTATCTGCTTCTAGAGAAATGAAAGCCCATAGTGACATTACCGGAAATGAATGTGCAGACTCTGCCTTGATGCAATTGCCAAACATTCTGCTTTACATGACAGAGGTCATGAAGTGCACTTTCAGCCTCCAGCTCCAGATGGTAATGCATACACACACCTTTACTGGCTTGCGGCTAAAGACACCGATGAGAATCCCGGCGGAAGAGGGACAACTACATCTAGGCTTCGTGCACTCTCTGATTTGAAGGCCAAGCTGAAAACAGAAATGTGCAAATCACACAGACTGGCCAGTGGGGAGTGCCAAAACAAACACAGGGTATTACAACCACTGGAAGGACCTTAGACCTTTGGTCAATAAACAAACCACAAATGCTTTCTGAAACAATACTAATCTCAAATTCTACGAAAAGCGTAATGTTATGAGGTACCGCACTGGTACCATTTTGAATCAAAAACACGCCTACCGGTACGGCTTCTCTCCCAATGCAAACTGCCCCGTCTGCCCTTGCACTGATAGTTCTCACGTTGCCAACACACTAAAATGAGGAACATGATTATAAAACGCCATAATATGGCAAGTGTGCTAATTGTCCAAGCCCTACAAAGGGATAAAGGGATCATGCGGAGGCAACCAAATTACCTACAATGACATAGGCAGCACAGATAAACCATCAGAGCAAGGCCTAGATCTGAGAAACACTGCCAATAAAACAATGCCCTCTTGGTTGCTACCAAAACTAACAGCACATGCTTTAAAGGCCTCTTCTCGTCCTGACGCCATCCTATTTTTACCTAGCACTGTGTGCTCTTCATAATAAACCACCCGCAATTCAAACTTTCAACAGCTTGCTAAAGACAAGAAATTAAATCCAAACCAGTTGGAGGTTCACCTGATTGAACTTAGATTCTGTGAAGACACTAGGCCTGATCCCCAACTCCAAAAAGCAAAAGCACAGTACAGCATGCGTATTTCCAACCTAAACAGACAAGGATATAGGGAAGTCAAGCTTCACGTGATCCTTAAGGTAAGCTTGTTGGAGCTATGGGGACTATTTACAAAGACTATACAGACAAACCTCTGGCAGACCTTGTAATAAAAGCGCGCGCTTATCAGCCGTTGTTAGCGTACAGAGCACGAGAGTTCAGGAACGCGTTTCTGAAGTTCAGAAGCGCGTTGATAACGCGAGCCTTTTTGACAGTGTTAATCTGGATTACCATATGATTTAAAAATTTGACATACAAACTGAATGAACACTCCATCATACATGCATCTGTACTCATAAAAAAAGGTACTATGCACTGCAATATAACACAAGCAACAACAGTCAAGGATTGGTTCCGGGTTTTACGGCACACAACCCCCCTGACCCACATTAATTTCTTGTTAATTGTTTGCGTGATGGGGGGTTGCCTGGTGCGGGCACCTATGTAGCCCGATCCCTTGATCATGCTGGCTGTGTCATCACTACCAACGGAGTATTTTCTTTTCTTTTCTTACAACGACCCAGCAACCATGCCCCAAATGAAATTCAACAAACACCTACCGTCTGCCAATAAAGAAAGAAGAGTTGACCGTAATAACTAGCAGATGGCCCTGCCAGTCAATTCCCCCTGGATATGAAACCAAGAGACATCCCTGATCAAAATGAAGTACTGTGAGACACTACATCCCCAACAAGCAGAAAAGGCACAAGAACAACATACCTAGGCTGCTTATGCCTCGCTACACAAAACCGTAACACCCTTTATTCCTATCAGGAGCAACTGGCACTATCTACATAATCCATACAAGTAACCCACTCCACAACCTTGGAGTTACTGGTCTACATACTACAGCATTCACTAAAAAATAAGCCTACATGGATTTGCAACAAAAACCATACAGATGAGACGAGACATTGAACACAACCTTCAAAAATATCTCAGCAATACTCCTGGTGGTATGGACACCTCTGCCTCCCAACCATCTAATCCCCCCTAAAAACCTCCCCTTATTTTTTATTTTCCAGGTAGGATGTTGTGTGTCTTTACATCTACTGGGTGGTGCAGGACACAAAACAACATTATTTCCTTCCAATTCATGCTGGTAGTGCTTACACTATAATCTGCATTCTTACTTTTTCGTTCTTCCGACGCACGCATGGCTTCATCAAGCTCTATCTTTCATCTTGTTTGCATCTATTCCCTTTCATCACATTCCCCGTCATTAAGCAAGCTTAACTGGATAAAACTAGCCAAACACTGCACCTGAGCACTATCCTAATGCTGTCTGCTACCAATTTATGTTTATACACTCATCTGAAACTTTACGCTGGCTGTGAGTTGCCCCCCATTTACTTTTTGTGTTGTTTTGATGGTGGGGATTAACACAAAAGCAAGTGGCTGACATTACCCTTTGAAATAAGCTTTCTCTATGACTTGCTTCCGGTTATTTCCCTTTATATAAGTTTTATTACTCGATACCATAATGGTTTCTAATAGTTCTATGCTACAGTTCGCTGTAGACTTTGTCATTACACCAAGGCATCGTGGAGAGAAATCAAAACTAAAGACACGCTAGAACCAAAAATGGGCTGCAGGCCCTCGTACAAGCAAAACAACGCAAAGAAGCAAGCGGCAAGTCCATAAGTCAGCCACCAAGCGAGCTCAGATGAGAACACCCATAAGTCAAAGCACAAGCTGAGGGGGGGAGGGCAGGAAAATCAACCCGAGCAAAAGCAAGGCATAAAAAGAATGCCTAAAACGAGAGTACACAGCACTTTATGCAATGTGCCTGCCAGATCTCAGCCTACATTCACTACGCAAGAACTCCAAATCTACAGCTGAAGCAGAGGACTGCTAGTTTTTCGTATATTTATGTCTCCAGTCTTAGGTCACCCAAGGAGGATATTAGGGCATTCCTATCCTCAGATCCACCTGAAGCATTCTCTTTTGTTTCTAAGGCCTTCTGAAAAGTTATTGCTGATTTCTTGCTAAATGCCACTCGCACTTTTGGCAATTTAGTGCCAAAAGTTTGTGCTCCTTTGTGTGATAAAAATAGAGTGTGCGACCCGCCTTGGCTTGACGTCCGTTGGTGCAGCGGTGCAGGTTGGTCAGGCTGGACATGCGTGCAAGTTTGCAAAAAAAGAGTACCGTGTGCAAACGAGACGTTCTAAGCGTGCGTATACTAAGTACCAAAAGGCTGGAGTTATTATTCCACAAAAACCCTGAGCTATATGAAACGTCATCTTAAATGCACGCAGCCAACGCCACTGATGCAACCAGCTTGGAATGCTTATCCTAATCTACATTTCCGTTCATCAGCAGCAAGAGGTGTGCAACCACGAGGTCTGGGGGTGGGAACTGGCTTATCAGCTAGAGACATGGTGATGCCGCTTGGCGTACTGACGTACCACTCCCCCCAGAAGTTATGCTACAACAAGGTGCTCAGAATGACTGGATGCCTGCTCCTGACACTATTGATCCCCCTAGTAGTGATACCATGCTTGCCGCCATGTGCCTGAGCAATTAGGAAAGATAAACGGAAATGCTTCCCCTGGTTTTGATTGCGTGGCTGCTTCCTTTTTTAAGAATGCTCTAGTGGTTCGGCCAAAGCCTGATGGGCGTGGTAGTGAACCTGTTAACATTTTAGCGCCTTACAATGCTCAGTTATTCAATCTGCTGTATGACAAGGCCTGTTTCCCTGCGTACTGGAAGCAAGTGAAGCCTAGCCCTCTGCATACGTATCAGAAGGGCCCCCTTTTTGACCCCACCAAATACCGCATGTTGGCTGTCAGTGGCAGTAGGGGTAGTACCTACCATATGTATGCCAATCTTGTTCGCTCGTTGCTTACCGAGTGGTGTGTGGCAACTGGTCAGATCCCTGACACCCAATATGGTTTTGAACCAGGCCGTATCACTTTGCAACCTCTGTTCATTCTTCGGCACTAGCACTTACAACATGCTGCTCGAACAATTAAACCCAATGGGTCGCCTAGGTTGCACACTGCTTTTATTGATTTTAAGCAAGCCTATGACACCATTCCAAGGGACGCACTATGGAAACACCTTAGGCGTACACGCTTGCCTGCGCCTTTGTTGTCTGTGATTCAAAACATGTACAACCGTGACGAGTATGTCTTGAAGGAAGGTGATAAGACTGCTCATGTGCACCCAACTTGTGGGGTAAAACAAGGTTGCCCCCTGTCCCCCCTGCTTTTTTCCCTTTACATTAATGATATTGACGACATTGCTGAGGGTGTATCAGGGGCTATCACCAGAACCGCGAGTGTGCACGTCTCACACATGTTCTATGTGGATGATCTGACTTTGCTGACTAATGAGTAATGCGCCCCGTAATATGCAAATCATGCTGAGTCGGTTGGCTGTGTGCGCCAGGAATAAACATCTAATTGTCAACACTTCCAAGTCCGAGGTTGTGCACTCCAACTCTGCTGGTGAAATTGTTTGTGTTTTTTATGTTGGTGGTGCCACCAATCATCACAAAGATTCTTTTAGATATCTGGTCATGGTTTTCTACAGGACTTTAAACATGGCTAAGTCTGCTGAACACTCATCCCGTCCTTTTCTTGCCTCTGCCCATAGGATACGTAGATTTGTGCGTGAACACGCTTTGGCAGACAGGCCACACACTTCTTTGTGGCTCGCTAACACATATGTTATTTCTGCTGGCATGTATGTTAGTCAAGTATGGGCCACTGTATTTTTGCAGGCAGACAGGGATTTCTCTAGCTCGCTGTCTACGCTTCATTTGCATTTTCTGAAGGGCACGTTTGGTGTTAAATGGTTTACCACTAACTGGGCTGTACTCTAAGAGGTGGACATGAATCGTTGCAGTTCTACTGGTTTGGGTCAGCTTCCGAGTTTTTTTCAATAGTATGCTTCTTAATACCAATAGTGACACTTTGCGGAGGCAGGGTAGTCCAGGCTGATCTCAATTTACAGCCTCGTTCAAGTACCTGCTGGACAGCTCCTCAATTGCAGAGCGCTTTTCAAGGACTGCGTGGGCGTGAGTTGTATGTACGAGCTGTTCAAACTGGGCGTGCGTGCTATTCCCATGCAAGAGTTTACTGCAATTTGAAGCATATGATGGGAGGTGTTTGGAGGAGACTCTCCAGCGTTTTGGAGACGCTGAGTTGATAGACCCCGACACGCACAACAACAAACCAGCCACTTATCATTCTTGGTTTGCCACCCCTTTTTCTAGAAAGGAGCGTATGTGGCCAATGTCCTGGTGAAGATAAACATGTTCAAAACGAGGGCATGCTCTTTTATTTTGCCAAGGCCATCGAGTTTGTGAGCTGAGGAAACACTTTTCCTTTCTGTTTACACCTTTTTAAAGGGGTTTTCAGCAGCCCAAACCTTATTGCTGCAATAGGACACACCTATATTATTTATAATTTCTTTTCTCAACAGAACACTAGACTTCTTCTTTTTGGATTCTTCTTTCTAAGCTTTTGGACTTATTTGTGGCTGGCCGAGACCAGTCAGCAGCCGATCAGAGCCAAACAACCTGGCTGAAGGTCGACCCCATAAATATTACCATTGTAACCATTGCTAAACGCCACTCGCGCTTTGGCCTTACGTTCTCTTACCATCCCCCTCTTATAATAGCCCACAGGTGGAGTCCTTTGGATTGGGTGCTGTCATCCAGTAGCCAGCTTCCCGATTTCAGTGTACCATGAATGGGTGCTTTTGTTTTGCGTACAGGCAATGACATCCAGATGATATAATTCATAAGAATCACATCGTTGTGAGCTAATCACTGGACACAAGTTGAATCGATAGCAAATTTGATTAAAGGGCTGTCAATGCAAGATATCAGGTCTTGCTGGAAAATATCTGCTACAAAGCAGCAGCCGCTAATAGTTGCCGTGACCCCTTGGTTGCTGCCACTGCTGCTGAGGCTGCTGCTGACCGGGGTAGTAAGCAGGAGCAGGAGCGTATCCCACTGGCTGCTGCTGTTGCTGCTGCTGTTGCTGTTGCTGCTGCTGGACTGGGGGAGGACCGAAGCCCACAGGAGCAGGGTTGCCGTACATAGGTGCAGTGGGGGGTGGTCCATAGGGTTGACGAGGGGTATGGGGCTGCTGCTGGGAATAGTCTGGGGCTACCATGGCCAAAGAAGCCTGTTGCTGCGGCTGTGGTGGTGGCATGACCATGCCTCCTCCTAGTAGCTGCTGCTGCTGCGGGGGTTGCTGGAATTGTGAGGGGGCTGGGGCAGCGTAGCTGCTGCCTGGCTGTGCATAACCTCCACTCACATACTGCTGTGGCTGTTGCGGCGGCATCGGAGGCCCTCCTCCACTCATCATGAGGACCTGGGGTGGGCCGTACTGCGGCTGCGGTGCATAGCCTACTTGTGCACCGTAAGCCGCAGGAGCAGGAGCGACTGCTTGATGCCATTGTTGTGGTGGGGGCTGCTGGGGGGGCATCGGATGTGGCTGCTGCCACGAATGCTGCTGCTGCTGCTGCTGTGGTGGTGGCACTGGCTGCTGCCACTGCTGCTGGTATTGTTGTGGTGGTGGTGGCTGAAGTGGAGGCTGAGGGTGTACGTGCTGTTGCTGCTGCTGCAGCTGCTGGGGATGTGGTGAGAAGTGGCCACGCCCACGTCCCCCCCTCCCCCCCCCTCTTCTCCCTCCCCTTCCACGCCCCCCTCCCTCTCCCCCCCCATCACCCTCACCACCCAAACCCAGCATGTCTGCCATCTGACTGGCCGTTGCATGGGCACGGAATGCAGCGCCAGAACCCCCCCCTCTTCTCCCCCCAGCTCTCCCCTCTCCTCTCCCTCCCCTGCCACTCGATCCTGCACCACCACCGCCTCTTCGCCCACCAGCAGCAGCGTTCTGCTTGCGTGCAGTTTTGTTGCCTCCTCCCCTGCCCCCACCTGCAGCACCACCTTCCATCCCTTCAATGCCATCTGCTTTGCGCTTTGCCTGCTGCTTCCACCTGTTGGCAATTCAAATGTTAAAGCAACTAATTAGAATGCCAAAATACTCAACAAAATCTGCCTCAGCACTATCCTGCTCTCTCTTTTCTGTTTATAAATCCATCCCCACACAAGGAAGGTGGGTAATGCGTGAAGGTGGGTAATGCACGAAGGTGGGTAATGCGTAAGGGACGATACAAAAATGGATGCACGTTTCCTTTGGTACAATTGTGTGTGAGCCTTCATCAACAACTTGGCATTCAATCTGCAAATTTCTGCCTCAGACCCAAAACTCAAAAGGATAACACGCACAGTGGGCAACAACGCTGTCAAGCAAGGGTGAGATATGCAATGGAAGAGGGAGAAAACATGGCTGGATCTACAACCTTTCCAAACTATATGCTGATACAGATCACATTGGTCAGCAGGCCTTTTCTTTGTAGACATTTGGAAACCTTTCAAACAACACTCTAAAGATGAAGGAAGCAGCACGTCGCTTGCTCAAGCGATTTCAACAATTTCTTATATAAACTGCTTTATGCTGGGATCTCTTGCTTATTCTAAGAATTTGCCTGAATCAATCACAAAAGTACCAAACAGCCCCAATCTGCTGATGCCACAGAGCATCCCAACTCCCACAAGTTGCATATCGCAAGCAACTCCAGCAAATGGCAGTCAAAAGCCACGCACCTGTAAGCAGCTTCCGCCTCGTCATCACTGAAGTATGGTTCCTCCTCCTCCTCCTCCTCGTCCTCTTCTCCCACCTCTCCGTAGGGAGCAGAAGGTGCGCCGCCCTTGCTTGAATGGTGTCCGTACTGCACAAGAGGCAAACAAACATGACACAGAACGAGTCAGCACAAAGACACGCATGCATTGGCAGGTTTTAGGCCAAAACTACACGTATCGACATTAATGTTTTCCGTCCAACATTAAGCACCATCGTATCCTCAACATATCATAATTGCGTGCAGCATCACACCCAGCACCTGACCACACATCATATATTGCACGCACCTGCATATCAAAAATGCGAGCAGCATCACACCCAGCACCCGCACACACATATCATAATTGCGCGCAGCATCACACCCATCACCTGCATACACATATCATAATTTGCGCGCACCCGCATATCAAAAATGCGCGCAGCATCACACCCAGCACCCGCACACACATATCATATTTGCGCGCAGCATCACACCCGACACCCGCACCCACATATCATATTTGCGCGCAGCATCACACCACCCAACACCTGCACACTGCACACAAAACGCACCAGCTCCTCTGGTCGGATGTGGGCCACCAGCCGCCCTACGACGCTCATCAGTGCTCCTCGCTTCAGACCCTCGGGCTGCACCCGCACAGCCCCCTCAGGCCCTGGGGCCCAACGCAGTGCGTAGAAGGGCATGCAAACGGGGCCAAACACCTCTTCAATGCGTCCCACACCCACGCGGGAGTCATCTAGCATGAGCACAGACCTGGAAATTGAAACACAACAGGGGATGAGCCGCAAAGGGAGTGCTACGTACTACGTATAAAACTCAGGTTCCTGCCTTTTCTCCCTCCTTAACTGTGCTTCTCTCAAAGCTCGCGCCTTTTTAACGAACATTTGCAGATATAGTGCACATGGATGAAACATGCACACGGAAAAGAAAAGGCACAACCCAGCACAGTGTTGTTGCATACTACCCCTCATAAGCTTCAAATTTGCACAAAAAACCATGGAAAATTCTGGCCTACTTTCCAACTTTCTTCAATTATGTGAGCAGAAAGCACACCGTGTGCTTGCGTCCTACACTGCATATGATGCGCATGCACACCATCCACCCACCCTTCAGTGAGTGCCCTGCTGTTTTCCAGTCCCTGCACCACCACCACGTCATCCATCACAGATTGAATGCTGCCTGCAGGCTCAAGCACGTCCTCGGGCAAGGCCACCAGCGAGGCCTCGTCCAGTGGCTCAGCGTTGCCAGACACGCCCTGGAATCACAGCAGCAGTTGAACACTAGATGTTATAGGTGACGGGCACACTAGATGTTAGGTGATGGGCACACTATATGTTATTTGACGAGCGCACTAGATGTTAGGTGATGGGCACACTAGATGTTGGGTGATGGGCACACTAGATGTTGGGTGATGGGCACACTAGATGTTAGGTGATGGGCACACTAGATGTTAAGTGATGGGCACACTAGATGTTCGGTGATGGGCACACTAGATGTTAGGTGATGGGCACACTAGATGTTAGGTGATGGGCACACTAGATGTTAGGTGATGGGCACACTAGATGTTAGGTGATGGGCACAGCAACAAAGGTCAAAGCAATGAGTGCTGGAAATTGAGGCACTTTATGCAACGCCTTATCAGTCAATCCAGCGTGAAGTTTGTAGAAACAGGGGACGAAACAGGATTCTAGCAGCGCTGCAAAATTTGGCAGGGAAAAAGGCGCAGTGCCAAACTCATATCTTTGAGGGGGAATAGTAGAGAGCTTCACGCTACATACAACCAGAAGAGGTATAGAAGTTAAACTAGATACTCTGGAACCACGCAGCAGTACAATTATTCTCTGCAATTGCAGAGTTTCTAAATGCTAGAGCCTCTTCTTCTGGCTCTTTCCATTCATCTTGCAAAGGTGCGAGCAACTCCAGCTCCGTTTCAAAATCATTCAAAGCCGGCCCCATTTGCAAGCAATTGAAAGGAGAAAGACTAGCTGCTGCTTGCTGGTGCTGATAGCCTCCATAATAGCAGATACATATCACACCAGATTCAGGCGTCCAAATTGTCAAGTCAAAATATACCCACCCTTGGTATGCACAAGTTAATGTCCGAAATAGTATCCAAACTAACTTTTGAAGCTTTTGGAACTTTTGTAAACCAACAGACCAGATGGAAACCCTGTTCCCAAGGAGACAACTAGTTCAAGATTTGACGCTCTGTTTAGATGTTGGCAACCTAGTTATCATGACCTTGCGCCCTCTATGCACAAAACGAAATGAACAAGCAACAAGGACCAGGCGGACAAAATGCTAAAACCTTGGCTTTCAATGAGGATTGTTCGTTGATATCCGATGAACTTGCAAGCGCATCGACACACTAGGCAGCGTGATGCACTAGGCACTAGATGCACTAGACACACTAGGCAGCGTGATGCACAGAGTGCGCACAGGGTGCAAGTGTGATGCACCTAGGCACTAGATGCACTAGACACACTAGGCAGCGTGATGCACAGAGTGCGCACAGGGTGCAAGCGTGATGCACCTAGACACTAGATGCACTAGACACACTAGGCAGCGTGATGCACAGAGTGCAA
>Ga0307945_1000395_pt1 | contig 29433 bp, 24 predicted proteins | sample OrgLakmetagen228_FD_201818 | JGI IMG/M metagenome (GOLD analysis project Ga0307945, IMG submission 201818) | Saline water microbial communities from Organic Lake, Antarctica - #228 | ecosystem: Environmental > Aquatic > Non-marine Saline and Alkaline > Saline | place: Antarctica: Organic Lake...
TGCCCTGGTATCAATGAAAATACTAGTCACCCTTTCTTACTGCAATTTCAGGAGATGGTAGACGCTGTGCTTCCCAAGGTGTTCCACAAACTACGCGACGGAGTCCCTTATGTGGTCATCTCGCATTCAATGGGCTGTTGGGTTGCTTACGAGCTGCTTCTGAAGGTCCGTCAAGCTGGTAGGTTCACTGTTCAGTCAAATTAAACATGAAATGCTTTTGTCATTATAGGATGGGATTTGTACAAACTATTATATTATTGTTGAACAATTCAAAATAAATCGGCAGGCACTGCAGGCCATGCACACGCACCTAAGCGCACCTGCAGTGCCCATATGTACGCAGTATAATGTATCTTCTTAACAAAGTGTCAGAGCACTAGCCACGTGCACTAGCATGAGAACTGATCAACACAAAATGCTAATTTATGACACACAACTGACATTTAACCAAGAGGTCTAGGCTTTGGCTTGATGCAGAGTACTCGGCATTCTCTTGTCAGGCGCCTTCAATACATGCACTACAACAAAATGTTGCCACCTCCCTGATAATTGGTTCAAATATGTGTCTGGTTGCAGGTCTACCGTTGCCTGCTTTGTGGTTTCTGGGAGCTATGCCGTAAGTATCATTAAACGGATTGTGACGCTTAGATAGGGTGCACCAAAGCACTATCGCAAACCAAAAAGTTTCACTCACACATGTGGAAAGTACAGGGTTTGGCTATAGTTGTCTATCGCCAAACCCTGGCACTTTATGCAGCAATGAATTTGAAATCGTCTGCAAAAATCCTAGCAAAATCACCCGCGCATGCATACAAATGAATACACACAGGAGTCCTAGCATTCCTGAAAGCCAACGTCCCTGGCGCCTGCAGCACAAGCTGAATGATGCCGATTTTAAGGTGATGATAAGTTGCTTCCCTGTATGTTCAGTAACAATCAATAATAATGAATGCAGACCAAACCAGTTTTTAGTAGGAACAAGGCAAGGTATCTTCGCTAGCTGGCTCTTAGTTACTTGGACTGTACCGCTGCCTACCGCCCCACCCCCTCCAAAATGGTATTTCCCGTAGGGGGTAGTGGGGATGCCTGTTGTCATCATTAGCTTTTCCCCTTCTGATTTCATATTGACTCCATATTTGTTTGTCACACCAGGAGGAGTGCCGTGGATGGGACATCAATGACGCGGTGTTCCAATTGTGGTCAATGTTTGAGCCGCTTCTCCGGGCTGATTTCCACATTTTTGGTAACTGTATTCAAAGATTATTGTATTAGCCACGATGAGTAGGTGCTCAAAACTGTGTGTGCGTGAGTTGGAACTTGAACACGCTTCATCCCGTTATCTAAATATTCACAAGGTGGTCAATGCACCGGTGTTATAGAGCCTGTTATTGTAGCCTGCCAAAGAATACATTTCATACCAACTACAAGGAAATGCAGCAATAGCGTGGTCCTTGTGCATGCAGACTCCTACCGCCCACAGCACCCAACACCAGCACCTTTTGATGGCCTTCCAATTCATGCTTTCTGGGTGAGCAATAATTACGGCTTCGTCCATCTGCTGCAAAATAATGATTTTGATCCTAATTTCTATCTAGGTGTGTTAACAAATCTCCTTCTAGCCTCAAGCGATGTCTGGAAGTAGGGTCAGAATCTTGTAAAATATGTGACAAAGTCTGGCAATGCCTCCAAACCCATCAACTGACGAACAATCCTTGGAAGTGCTTAAACGCCTTGCGTTCCATGTGAGGATGATCACGAACGGATAATATTCTGTCTTACGTTTTAAAAATTGCATAGCATTTGACGCCTGGCTATTCTGCTACCTTCAGGGCACTGCTGACAAGCGCATTAGTGAAAGCATGGTGCAAGGTTGGAGGGACTTCACAACAGGTACTTGGAAAACGACTGAACCCCCCACGTATCGACTTCAGTGGCCTGCAAAAACTACTGACAAACTACTCCAGGGTTGATGCAACTGCAAAACAACCAATCACATCCACTGATCAAGAGCAGGTCAACTAAATGCTGCCCTGCATACCTATAGACACATTGTTTGCAGCACAATTCTTTGCATGATGCTGCAATTTAAAACGTAAGCAGCATGAATTGAGCACTTACAGGAGTGGGGACGTTGGACTTCTCAGCTAGTATTGTTTAAATGAGGCAACTGCTTAATATGCACGTTGTCATGCTGCTTTCAAGGGCCCTTCACCTGCACTGCTATTGATGGAAACCACCTCTGGCCTCTCCACAAAGAAAGCAAGAAGCGATGGCTGGAGCTTATTACTGCACGACTGCCCAAAGCCTCTGATTTATCCGATGTGGTGGATCTAGGTTTCCAGTAGGCGCGGTTGCTAGTTGTGCAGAGCATGCATTTAGAACGCGAATATACCGTCATATGAGCTTCTTGAAAGATAGATTGCAATGTAAGGCAGGGCAACTTATTGACACATTTTATTTGGTTTTGTGATTCGTCTGTTCTAGGAAAGGATAAATGGAAATCCATATCAAATACAGGACACAAGAGCACAGGAGTCTTGCCCATGCAAGGCCTTCTTGGAAGCAAAGCAAGCAAATGACCATCGGGTTGAACAAAAGGGGGCAGATAGGCCTGATAAGAATTTTTGACTGAGTATGGCTCCCTCAGCCCTGACCACAGTAGCACAACCAGAATTATCTTCAGACCATGATCCTTCTGCATTGTAATAGGAGAGAACATGGTTCATATCTTGGCGATCATGTCGTGTGGTCAGCGAGACATGATCTGTGTAGCGAGCGGCAAGAGAAATGAGATCTAGGATATGTATCACGCTTTATAAAAATGTTTAGCAAGCTAAGAAAGATGTGCGCGTAAAATGTTATATGGGCACCACACAAATGCACACATACACACAAACACACACATGCAGAGTTACATAGTTACAGATAAAGCCATCAGTCAAAATGCACGATTGCTAGGCTACTTGTGTAAAACATGTAAAAACTGTGATAGTTGTTGTTGGAGCATCACTTGTAGCATTTACAAAAAACTGGAAAGGGGAAAAAGGCACAACGCTGTTTGCGACATTGCAACACTGAATAAAATCAGTAAACAATCAAGCATCTGCCAGGACCAACCGACCGCAATAAATCGTCAACAATGAGTTCCTCAGAGCAGCTGACCCAGGTTTGTCGGCGGTCCTGTCTGCACTCGTGCTGCAATGTCGGGCTCTGTTTTAGGCTCTGTTTTTCTTTAATATTTTAACTACACACACACACACACACACACACACACACGCACACACGCACACATACAAACAATGGTAGGGGGGCAGCAATTGTGATTGTGCTCCAAATTAGGAAAGGCTGTAGGTGCAGGCGTGCATTCACGCACATACACACATACACACAGCCCCATTTTTTGCAGCAAGCATTGACGTCTAAGTGGACCTTGAGGCGCCCTAATCTGACCTCAAAATTGGAAGTTCACAATTTGCTGTCATCTGAAGTCTTTAAGGTGTTAGGGGGGCAGCAAACGCGATCGTGTGTGTTCAGAATGGGATGTATGTGCAGGCATCACACCTTTAACATGCTTTGAACTTTTCTCTTCATAGCCAAATTCATGCCAGCGGTGCAGGCGACACGTACGGGGACGTGCTCAAGCTGTTGTGGTTTTATAGCATAACATAGTATCACATATCAAATGTAACATCACATATGACATATTATGTGGGGATGTTTTCAAAATTTCCTGGGTCCTAGCTTGGAAATTCGCCCAAATTCCTCTGTTTTAAACTTATTTGAAAAGTGTATATAATGAAACAGTTGTTGTCAATTACGCAATCATGATTGGCCGTGGCGGACCCCATTTTTTGCTGCCAAGTAACACCACCTTCTGCACCAGTGTGTGAGCTGTTTCAAAGTCGCCTGTGTACAGCAGAGGGCAGTATCAAATGAGCAGAATGATAGTACTAAATGCACATACCTGGTCTTTCCTACATGTCAATATTAGGCTTGAAAGCCAGCAAATTATGGGGGGCCCCCAGAGAGCACGCAAAAACCACCCGCTTTCCTCATCTGTGGCCCCCTAATATAAATTAATTACAGAGCACTAGCGTGTTTCTTTTAAGGAAAGCACATTATGTTTATTATTGTAGCTATTAATTCATTGCACCTCCTACTTCAGCCCCCTCTATCTCTTGACAACCCCCACTTCTATGAGTAAGAGTCTAAGGCAACTGAAGCGCAGCGATCTGACTCAAGTTGAAAGCGACTCTCGGAGAGTCTGCTTGGCATGTCTTTCTGCTTGGCATGTCTTTTAAAAAAGAAAGAACAACGCAGGCAGAGAAAGCCACTCCCCACATTGATTAAGGAAAAGGAGCCACTTTGGTACCGAGTACCGTCAAGCTCCTCCACCACGAAAAAGAAAGGAAAAACCAATGGGGATCAAGAGGGTTGCAGGCTTGGCCTGAAACCGGCTTTTGATGAGAGTTGATAACAGTACTGGAAAGAGCACGTCTGGTATGGACAAGTTTAGGAACAAAGTTCACAGAGTGCACATGGAGCTTGGAGACAACAATCACACGCTGGAGCCTTTTAAGGAACTGGGTTTTGATTCTCAATGAGTTAAGAAATTTGCTTCCAAGCTTCTTGTTCATCCTGTCTGCTACGCTGCCAAACTCGTCCATACCAGACATGCCCTTTCCAGCACGATCATTCACTCTCATCATAAGACGATTTCAGTTCAAGCCTGCAACCCTCCTGATCTCCATGGCTCTTTTCTTTATCTTTTGGTGGAGGACGGTACCAAACCTTATAAACCTTGTAAACTGAGCCCTGTTTTGTAGGCTGCAGCTATACGCGCCCGATCACTGTTGAATAAGTTGCGAGGTTCATCTACAATACCAAAAAGGCAGTAAAATTAAAATAAAATGACAGTAGTCTTCAACAGAGGGAGGCAAGTTACAACTTTAAACAAGGCTTTCTTGTGCTGTAAATAGCCCTTTGTTTATAATTTGCCCACGAACATCTTCGTATTCCTTGAGCTGGTATGGTGCTGCAGCCTGCTATGACGCAAGACCTTCAGCGCATCTTCAGGCGTCTGTTTGGCGTACTGAGCAAGTGCAATAGAGGTGTTACACAAGGATAAGATGACAGGAAAGAAACAGCATCAGCTACTTACGCTTCTCCTACAAAATAGCAAGCGTGATGGAGGCGTAACACAAGGATCAGATGACAGGAAAGAAACAGGATCAGCTTCAATAGTTACCAGTAAACTCTATGGTGTAGATGCTGAGGTGCGAACAGTTTAAACGTGAATACATGCACAGCTACGTTTATTTAGGAAACCAAACAGTGTAAGCAACTCATTACATGGCAATTTGAAAACCGAGCCCGACAATTGAGCTGCCTGCGCACCTTCACAGGTGCCCACATCTGCTCGCCCTGCTCTCCACCAGCACATCGCCCAGCACCTTCGGTATAGCGTCCACAGCTTTTGAGCTGGCAGTCAAGGTTGTGACCAGCTCCACGCATCCAATTTATCAACATTTTAATCTGCAAGTTTTGGTGTTCACAGAAGTTTCAGTAGAAAGGTATCAGGAAGTTTGTAGCAAATGCTTGCAATGCTGCTTTAAAGAGGAAACATATTGCAGGAGGAAACAGGCACGCATTTTCTGACGCGAAATCAATGTAGATATTAACCTCAGGAAAAGCCTTAATGAGGGGTGCGTGGCAGCTGGTACAAGTAGTATGCAAACTGCTCGTTAGTATGCATGTCACTAATACCAATCCGCGGCGGGGCTCCATGGGAGCATCAACCCCCCACGATCCCTTTTATGTCACAGGCGCTATTTCCACTTGCAGTGGCGGTGGGCCTGGAAAGAGGACACAACTTATTACGTTGAAGACACAATCAGTGTATGCATTTGTTTAGTAAACTCCATTCTTACCTGGAGCACGTCAAGTCACTAGTACATGGCTGATCTGCATCAAAATCGTCTCCCAGATCAACGCCCTCCCCCATGGCATGATTCAAGTTGAGCTGCCTTTCTTGGCAAGCTCAGTGATCTTGACATGCGTGCTGCCAACGTAACGATCGAGAACAGGCTTTTGGGTAGAGCCTGAAAGATCGAGCAAGAATTGTCCTCTGACCATGCACTGCTGTTGCTAGCATGCTTCCTGCCAAATGTTCTGGGTCCAGAGCCATCATCATCATCCGTCCTGCTGCTTCATCTTCTGCAGCTTCTGCTGCTGCTGCATAATCTGCTGCTGTTGGTTGTCTATTAGCTGGGGCCTGTCCGGGACGCTGCTGCCGTCGCACAGGCTCAAAGATGCTCTCTACAAGTACATTGTTGCTGTGGGATATACTACAAGGTACCTGCAACTTATGCCAGATCCTGGGCATTAGCCTGCAGATGGAGGAGCAGTGCCTATATTCAGGAATTGTTTTCCCATGCAAGGAGCGTGCTTGCACCTCGTAACCTGGTGCTGCACAATACCTGTACCTCCTGTGTAAGCTAGGTGTAACTCTGGTGCATAAGGTCAATATAAGCAGACTGTGGTTTGCCCTGTCACAGGGTCTCTTTCCCCTGGGCTCAGAAAGGGGGACTGGGAATGAAAGAGCGACTACTTACAAAGTGTAATATATTGCTTATAGTTTTGCTTGGGAAGAAGCACGCGGGTAAGGCCGGTTAGTAGTAGTCAGTCCGTAGAATAAAAGGGCGTTAAAATACAGGGGACTACGGAGGCAGCTGGCCGAAATCTCTGGGTGATTAGGCGTCTGCAAGCGACCAGGGGGCCGTTTAAAAGCTATTTGTCGCCCTAGACGCGAATATGGCAGACCGGAAACGGGGAAACTGATCACCGTCAAGTGAAAAAAAATTGATTACCATAAAAAAATTGAACATGCTAGGCAGTTCCGGAAATCTAGAGCTAAAGCGCTCCCAGGCAAGCCTAGAAGGGAATGCACTGAAGGTATGTACGTGCGCATGAATGCACGCACACACACGCGCACACGTGCACGCGCGTGCACACGCACACACGCACACACACACACACACACACACACACACACACACACACACACACACACACACACACAGACACACACACACACACAAGCACACACACACACACAAGCACACACACAAACGAACACACACAAACGAACAAGCGTAAGCATAAGCACACGCACGCATGCACGCACGCACGCACACAAACATGAGCAAGCGCAAGCACAAACACACACACACACACACACACACACACACACACACACACACACACACACACACACACACACACACACGTGCACACCGAAATAGTGCACACACGTACACACCCGCACACACGTACACACATATAATTTTACACACACATACATATGCTCATTGCACTGAGGTACGACAGTAAACATGCAAGCATAAACACATGCTAGTACACACAGGCATACATACATACATACATACATACATACATACATACATACATACATACATACATACATACATACATACATACATACATACATACATACATACATACGTACATACGTACATACTACGTACGTACGTACGTACGTACGTACGTACGTACGTACGTACATACACTCACTGGCACCTGCACGCATATTCACTACAAGGTGTAGACGCTTCACACACACACACGCACACACACACACACACACACGCACACACACACACACACACACACACGCCTGCTACCTGAAACCTTAGACGCCTACCTGAACGCAGTCCTACCTGGCCAAAAAGAATGGAGAACTGCCCAGCGCAGCAGATGGGATTGGGAGAAATCTAGGAGAGTTGGCAATTGAGAGGAACCTCGGAGAGCTCGCTCTCGATCCCTTTTATCTACATGTTCGAGAAGTAACATGCACTGCAGGTGTGCTTCGTTTAGGTGCTTTTCTAACATTTTCTTGCACAGTATGTGCGTGTGTGTGTGTTTGTGTGTATGTGTGAGCGCTATGTGTTTATGTGTGTGTGCGCGTGTGCGTATGCATATGTCTGTGCGTGTGTTGCTGCCACGCTGCACACAAAGTGCTCTAAGGGGAAAAGGCCGCATGTGCATGCTGAGCATGTGGTAACTCTCTCTTCCTCCTTCCCCACTCATCCCCTAAACCCCAGGGCAACGCTTTTTTTGCATCCCACTTACAACGTTACACAGCTCTGTACGACAAGGAGGAAGCACAGGCCAGCACCATTCAAGGACCTGTCTCCTTTGACACCTTCTACAACCACGGACTTGCTCTACAAGACCTTGCGTCAAAAAGCGCACCTGGATCACCTGAGCAGCTGGCACATTTAGCAGAGGTGTGTGTGTGTGCGCGTATGTGTATGAGTGTACGTGTATGTCTGTGTATATGTGAGCACAAATGCGGCTAGCATGCTTACAGTTTCACTGTATGCGTTCGTGTGTGTCCATGTGTGCGCGTGTGTCCTTAGATACCTGTGCATATGCACAGTGTGCATAAGCCCGCATGCGCCCGCATGCACCACTGCATGAACTAAACAGTGTTGGACACCTGCTCCTCAATCTCTTGTGATCATTGCTTAAGCTAAGCAAGCGCACACTTTGTGCAAAAACACAGGCCTGCTCCAAATTTGAGGCGGCCTTGAAGAAGCAGCCAAGAGCGCTGAACGCCCTTTTTAATTGGGGGGTGACCTTGAGCGATCTTGCTGCTTCATGCAAGGCCTCTGCCCCTGCCACTGCAAGGTACGTTTGTGGTTGTGTCTTTCTCTCTCCATCCCTCTATCTACTTATCCAACTATGTCTATCTATGTCTATCTATCTATGTGTATGTGTATGTGTAGTGTTGGCCAGAACCATACGTGTATGTACAGTGTACATATGTGTTTTTGGCAGGGAAATCACCAAATATACGGTCATATACATTGTATAGACATGGTTCTGGTCAACCCTGTGTGAGTGCGTATGTGTGTGTGTGCAGCAGGGCAGGCTGGTCACAGGAAACAGACAAGCGCCACACGCCCTTTTCAAGTAAGTGTGACCATATTATAGCAACCTCATTGTACCCTGTCTGGCCTCTGCCCTTTTTGCTGCAACTAGGTATGTCTGGAACAGAGCACAGCCAACAGGAAAAAAAACAGGGCGAAAAACATCAGGAAAAAGGCCTCAGGGAAAAAGGCCTCAGGGAAGCAGCCGGCAGCCACACTAGGAGTTTATCAGCCAATAAGAATTGAGGACAAATCCATTAAGCCCTTGCTCAAAGCCACAAGCTCTTTCAGGAGGGTATGTCAAGCAACACAGTAAGAGCAAGGACAGACGTGTTGCTATTAACATTTGTATCAAGAAGCAAGCACACTTCCTTTGAGGAAAGTGGATCTCAGATGCTGCCGCATCTCCAGCATCGCTAAATGCATGGGTGCTTGACGTGTCCTCATGCTAAGCATGCTGCGTTTTGTATCTGTTTGCACACACACAAACACGCACACAGAGATACACAGAGACACACAGACACACACGCACACAAGCAAACACACGCATAAGCACACGTGTGCACGCACACACGCATGAGCACATATCTCCTGTGCTTTGGCTTGCCTGTGATGCTGCACCTGCTCTCTCTGGGCTTTTCGTTGCACGTGCCCAGTCAAGGTGCTGGCCATCAATCACCATTTAGGGGCCAGTGTACAGCGTCTTTAATGAACATTTAGGGATAACCAGTGTACAGCGTCTTTAATGAACATTTAGGGATAACCAGTGTACAGCGTCTTCAATGACCATTTAGGGACAACCAGTGTACAGCGTCTTCAACTGGAACTCAAATCAGAAAACTGATCTGAGGCAACTCTATTTAGTTTTCGCACGGCTCCAAGCCATCTTGTGCAACTGTGGCTGCTAGTGCACTAGTGCATATGCGTCCGTTCAATTACCTGTATGCTATACTAATTAGCCTCTGTTCCCTATTCATCTGTTCTCTTCTTGTCCTCTATTTGTTGCTCATCCTCTGTACTCTATACATCTGTTCGCTACTCGTTCTCCCTTCATCGCCTCTTCCCTCTACTACCCATCCTCCTACCCATCCTTCCCTCTACTACCCATCCTCCTCCTACCCATCCTCTACTACCCATCCTTCCCCCTACTACCCATCCTCCTCCGTTGCTGTCATAACCACGACTCCCTTTTTATGTGCACGCTGTTTGACGCACGTGTCGATTTCTTTCCTTGGCCATTCATACACGTCTGTCTGTAGATCCACCCTTTGCTTTACGAATCTCCATAACATACACACATCTTGTTTACTTTCCTTGGTAAATAATGCTCTGTCGCAAATTGCCGTACAGGGCTTGTTTAGTAGCCGCCACTCGATGCTACGCTCAGGCCTTGGACACGCAGCCAGAGAACTCCCAGATCCTCAACAACTGGGGGCTGGTCTTACAGGTGCCGTCATTTTTAGGGTTGGCCAGAACTCTATATATATGGTGTATACACGGTATTTTGGCAGGGAAATCACCAAACATACGGTCATATACGGTGCATATATGCGGTTCTGGCCAAAACTAGTCATTTTGGTTAAAGGTCGGGGGTCAAGCCCCTTTTTTGCACACCCAACCGGTCTGGCACAGCGGTGGTGGTGTTGTGCAAATGGGATCTGACATTGATGGCCATGGGCTATGCTTTATTAATTTACTGGTACAGGAGTGTTTTATTGCGAGTCAAACTGTAGTTTGCAATTGCAATGAAATGCAGCAAGACAGGAAGGTCTTCTGCTTTGGTGAAGAATCGTCGTTTGATGAGCAGCAGGTCAAACGTGTTGTCCATACAGTGTGCGTTTCTAATACTGCCAATGCGCAAAAGCTTTTAATTATTTTTGTAGGCTGAATGCAATTCCTTAGCTGCTCATTGTTTACAGAACAACACTGTGTGTACTTTAGAACATATTTATAATTACCTGTATCTGTTACGTAACTGCTCTCATTGTTTAGAAAGAAGAAGATGATACATTGTTAAACTTACACCGTGTCTAAAACTATCCTGTGTTTAAGCACGCCTGGATGACCTGCTGCGTGGGCTCAATAACCTGGTGAATGGCTTATGTGACACAAGTTATATTTCACAAAGGATAGCAGGTGCATAGCGTATGTAAAATAAGGCTGTGTTGTACGAAGGTTAGCACGTGCATAGCTTATGTAAAATAAGTTGTTTTGTACGAAGGATAGCGCGTGCATGGCTTATGTTAAATAAATTACATTTCACAAAGGATAGCACATGCACAGCTTATGCAACATATGTTGTGCTCTACAAAGGATAGCAGCGATCAACCCACACCTCGTTACAACAGCTTTGTAACAGCTCTTGCCTTTAACAGGATAAGTACACATTTCTCTCTGTGTCTCTTCTAAGATTGCACTGCTGGACTGCCGTAAGGCATCCATTCTTGAAAGAGTGTCCCTCTAGAAAGGCTTCGCATTCGCTCATCATTACTCTTTAGATCAGCCCAGGCCAACACGCACACACGTGCGCGCGTATACAAGCTCATTAATCATGCATCTGTGCAGGAGCTAGCAGAAGACATGAAGCACGGGGGGGAGCGAGACATCCTTTTGCGACAGGCCATAGCCAAATTCAGGTGAATATGCACAGCATGTGGGCGACTCGCTGCTTGAATCCAGAAAAAGCAGCAGTATCACGCGGCAGGACCTTCCAACTCTCTCTTCATGTTCTCATGAGAAAGAACGACACTGCTGGGCATAGGTGGTGTGAGGGGGTGTCGTACATCTCTCCACTGCAGGTTTTCGAACAAATAGGAGAAGCCTGCGATGTGATGACATCGCATCTGCATAACCTTGCAAATGATTTAGCTCAAAAACGATACAAAATGAAAGTAGCCAATGATGTATTCTTACCTTTATATTGTAGACTCAGTAATATGGTTAGGGACTTGTGAGGCGGGTCTTACCTGTACAACCAAGCAAGCCAAAAAGAGCACCAGGTGATCAATCATTGCTGAACCAAACCGTTGTTATCGATACAGGCACGCCGTGCGCGTCCGTCCAGATTATGATCAATCCTGCTACAACCTTGGGCGCTCGTGTTACGCGTACGCCTGTGCGCTGCAAGGGGAGATCGCAGGTGGGAGCCCCCCCCCATTTTTAAGCTCTGTTTGTGTGCCTGAATGCTTGTGCTTACATGCTTCTGCGCGTTTGCATGCTTGGGCACGTCTAGGTACAAAGGGTGACAAGTGGAAAAGTGCTGCCGGTTAATGTGGATAGGCAATTACACCTTTATTGCAGTAGCAAGTGCAATGCGCACTCCTTGCCCAGGAATTTGGGCTCTGTCTTTACCTGTACATTTCCCTCACAATTGCTCTGGACTCTTGCTCACAGTCTGCTCACAGTCTGCTCACAGTCTGCTCACAGTTTGCTCACAGTCTGCTCACAGTCTGCTCACAGTCTGCTCACAGTCTGCTCACAGTCTGCTCACAGTCTGCTCGCAGTCTGCTCACAGTCTGCTCACAGTCTGCTCACAGTCTGCTCACAGTCTTGCTCACAGTCTCTTGCTCACAGTCTGCTCACAGTCTGCTCACAGTCTTGCTCACAGTCTCTTGCTCACAGTCTCTTGCTCACAATTGCTCTGGACTCTTGCTCAGTTTCGGTGGAATGCTGCACATTTCAGCATGACTTCCAGCATGACCTCTTTTTTAAGAGGACTCAAAAAATTGCACCAGGATGCCACCTCATGAATCCACCCTGCTGCTTCAGCATCATCAACCCTTGCGCCGCTGTGTTGCTGCTTATCACAAAGTTGGATGCATTTCTTCTTACAACAAAACAAGCGCACCTAAACTTGCCAGTTCTCTCTGTAGCAGCCAGTGGAGCTGGTGAACTGTGTCTGCTGTTCTGTGAGCCGGTCATACCCCTGCCAAACCGACCACCAAATACATATACATACGATCATCTCACGCTCATACTGTGGTACAGGGTCATCTGTCGTTGGCACTGCAGCTCCTTCTTCCAGCAGTACTACCCCCACATCTGTGGCTGAGGCAGAGGAGGCAGCACGGGCTCGGCAAGCGAGAGAAGCGGAGGTATGCCGTGCGTGTGTGTGCTGATGTTCATGGTGATAATGCATTCACACCCATACTAGTGACTGGTGACATTCCAATTTGTTGTCTGGTGCAGTCAATGAACGAAAAGGGACGTAATTGTGTTTTTATTGTATAATCACATCTCATTTGTTTTGTAAGAGGCCGTAGTGCCTGTGGTATTGTGGTAGCTTTGCAGATGAAAAGCTATGAAAGTGTATGCAAGAGGACATGGAGGGACATGCATGAGTCCCTCATGCCCTTTTTGAGCACTCGACAACTTGCCGGTGTTGTTGCCAAATCTTGCCAGCGTTGTTGCCAGTGTTGTTGCCAAGTGTTAGGAAGATGTTGGGTACCTGTGTTGAGACAAGTTTTTAATCCCCAGTTGCCAGAGGCCTCCATTTTGATGAGAAATGCAGCCTACAAAAGCTTATAAGTACCACCTCTTGAGCGTTTAAGTGTAATTTGACCCTACATCAATTCGTCCCGTTGCAGATAATTCTCTCTTCGGGGTTAATTAAGGGCCACCTTGTACAACTCTTTGAAGGTCCGGCCCGATCTTAGTAGGGCTGGCCAGAGCTATCCATGCAACGTGAAAGCGTGCTGGCGAGCTGAATGTTCATTCATTTGATATGTACAGGCAAGCTGAGCGCTCAAAACATAAACATTTGCAGTCTAGCTGCACGCTCACCCTTTAAGTAAGTGCAGGCAAGCTGTACATTAATATCTTCATTATTGCGCAGGCAAATTGTACATCAACTCATTCAATACGTGCAGGCAAGGTGCATGATTCGTATTTCTAACATGTATAGCTGTATAGGCAGAACTGTCAATTTGCACAGGCAAGCTGCATGACTGTGCTTTACATACGCACCAACAAACTGCTTCTGCACCTCTGTTCAACGTGCACAGCCAAGCTGCATGTTCGTGTTCCTATAACATGCACAGGCAAACTGTGTGTCGACTCATTCGACCTGCGCGCAGCCAAGCTGCATGTTCGTGTTCCTATCATGCACAGGCAAACTGTGTGTCGACTCATTCGACCTGCGTGCTGCCAAGCTGCATGTACGTGTTCCTAACATGCACAGGCAAACTGTGTGTTGACTCATTCAACCTGCGCGCAGGCAAGCTGCATGTTCACTCATTCTGCTCAGTACATACTCCTCGCGTTTGCACTCCAACACAAGCCTGTCTACCTCAAGTCATTACATGTGGTCAAGCAGGTAAAAAGTCGCTTATACAAACTTTGATCACGTCCTGCGTCGACGGCATCTTCATGTATGATTTTAAGCGCTTATTTTGGTGACACCGGCCACAACTGCCGTGCCGCTTTGCTGTGTTGCTTCCCTTGTGATACGGATAGGTGTATGCATCTGCGACTGAGAGGGTGACAGGCGCTGGCTACCTTGAAGTTGGATGTCTTGCAATTGGGGGGTTAGGGGCTGTGCCATCTGCTATCAATGGCATTTTTATTTCAGGACGAAACCAGGGTCAAAACCAAGCTGAGAGCTGAGAGTAGGATAAGCGTGGCAGAGGCATAGCTTGCACTATGAACGCTTTGCGCGTGCGTGCGCACACGCACACGCACACACACACACACATACACACATACGCACACACGTACCAAAACGTTACAGCACGTTTTGCTAATGAACCATGTATCTCTATGTGTGTTTGTTTATGCTCTGTGTTTGTTGCCTGCAGGTGGAGTTTTAAACAATCTTCCATTTGATTACGGCTAATCCAACCAAAAATTTAGATGAGGGTGATCTTTTGACTTTGTTAATTTCACAAGCTCACAGATATGCAGATATGATCCTTTCTACACAAATCAGTCAAGACTTGAAAACTGCCACCTCTCCCTGATGCCCTTGCCCTTTACACGCACCGGCTACTAATCAGACTCCTTACGCAAAATCCATGAACTGCTTTGCACCTCCCTGCTTCATGCAGCTTCTGCCCTTGCCCTTTATACGCGCTGGCTACTTGTCGGCCCCTGTGCCCAGCACACGAGGGACCCCTGACGAAGTGTGGAGGAGGGACTGGTGAGTGTTGTAGCGTCTGAGTATTGCTTATTTGGCCATTTTCACAGAGGGGGGCGACTGACCCCCCAAATGGGGGTGTTCTTCAAATATTCCCAGAATATGGGCCCCCTCATTGGCAACTGTCAAACTCAGTTCCGAATGGTAGCCAATGTCCAATGTCGCTACGGCTCCATAGCAGTTGAGTTTGACTGTTGACAATGAGGGGGTCCATGCTTAATCAGCTGCAGCGTGAACCCTACGTTTCAGCCACCCGTGTGCCAGATCTGACCACCCCCTGCACCAAATCACATGATTTTTGGTGTTATGGATTTCTTGTAACAAACAAATATCATTACAAAAAATGGATTGAAACGATAAAGTACTTGGGGATGTAGGCCAACACAGGCTGTTTTCCCTTACAAAACCACCCTATTAGGGTTTTGGTGGTCACTGTGGGCTTTCAGCCCTGCCAATTTGCACACAGAGTGACCCGCATGAATCCAAGCACATCCTCGTGTAACTCATAATGCCAGCTTCGATTTAAAGCAAAAATGGTTCCAATCGGATATAAGGGCAGTGGATGACCGGCTTCTGAGTGCATAAAAGGCACATATTTGGATATTTCCCCAGTTGACCCCCTCTGCCATTTTTGGGGAGGTGTACATGCAAAAGTTGTTCCCATGACCGTTTCCTGAGCTGTGCAGTCGGCCTCGCCAAAATGTAGAGGGATAAATAGTATTTGTAATAGATCAGGTCTCTTCTTGTCCTTATTTGTTTTTTAGAGTGGTGCTCATTCTCGCAAAAATCTTCTTGTTTGTACTCACCATAAGAGAGAGACCACCACACTCGCCATGTCAGTAAAATTTTAAGATGACGCCTTCAAACTTTCTCAACGAAAAACAAACTTTAGCAGTGAAGGCCAACCCCCACATCAAATTGAAGAGGATCAAATTGAAGGAGAGGGCCCACCTAATAGTATTACCTCACATTGGGCGTGCTCACATTTGCGTATAAATAGGGCTGGCCAAAACCGTATATCTGCACTGTATATGACCGTATGTATGGTGATATCCCTGCAAAAAGAATCGTATGTACACCGCATATACCTATAAATGTATGGTTCTGGCCAACCCTACGTATAAACAGTCCAAGCATGATGTGAGAGAGACGGCAGGCAAAACATTTGAAACGTCGGGTAACGAAGAACGGAACAACTTTGTGTTGGGTGTTGTTCTTGAGCGGGCTCAGCTGGTGATCCTTGAGTTTCACTTCACCTTTCTGCAGCAGGGGATAGCGAACGATGGTGCTTTGCTCCTTTATGGCTAGGTTTGAGTAGAATCCTATATAATATTTACGGTACTTTTGGCAGGGAATCACCAATTATACGGTCATATACGGTGTATGTATACGGTTCTGGCCAACCCTGTTAATGGCCCAGTATCCTAGTGTAATTGCACTGCGCAGGCATTGCTATTGTTCTTGATTCGGTCCAACCTTAAGGCTCAAGTGTGCAGTCCTGCGTGGGGCGCATGTGGTTGGTTGAGCCTTCGCTCAGACTTACAGAGCAGCCTTGTCCTTGCAACGCTACACACGCAGGTTCGTTTTGGATCACTCCGCTCTGCGCTCTGCCAACAGCTCTGAAGGCTCCCTGTCAGGTCAGTGATATCCCCCCCTGGATGTGCTGGCACTTAGCTGGGGCTGTGAGGCATGTTTGTACGTGTTTTCCATGGGAACTCATCTGCACGCACAGGCCCACACAGGAGTGTAGACACAGAAGTGTTGCTTATAAATTATAAACCAAGCAGTGCACAAACCTTGTATGGGGCTCCTTACAGAAGATTATCACGTGTCAACTATGTGTGTGTCTGTGTGTGTCTTTACGTGTTTGTGGTATGTATGTGTGTTATTTTCAATGCGTGTAACGTTGCCTTCCTGATGCAGGCCATTTAGTGACGCCTCAGCTCAGAGCCTTCCCTTCAGACAGCAGCTTACAAGCGCTGGTGCTGCCTGTGGCACAGATTGTGCATGCCACACGTGTGGACGATCCTAGCCTACCAGACGGCGCAGCTCTTTGGATCTGCTGCGAGGGTGATGTGCAGGTAGTGGAACAGTTGGAAGTGTGGGTCAGGAAAGAACAGAGATCTGCTGCGAGGGTAATGTGCAGGTAGTGAAAAGGTTTACAGTATAGGAAGGGAAATAACAGAGATCTGCTGCGAGGGTGATGTGCAGGTAGTGAAAGGTTTATAGTGTAGGAAAGAAGAACCAAGCATAGGTAATGCAATCTCTACCAGCATGGCCTAGAAAAGGTGTTGTTAGTGTTTTGTTCTGCACCACCCACTGGACGTATAGAAACGATGTCCAACCAAGTCAGGCAAGGGGAGGAGCGGTAAAGAGCATTGGTGTGTGCCTGTGCCAGCCTGAGAAGTGGCTCTGAAGTAATGCTTGCAGGAGCCAGTGGCCCAAAAGAGATAGGAACTAGGATGCTAGGGATAGGGGAATGGGTCTGTCACTGATTGCGATGGAATGCATGCAAAGACAATGGTCACATCTGCTTCAGGTTACTCCAGATGGGGGTTGCAAAAGTGGTGCCCTTCCTGTCATCCACGGTAACCGTATTAAACAGGGGAAAATGAAAAAGGAAAAGCGACATGGAGCTATGATCAACATGTGCTGGTCGCATACGGTTTGGTAGCTGCCATAGAGTAGCAGCCTTGCCCATATAAGAATTACAAGCCTTTTTTAAGTGGGGTTATTGCCTGGTGCGGGCACCTACATAACCCCTTCTCTTGATCAGGCTGACTGCCTCATTTTCTTCCTGTCTTCATTTCTTTCTCTCAGGGCATTAACTTGTCAATTTAACTGTCTTGATGCAGGGTTCGTTCTTGGTAGCTGATGATGAGGACTCTGCAGAGGCTTGGACAGATGCTGTGCTTTTGCTGGCTCACATAGCACGTACCCAGTCTGAGCACGCATTCGCTAGCGCATTAGCAGCAACAACAGCGCGTTCTTAGCTTCAATTTTTTGACTTTCAAGAAGACCTACCTCCTGTCATAAGCAAACCTTCTGTAAAAGATGCGCCATGTGCCTGTTGTAAAAGTGTGGTTCTACATGGCTGAGACTTTGATGCTTTCAGCACTTAGGCCCTTACAGCCCTCGCGCCAGTGACCCAAACCATCTTGAGGGCCTTAACAGGGTTGACTAATCTGGGTCCAAAAAAAAAACATACTTTGCCTTACAGGAGCTATTGAACCCAGAAAGGGGTGGGTGACAGTGGGTGCGTAAAGTGCAACATGTATGTGAAATCAAGCGTTTTGACACACATATCTCCACCGTTTCACCACCCCCTTGAGTACTTCCAGTGTCTAATGCGTGCCATTTTGACTCCTTCATCTCATAGCCTACGCTGCTCGGTATTAGTCATGTGAACGCAGACAGATTTAAACTCCTGACAGCTTTAGTTTAGGTTAATTTGGATTACAAAGGCCTCCAGCCTGGCATGGCTGCTCACCTACAGGTCCCAACAAAAATCAATCATAAAGATCGACAGCTGCACTAATGAATTTGTAAACCTCTGAGTTATGTTGAAAAACAAAACCTTTGATATCACCTTCAGAAATGCCGAACCCCTCCCGTGGGAACAGGGGCATTATCAAGTAAATGGTTGAACTGGTGCCGTAATAAATGTTCAGTGCCCATACATGAAAAAGTAACGTGTTTCTCATCTTAAACCAGTTTCACACTTCAACCCATGTCCTCGAATCCTGAACCGAGCTACGTTTCCTCATGACACTCTTGCTCAGAACCATCTTCAAATTATGGGCATACACGGACGGAACCTGCATAGGCAAGGCCAGAAACTTTTAAGGCGCAGGGGTATACTGCCCTCAAACTAAAGCTGAATGTTATGTGGACTCAGGAGGCATGGGAATGACAAACACCATCAATAGAGCTGAGCTCACAGGGATTGCAGCAGCGCTTACCAATAAGTATATATACCCAGATTGCAATGGACAGTGCATGCTCCCTAAGCCAAATCAGAAAACAGCTACTCTTCCCTGATATGCAATGAGACCATATACACTCAAATCTGCTAGAACAAATTGTATCTATGATTTATGCTTCACCAGAACCTATCTGTTTCTATAAAGTGAAAGCCCATAGTGGCATTGCCGGAAATGAAGTGCAGATGCAATTGCCAAACACTCTGCCTTACATGACGGAGGTCATGACATGCACTTTCAGCCTCCAGCTCCAGACGGTAATGCATAAACACACCTTTACTGGCTTACGGCTAAAGACATCGATGAGAATCCCAGCGGAAGAGGGACAACTACACCTAGGCTTCGTGCACTCTCTGATTAAAAGGCCAAGCTGAAAACAGAAATGTGCAAATCACACAGACTGGGGAGTGCCAAAACAAACACAGGGTATTACAACTACTGGAAGTACCTTAGACCTTTGGTCAATAAACAAACCACAATTGCTTTCTGGAACAATAGTAATCTCAAATTCTACGTGAAGCGTAATGTTATGAGGTACCGCACTGGTGCAATTTTTAAATCAAAAACACGGCTTTTCTCCCAATGCAAACTGCCCCATCTGCCCTTGCACTGACAGTGCACTTCACATACTCTCAGGTTGCCAACACACTAAAATGAGGAACATGATTATAAAACGCCGTAATACTGCAAGCGTGCTGATTGTCCAAGCCCTACAAAAGGGACCATGCGGTGCCAACCAAATTGCCTACACTGTAGGCAGCGCGGATAAACTATCAGAGCAAGGCCTAGATCTGAGAAACACTGCCAACAAAACACTGCCCTCTTGGTTGCTTCCAAAACTAACAGCACATGCTTTTAAAGCCTCTTCTCGTCCAGACGCTATCCTATTCTTACCTAGCACTGTGCTCATCTCGCGTAACCACCCGCAACTTAAATTTTCAACAGCTTGCTAAAGACAAGAAATTGAATCCAACCAGTGAAGGGTTCACTTGATTGATTTTAACTTTTGTGAAGACACTAGGCCTGATCCCCAACTCAAAAAAGCAAAAGCACAGCACAGCGTGCTTATTGCCGACCTAAACAGACAAAGATATAGGGAAGTCAAGCTTCTCGTGATCCTTGTTGGAGCTATGGGGAATATCTACAAAGACTATACAGACAAACCTCTGGCAGACCTTAATCTGGATTACCATAAGATTAAAAATTTGACACACAAACTGAACGAAAGCTCCATCAGACATGCATCTGCACTCACAAAAACAAGGTATGCACTGCAATACAACACAAGAAACAACAGTCAAGGTTTGTGTCTGGGTGCTACGATATACGGCACACAAACCCCCTGACCCACATTAATTTCTTTCTAACTGTTTGCGCGGTTGGGGGTTGCCTGGTGCGGGCACCTATGTAGCCCCCTCCCTTAATCATGCCGGCTGTGTCATCACTACCAGCGGAGTCTTTTTTTTCTTTTTTAGCTTGACCATGTGCCTCTCTCCAAACTGCCTGATGCCTGAATCTCAAGTCTATGCGCAAAACAGAAATATTCAGCTTCTTGTAATGTAAGAAGCCACTTTGTATATTGCCCCATTTTGCAAATTACCAAAAGCATCCTTCCTCTGTATACTCCAACAATTTAAAGCACCAGAATTCCCAAGGGAAATATCTGCTTTCAACACATCGCATAAAGTATTGCTGTTTGAATCAACCATCCTGTTCCAAAAATGACAGCTGACCTGAACTAGTAATATTGCAAGGGTTCCTGCGCGCATTCTTGAAGCATACACCAGTGTGCAGAAGTAGATTTGATTCCCAAAATTTTCTTTAACAACGCCATGTGTGCGACCTGCAAAGGATTGCTGAAACCATTGTCATGCTTCAGAAATTGCGTAGACCAAATCTGACTGGCATAGATGCCAGCTGACAACGCATTTGTCTTGAAAAGCCACAACATCGCATGAGGCCTGTCAGAAATCCTCTTTTCAATACCAAACTCTTTCACTCTGCGTATAGCTGCATCAAAAGGCCTCAAAGCATGGGTCGCAGCATGGTCACCACGGTTACACGGTGTAAGTTCATGTGCTTATCAAATAACATTCCCAGGCAGGTAGGTAAAAGAATCTCGCTCTCTCTTCAAGCTCCTGATTGTAGAGACGAAAAACAGGAATTGCGGAATTTCGGTACGCATTAAAATGCCTGACAGCTTTGAAAACTGGTACATTGTGTGCGAAATGTAACTTGTGAATCAATACCATCTTTCCTTTTAATTCTGGCGCCCCAAAATGTCAGAATTCAATCAAAACCGAAATCAAACCAGGCGCCGCTTTTTTTGCATGGTTAATTAACAGTTACGATTAAAGGCCAACTCAAACAAGTCATGATAACTTGTGTTCCTGTGTCTGTAGACAATGCCCTGACAATGCACATCCTCTCTGGGTGCTGAGGGAAGGAATTCAACCGAGATCAGCCAATACTATAACTTCTTGTCATTTGTGTCGGTATCAGTGCGGCAAAGAGCTTCTGCCTCTAGCTAATGTCTGAGCGCATGTCCCAAAGTACGCTTACAGAGTTTACAGATTAAGCCACCAGTCAAAAAGTGCGATTGCTAGGCTGCATATGCATATGTATGTCATATGTAATGCACTGTATAAAAGGTGAGGAGTGATTGTTGCAGCACAAACTTGTAGCACTTACATAAAAAACCTTAAGAAGGGGGAAAATGGCACAACGTTGTCATGACCAAAGTCCGTCAAAGTGCAAGACAGAGCCCCATGCAACCCTTCATAGCAACAAGTGGTCGCGCCAGTAGATATCATGGAAAAGCACCCAATTGCCATCTGACTAAACTACCCGGAACCAAACGCGCCCCTCTGCCTGACTTAAGGCGTGACAACGTTATTTGTCTGAATAAAACCAGTCAGATCAATCAAGCATCTGTCAGGACCAACGGACCTCATTAAATCAAAGAGGCAACTCAGATTTCAAAGGTAGCAGACCTTCAGCCAGGCTTGTAAAGTTACAAGTTTCAAAGGTAGCAGACCTTCAGCCAGGCTTGTAAAGTTAAAAGAATGGGGGGTGACCTTCAGCCAGGTTGTTTAATTGATCGGCTGCTGACTGGTCTCGGCCAGCCACAAATTAATCCATAAGCTCAGAAAGAAAGAGAAAAGTCTAGTGTTCTGCTGAGAAAGGAAATTATGAACAAGTAGGTTATTGACCTGTTGCAGCATAGGGTCGAGCTATTGAGAAGTCCTCAAAAAAAGGTGTAAATAAAAAGGAGAAGTATTTCCTCAGCGCACAACACCGATGGTTGGCAAAATAAAAGAGCATGCACCTCGTTCTGGACATGTTCGCCTTCACCAGGGCACTGGACACATGCGAGAACTGCCTTCTAGCCACGCTGCTGCCTCCACTTACAAAATATGAGCGCGCAAGCGGAGCCTACTGACACAGCGCATAGCATGTTTGGACAAATCAAGACAAAGATACCGTGGTACAGTAGTCGGCATTTCTAGAAAAAGGGGTGGCAAACCAAGAATGATAGGTGGCCAGTTTGTTGTTGTGCATGTTATAATCCACCAACTCAGCGTCTTTCCAAACACCTCTCACCCTATGCTTAAAAACCGCAGTGAACTCTTGCATGGAAATAGCACGCCCAGTTTGAACAGCTTGTGCATATGACTCACACCCACGCAGTCCTTGAAGGCGCTCAGCAATTGATGAGCAGTCGTCCCGCAGGCACGTTAACGAGACTGTAGAATGAGATCAGCCTGGACCACCCTCCGCAAAGTGACACTATTGGTAAAGCATACAATTGAAAAGTTTGACAGCGGACCGAAAGCAGTGTAACTGCAACGGTTCATGTCCACATTCTCGGAGTACAGCCCAGTCAGTAGTAGACTGCTTCACACCTAACGTGCCCTTCAGATAATGCAAATGAAGCGTAGACAGCGAGCTAGAGAACTCCCTGCCTGCCTGAAAAAAACCAGTAGCCCAAACTTGACTACCATACATGCCAGCAGGAATAACTTTCGTCTTAGCGAGCCACAAAGACGTGTGCGGCCTGTCTGCCATGGCGTGTTCTCCACGCACAAATCTACGTATCCTATAGGCAGAGGCAAGAAAAGGACAAGATGCATGTTCAGCAGACTTAGACATGTTCAAGGTCCTGTAGAAGACCATGCAGATAACTGAAGGAACCTTTGTGAAAAGGGTGGCACCGCCAACATTAAAAACTGAACATTTTCACCCGCGGAGTTTAAGTGCACAATCTCGGCCTTAGCAGTGTTAACAATCAGATGTTTGTTTCTGGCGTACACAGCCAAACGACTCAGCATGATTTGCATATCACGGGGCTCATTAGTCAGCAAAGTCAGATCATCTGCATACAACATGTGTCAGACGTGCACACCCGCGGTTCCGTTGATAGCTCCTGATACCCCCTCAGCAATGTCGTTAAAAAGGTGTACGTTGGAAAGTAAAGGGGTCGTAAAGGTTAGCTTTGTGGTGGAGGAGTTTTACGGTACTACCAGCTACTTTGGCACAGGGTACCAAAGTGGCTCCTTTTCCTTGATAAATGTGGGAATGCTTTTCCTGCCCGCAATGCCTTAGAAAACCTATTTTTATCAACAATCCTCCAAGTCAGACAGTGTTTATGTTAGATGCGCGCGCGTGTGCATGTATGCATGCATGCATGTGTGCATGCGTGCGAGTGTGCGCATGCACGTGTGCGTGTGCCAGCGCAGTGCTCATGTGCGTACGCGTGTACACTCCTGTGTGTGAGTGTTCGTGTGTGCTTGCATACGTGTGTGCATGTGTGTGTGAGGAGGGGGTGTGATGTGTTGCGCTCTTGCAATTTGTCTAATGTGGAGCCAGTTCTTTTTGATAACCCTAACAGAAAAATCGTTTGAATTGTGAGGCATTAGATTCTGGACATTTCTACCAAATTATGAGATAAAGCAGTTTTAGAATTCATCATGCAGCGGGGGCTACAAACGCAGTCGCCTCACACTCAAGCAAGCAGCAGTCCTCCCCATCAACCTGCCGTTCAGCAACTTTCCAGCAGAGTGTGCCGCAGAGGACAGGCGGACAGGCGGAGGTACTCCGCGCAGTTGCGCGGCAGGCAATGTCGTGCAGCTGCGTTCCCAGCCTCGAGGGGCGCTGCCTGTCCCTCAACCAAGGACTGTCCTGTGAGTGTTGCAGGACAGGAGCCCGCGCGGGTGCGGCTGGCCCCTTACCACCTGGTTGAGCTCAAAGTCTCAGAATGAGACTCAACATTTTAACCGCTGTTAAGCTCATAACATTAAAAATGGTGCCTATATGAGTAGAGCAGGTCTTGTGGGAGGGAGGTGCTTCACTACTAGTAGCTGCAGCATGCCTTTAATGTGTATTCTCTGCCCCTCCCGCACCTCTCGTTGGGAGTATGAAAGGGTGGCTCCATGCAATGCACACCTGCAGTTGTACGACCTCACCCAAGCGCCCACCATAGAGGAGTTCGCATGCATCATCGATGAGTTCTCTGTGCTCTCTCCCAAGCAGCTCGCCAATGCCATCTGGAATGTTGCCAAGCAAGGCTCGGCCCCCAGCAAGGATTTCATGGACGCCATTGCTGCTGAGGTGCACACCAAGTTGGGACAATTCAGGTGAGGATGCTGGGCAAATTGTTGGGTGGTACGGGCAGCAGTACATACACACACACACACACACACACACACAACACATAAATTTACATACACACGTGCGCCCACTCTATGCACACACACGCACGCACACACACACACAACCACGTAGTGACTCCCTGCAAAACTTCCCCTCCTGCAGGTCGCAAGACCTGTCGAGCACAGTGTGGGCGTTAGCTGTCCTGAAGTACAAGCCCAGTGCGAGCTGGTGGGAGGCTTTCGAGCACCAAGTGAGTTTTATCTGGACTGTGAGCAGGGGTATCGCATTGCACTGTAGGTCCTTGAGCGCCTGCAGCTCGAAGCGGTGAAAGCGCGGCATACACACAGGAATTGGGCTGAGCACATGGCGTTTACATGACCCATTCACATGGGCCCACATAAAGCAAACCTGCTCTTATCTACCTTGTGCATGAATTCATGCACACTTGAGATCCACAGACCTGTCAGCCTTTTGTGTCATGAATTGCTTCCTACTTGAATCTTTGCCCTGAGCCCTGGTCCGTCTGCATATGCACATGCACAGAGACACACAGCGACAGAGACACACACACACAGAGGCACACACACAGAGGCACACACACAGAGGCAGGCACACACACAGAGGCACACACACAGAGGCACACACACAGAGGCACACACTCATGCGCGCACACACAAACATAAACACTGCAGGTGTATGTGAGCCTGACAGAATTTGAGGACCACCAGTTAGGCCACCTGATGTGGTCATTCGCGGCACTGGATCATCGACCCACATGGCTATTGGAGCCTTTGTTGGTGGCAGCAGCAGACAACTTTAGTGGTGTGTGCGTGTGTCTATTTTATGTGTGTGAGTGTGTGTGTGTGTTTGTGAGTGTGGTGTGTGTGTGCATGCAAATGCGTGCGTGCTTGTGTATTTGTCTGTACGTACGCACGCACATTTTCTTAAGTGTGTACCTGCAACCACTGCACGCACTAGGTACTTCGGCGGCAAGAATTAGTCAAATCACACCACACACATATTTCCTCACATGTTACAACGATGCATGACTCCTGGCAGGCTACAGCGCCAATGCGCTGCACCTAGTAGGCTGGAGCTGTGGCAAGCTGCGTTTCTGCCCCAGTGGGGAGTGGCTGCACACTTACCTGGGCGCTGTGCAGATGAACTTCTTTTCGCTATCACCCAACGAGATGGCAAATATCATGTGGGCCCTGGCCAAGCTCGGTGCGTGCGTGCATGTGTGTGTTGTTTGTGTGAGTATGTGTATGCCAGTGCGTGTGTGTGCCCTTGTAAGTGCATTTGTCCGGCATGAAAATAGGTGTGAATTAAGAGGTACATGTCTCAAAGATAGACATAGACGAACGCCTTGAGAGTTATGCCATGCAAACTGTTATAACTCTTGTATCTTGTACCCATTGTCAGTCGTTACCTTGCAGTTTGTCAATCCACAATCAAGGCAATCGATAGCAGCGGGGATTTGCGCGCAGACACAACTGCACGCTCACACATATTTACACACACACACACACACACACACACACACACATGCAACTACAGACGCACACACGCACACACGCACACACGCACATATACAAATACAATTACACACAAACATACACACTCTCACTCTCATACGCACACGCGTTTGTGCTTCAGGCCATACCCTGCCCGACATGTGGCTGGACAACTTCCTGATGGTGGCTCAATGGCGCTTCCCGTCTTTCAGTGCCAAGACGCTGAGTGCTATCGCGTGGGCAACTGCCACCGTGGGGCACACGCCTTCGCAGGAGTGGTTGCTGGGCTATGAGCAGCAGGTAAGTGCGTGTACATTCATGTGCCTGTGTGTGTGTGTGTGTGAGAGAGTGTGGTTTGTTGACGTGTGGGTGTGTAGGTGTGGGTGTGGGTGTGTTCACGTGCATATGCATATGCATGTGTGTTGTATGTAAGTATGGGCGTCAGACGTACATGCTTCCAAGCTGTTTCCAAAGCGGCGACCAGTAGTCATGACCCTAAGCACTGTTAGCATTTGTTGCTCCGCCCAAAAGCGTTCCCTGGCTGAACCACGTGCTGCATGGAACCCCCCGACTATTTTGGGACACAACACGCACACGCACACATTCAGTACCACATACGCGTGCTGACACAAAAACACACACGTGTGCACAGGTGCGCGAGAAGTTCTCGCAGTTCACAGGCCACGAGGTCATCTGTGTGGAGTGGGCTTTGAGGCGGTGGGGTTATCAAGGAGAAGACAACGCGGTGCTGTATATGCTGAAGCGCCAGGAGGAGTTCCAGGAGCTTGATTGGGAGACGCTCAGCAACAGGTTAGTGCGTGCAAGTGTCATGGTTATCATGAGCCCGTCGTTTTTAATTTTTGTTCGGAGCAAATGTATGCGCAGTTGCTCCCGCCCCCCCCCTTTCCACACACACACTTTCATACGTACCTTACCGTATTCACCTGAAACCCAAAACTCATAAGTATTAAAGGTAACCCCTTACAAGAAATATTACAGCCATTTCCGCACCAACTCGGTGGGGAGTTTAGCCCAGCGCTTGCACACATGTGTATGTGTTAGTATGCGTGTGAGTGCGCATTTATGACATGTGCTTACTAATGTGTGTGTGCGTGTGTGTGTGTGAGAGAGAGAGAGAGTGTTGATGTGTGTTTGCGTGAGTGTAGTGCATGCATGCGCTTGCATGTAGACACGCGCTTGCGGTTGCTCATTCAAGCGCGTGTGTCAGCTTGTGCATGCGTGCATGCCTATATGTGCCTGTATGCCAGTGCGTGCATGAGGTTTCCTGTATTGCTTGAGCGTGCATGTGTGTTTGTCGCTGTGTGCATGAGTTATGGTCGCAGGGGCAGCTGAAGCTTTGATTGGGTTGGGAGGGGGGCAGGGACGGCAACCAGCTCCTCTCTGTTCTGCCACCCACCAAACTTTATTTTTGGCAATCCTTGGCAACGCCGGAGCCTCAAAATAAATATATATACTAAACAATACCGGCATCATTCCAGAGGGCGAAAACGTTTACTTACCAGGGTGATATAGGAAAGGTACAGTACACACCAATTTCATTTCAGGAAAGTTGTAAACTAATCCGTCACTTGGAGGTTTAGACGTACACACACACATACCCCCATTGCGTCGCAGGAAGCTGTTAGACCAAGTCATTACTTGGAACTACAGTGGACAAGGTGGCAGTAATGCCCACAACGTTGACGCGCATTGAGCTGCCTCGGTTGGATTGTGAGGGCATGTGTGTATTCATGTGAATGAGCCCTCATTCACATGAAGGTGTGCGAATGTTTTCGGTCGACAACAACGGATGTACAATAAGTCGGCGTGTGTATACATGTAAGTAACGGGTGCCATTGCGTTGAAAGACTTGTTGTGCATTGATTAAAACATGTGCCTGACTGTCTTGGAACGTCCCTGTGCAACGTAATTGTTGCGTGGGGAGGGGTACAGAGTTTGCAAAAGGAATTATTAAAGGGTGTGTAGGTCGTGTGATTGTCTATGCGTGTGTGCGAGTGTGTATATGTGTATGTTGCATGTTAAAATTTGTATGATTGAAACCAGGGATTAGACAGCTTGCCAATCGAATGTTGCCCTAGGATTAAGCCACTACGCCTTAATCTTAGGGATTGGAATATTGGTTGCTGTTACTCGAAACACACCCTGCTGAGAAAGCTCGCCACAGTGTTTTTTTGAGGGCGCTGTGCAATAACTATTTTCTCGCGCCTGAGCCAAAATCTACAAGTTTTGGCCGGGCATTGTGTTGCTGCTCAAACTGTGTGTCCGTTCTTGCCTGCTTTGTGTTGTTAGTGTGAAACGTAGACGTGCGCTTTCACCAGGAGCGGAAGGCACTCCTTTACACACACTAGTACTTGTTTTAATGATGGTTTATGTCAGGACTTCATGTACTAGTACATATCCAGGATAACCGTGCGTCTTGGAAAGATGCTTTGAGCAGTATTGCCTTTCTCGTATTTAATTCATTTCATTTGTTATCTCAATGCAACTCAACGCAACTTTGCGTTATCACCTTTGTATTTGCTCATTCGCCAAGTGTTTTTTAGCGCCTAAGAAGTTCATGTATTTGTGTGTTCTCGATTGGACCATTTAAACTGTTTGTAACAGGTCGGAAGAGGCAAAAGCGTAGAGCATGCCGCTTCATGGCTTCAGCATTGTGTGTACACACGGTGCAAGCTACAAGAGGTAAGGCATTAACCACATAATTCTAGGAAACAGAGGTAACTACGCACCAGGCAATTGAAAGCCACTCCCCGCATGAACAAGGGGTTACAAGGGGTTACAAGGATGGCCTACAGCCCGAGTCTCTGGCTGATGGCAATTGGCTGGTGAAACAAAAACAACCAGTGTCGGAAATTGAAACTAAATCTGACACAAACTTGAGGAGTCTGTATGAGTCTTGATTTAGGAATGCATTGATCTCAAAATTAGTAATACTGTGATGACAAGTTAAGAAAGGAATAAATTCAGAGCTCGAAGGAGCAAACACACGCAGAGTCTTAAACATTCCTTCAAAGAGGTCTCTGTATCTCATGCGCAGCTCGCACACTTTAACACACTTGCAGAAGAAAAGCACATGCTTCTCATCTTGAACTTCTCCACACTCACATTTATCACAAATGCTAGAACCACCATGCCATTTGCAAGACTCCACTCTCAAATGGTGTGCACGCAATCTG
>Ga0307945_1000399_pt1 | contig 29355 bp, 31 predicted proteins | sample OrgLakmetagen228_FD_201818 | JGI IMG/M metagenome (GOLD analysis project Ga0307945, IMG submission 201818) | Saline water microbial communities from Organic Lake, Antarctica - #228 | ecosystem: Environmental > Aquatic > Non-marine Saline and Alkaline > Saline | place: Antarctica: Organic Lake...
GTGTGCGCACAGCCGTGGAAAACGTGTCAGAGTTAGGAACGTCATTCAGAGCGTGTAGAAACTGGCAAGTCCAGCTGCCTTGTACGTTAGCAAAGCGTAAATCAGCTTGTACGATCTTGAGTAGCAGTGGAAAAGGACATGCTGCTCATCTTGGATATCATCAGCGTCACACAGGTCACAGGTGGGGGAATTACTTTGATTCCATGTCGCTGTCTCAAAACGTGGGTGGTGGACACAAAGTCTGAAACGAGCTGTACTGCGGATGACATCACGAGGCAGGTTGAGAGACATGTATTTGAGAAGGATATAAGGCAAATGGGTGAACAGAGCCCTTTTGGTAGGAAGAACACCATTAATGATAAGTAGAGCGTTTGCTGTTGTGTTCTCTCGGATGAGTTTCAGAATGAGGTGTCAAGTACTGCTCCAAGTGTCTCTGAGGTCTACGGCAAAACGGCTGAGATCAATCAATGGGTTAGCTTTTGTTTGAAAATATACGATTGGTCTGTGTCAGATCATTCATAGCAGAAAGAATATGGTCTGACCAGCAATCGTATTCGTACAGGGTTCCTGGTCTGAATGTCCCTTCCCCTTCCCTCCCCCAGCAGTACCGGTACAAACTTGCTGGTTTGTCAGATCAAATTACGGTCACTGCAAAGTATAAGACTCAGCACATCTACTGATGACTGTATAGTATGATGACTGTATAGTTGCGCCTTCAGACCAAGAAAGGCCTCCAAGGTGGAAAAACCATCCAGCAGAGGAGTGAGTTCTTTGCATCGCTGGTCCCTAATGCTTCTACCAGTTCTGTGGCTCATGCCCTTGCGCTCTTTGCACACATGTATGTGTGTCTACTACTCTGTGTCTACTCAGCTTTACGTCGCTTCCACACTGCTGCTCCTTCTCCGGAGCTGGGACCCATGACTCAGACGGACCTCTCGGCCTCAATGTGGTTACATATTAACATCGCTAAACAAACGAACAAATAGAATTGGAGACCTTACACGGCACAGGGTCTCTTGATGATCCCCTCTAATGGTACCTCTTAGAGTTCACATGTTGTCAATTGGTTACCAAAACTATCAAATCCAGAAGATAAAGGTTATCAATAAGACTGGCCATCCAGCTTATTGAACAAGACATAATGAAACTCTCAACTGCCAACCAACTTAACTGCTCTGACACACGATTCGTCGCTGCCAACGATTGGGCGTGACAGGTTCCAGGTCAAACCTGCAAGCCCCTGATTCAAGATATTTTCTTTACTTATTCACTTACATTGGTGGAGCTTTTACACTTAGTACCCGGTTCCAAATTGGCTCCATTTCCATCATTGGCGTTTAAATTGATTTGATACCATGCGTCATTTTTCTTCTTCAATGCCTCTTGTGCCGTACACCACGAACTGGGCTGTGTTGAGGCAGTGTGGACACGAGGTACTGCAGTTTTTACTGATTTAGGTCTGTTGTCAAGATGTGTAACAGCATGCTCAAGTCAAAAAGTGACACGTCAAGCAGGGTTGCAGCGCTGTGATTCTTTTGTGCAAGCAGTGAGCAGGGTATTTCCATTTTTATTCAAGATTTCACTGCAGCCTTTTGCGCGACCGTTGTGCTTGTGAGGATATCCAAGATAAAGTGCATGCCCTTTTGATGTGTAGTAGAGACGCAGACGTTTGTGCTTTAAGCTTTAAGCCTTAAATTTAAGGAGAAAGATACCTATTCAGTCAATTTTCGAATGATTTTTCAGTAGTGGGTTATGATTTCCTTTTGCAACACAACAAACTTCTTTCTTTGGTGTCCGAGCTTATTAATGTTGACTGGCAAGGACCGGGCACATGCCGATCAGCCAAACAGTCCGGCTGAACGTCCCCCCATGTAAATCTAAATCTAAATCTTCAATGCCTTCTGTGTTTCAAGACCTCAATTGTGTCTCAAAACCTCAACCGTCAAAGAGGTTGCCCGTAATCATGTAGCATTTCCATACATGTGTGTCCTCCGTGCATTGCGTCTACACCCCTATGATAGAACCAGAAGGTACAGAGCTTAGGTAAGCCTTATCATAAGTCCGCGCAACTGAAAAGTCTAGTATGGAGCATATCTTCCCCTGCTTGGCCCTGCGCTGCTAGGCCTAGTTGCATAGCTGCTGTGACGTGGGGGGGGGGAGTCTGCCCTGCCTCGGCTATATGCGGAGGCACGATCAGCGTACCTGTGGTACATGTGTGTTTGTGCGCGTGTGTGTGTATGTGTGTGTGTGTGTGTGCATGTGTGTGTGTTTGTGTGGGTGTGTGTGTGCGTGCGTGTGTGTGTGTGTGGGCAAGTGTGCCTGTGTGTGTGCACTGATGTGTATGCAGTTGTAGAGCAACATACAAAGGCCTCGCAAACCTACTAACTTGCCTAATACTGTCTCATAACCTGCAGTCACTTACTTGCTTACACTATTTAGTATTTTCACCTTTTTCTGGAAACTACAACAACCAACCGTTTTATCGTCAGGCTTCTTTAAATGCAAGCATGCATACACACATATGCACACACATATTCCCTCTCTCTCTCACGCACGCACACAAACCCACACACACGCACACACACACGCACACACACACACATACACACACACACATCATAAACAAACAGGTGTGTATACTGTGGTTTGAACGCTCCACATGAATGCAGGGCTCTCGTAACAACGCCAAGCTGTGCATTTAGGGGCATGTGGGGACATTGGTTTTGCAAGGAATGATGATAGCAGGGGGGGTTCAGTTTACCTTGAGCCTCCGCTCGCCCTGATAGGATCCACTGGATAGTAAGAGGAGGACAAGGGAGGCTCCGCTGGAATCATGGCACGGCCAGGGTACCTGATCATAGTGTGTGTGCGTGCGTGTGTGTGTGTATGTGTTTGTGTGTGTGTGTGTGCGTGTGTGTGTGTGTGTGTATGTGTGCGTGTGTGTGCGTGTGTGCTCGTGCGTGTGTGCGTGCATGCGTGTGTGTGTATGTGTGTTTTTGTGTGTGTTTATTGTGCATGTGCATGTATTGTTCACTAACCCTTATCCACCTAATCAATCACCCACCTGCTGCCCATCAGCAACACATCCCTATGCCCATGCACAGGCACCTCTAATGTCCTTCACACAGACCCGACACACACAAGCATCAACCCACCTGCTAGGCATCGGCATGCTGCCCATTGGCAACACATCCCTGTCCACGCACAGGCACCTCTGATGTCCTTCACACAGACCCGACACACACACAAGCATCAACCCACCTGCTAGGCATCGGCATGCTGCCCATTGGCAACACATCCCTATGCCCACGCACAGGCAGGTCACGGCTGCTCATTGGCATGCCGTAGCCGTCACCCCGCATGGGCATACCACGGGAGGGCAAGGGTGGGGCTCTGAGGTCATCGTAGTAAGGGTCACGTGCTGCATGTATGGTTGTGGTGGTAAAAGAGGCTTGAGTTTAGCAATGCTTAAGGCTGTTTTAAACGAACAGAGAAATGGTGTGTCTGAGGTCATTCAGTAGGGGGCGCGTGCAGCATGTTTGGTTGTGGTGTCAAGAGGCTTCAGTTTGGCAAGGCGTAAGGCTGTTGTGAACGAACAGAGAATGGGTGTATCTGAGATTATTGTAGTAAGGGTCACGTGCAGCACTTATGGTCGTGGTGGCAAGAGGCTTGCGTCTGGCAATGCGTAATTAAAATCAATGGAGAATGGGTGTATCTGAGGTCACTATAGTGAGGGGCACGAGCAGCATGTTTGGTTATGGTGTCAAAAGGCTTCAGTTTGGCAACGCATGAGGCTGTTTTAATAGAGTATAAGGGAAAGGAATCTGAGGTCTACAGAAAGGAATCTGAGGCATAGTATTGAGCATTGAATAACGCGTGATGCACATGGTTGTGATGGCAAGAGGCTTGAGATTGGTGACAAATAGGCTAAACAATAGCTCTAGGGGTGCGCTGTGACAAATAGGCTAAACAATAGATCTAGGGGTATGCTAGCTCTAGGGGTGTGCTGTGACAAATAGGCTAAACAATAGATCTAGAAGTATGCTAGCTCTAGGGGTGTGCTGTGACAAATAGGCTAAACAATAGATCTAGGGGTGTGCTGCGAGGTCATAAAGGGCTACGAGTATAAAGTGGTGGTTACAGTGGCACGCTGCACATATATAGATGGGGTGGCAGTGCAGTGCATAGAGGTCATTGCTAGAAGGATAATGGGCTACAAGTATAGAGTGGTGGTGGCAGTGGCATGCTGCACACATAGATGGGGGGTGGCAGTGCAATGCATAGAGGTCATTGCTAGAAGGATAATGGGCTACAAGTATAGAGTGGTGGTGGCAGTGGCATGCTGCACATATATAGATGGGGTGGCAGTGCAATGCATAGAGGTCATTGCTAGAAGGATAATAGGCTACAAGTATAGAGTGGTGGTGGCAGTGGCATGCTGCACATATATAGACGGGGTGGCAGTGCAATGCATAGAGGTCATTGCTAGAAGGATAATGGGCTACAAGTATAGAGTGGTGGTGGCAGTGGCATGCCGCACACATAGATGGGGTGGCAGAGCAATGCATAGACAGTGCTCTGATCATACACTGCACATACAGACGGCAGTGCAATGCATACAGTGCATATACTGCTCACACAGACGGCAGTGCAATGCATAGGCAGTGCTCTGATCATACACTGCACAAACAGACGGCAGTGCAATGCATACAGTGCATATACTGCTCACACAGACGGCAGTGCAATGCATAGGCAGTGCTCTGATCATACACTGCACAAACAGACGGCAGTGCAATGCATACAGTGCATATACTGCTCACACAGACGGCAGTGCAATGCATAGGCAGTGCTCTGATCATACACTGCACAAACAGACGGCAGTGCAATGCATAGACAGTGCATACACTGCACATACAGATGGGGTGGCAGTGCAATGCGTAGACAGTGGTTGTGGCAGTGGCACACTGCATAAAACAGTCATGACGGTGGTGGATAAGGTGGTGACAGTAAACCTGTATAGAAAAAGTATAGGGTTGGCCAGAACCGTATGTGTACACCGTATATGATCGTATATTTGGTGATTTCCCTGCCAACAATACCGTATATACACCGTATTTGTGTGGTTCTGGCCAACCCTAGAAAAGTACTTAGGTGGTGATGGTCAGCCTGTATAGGAAAAGAACTCACGTGCATACATATCTCGGGAAGTCAATGTATAGGAAAAGTACTCACGTGCATACATATCTCGGGAAGGCAAGCCGCGGCTGTATCCCCCTCCATACACAGGGGGCACATCATCATAGGCACCCATGCGTCCCCTTCCTGTAAGCGCATACAAGAGAAAACAATCTGAACAAAGACGGGTGCAACAGATTGCCTTGTATCGAGGCCCTTTATGTGTGGGGGGCACAGCATCATCTTTTGCACTCATGGGTTCCCTTCCGGCAGGCGCAATCAGGAGCATAGTCGAAAAACATGTATGATGGATACATGTACATCTATGTATACATCTACAGATCTATGTATGTATAATGGATACATATACATAGATCTATATACACATCTATAAGTAGGCACCGTCTTACGTACACAGGGTGAACACATCAGCAGGCACGCACGTGATTACTCTATCTATGGTGGTTGGAGGGGTGGTGCGAATGCAAGACCCACACGTCTGTATGTGATGATGTAAAAGTTGGTGCAAATGCAGGTGGTCATTAAAGAGTCTGAATAGGGTTGGCCGAAACCATATATATATGGTGTATAAACAGTCTTTTTAGCAAGGATTCATCAAGTATACGAGCATACACATGTACGGTCCTGGCCAACTCTTAATATGAGTAGTCAATATGAGTCGCCAATAGTCAATATAACTCTTAAGTATGAGTCAGCTCTGCGTGACTCCGTTCATAGAATAGTTTAGACAATTCTAAATAAATGATACCTGTCTTCTGCTTGCACGCACAAGCACAATGCAATTCCTAATTAAGCTACGCAATTCCATTTGGTGGGGTGTTTTGAAATAGTACTTGGGGGGGGGGACATGAATGCACAATACATATAATAAGAAGGCCAACCTTTCTTTCATGTGACGTTGCCACCGACATCTTTGCTGCTCCTCCCCGCCCTTTTCTCAGCAAACAGATGGGCAAACGACATCTTCGTTATTCCTCGTCTCCCATTTTCCAGGAAGTAGAGGCTTGACTCTGCACTAAATTGCGCTCCCCTCACCCGTACATTCATGACTATGAATAATTCACACTCCCCTCACCCATACATTCATGACTTTGAACCGATTCACACTCCCCTCACCCATACATCCATGGCTTTGAACTGATTCACACTCCCCTCACCCATACATCCATGGATTTGAACCGATTCACGCTTCTTACCCATGTCCATGGCTGGTCCCATTCTGCGTGATGCACCCATGTACCCTCCACCACCACCCATTGGAAGCGGCGGCGCCACGTCATCATCCTGTGTAGTTTACATGTGTACGTGTGTACGTGTGCGTATGTGCGCATATGTGTGAGTGTGTGTGTATGTGCGAATATGTGTGTGTGTGTGTATGTGTGTGTGAGAGTGTGTGTCAAGGACATCTAGCACTACGCAAAACACATCCAGCACAATACGCATCGCACAGCAAGGACAGCTAGCACAACACGTTCATCACCATCTTTCTTTCACACAAAAAAAGGGTGCAGCGGATGCTAGCTGGTATTATGGGATACATGTCAGCACGCACACACCACAGCACACGCGATTATAGACAGGTCATGACCACAAAAGGTCACCGTGCCACCATCATACAAATATTTACAAGAGCACTGTAAGCATTTCCGTCTTTACAAATGCACAGGGCACATGCCGGGGCAGATAGCTACCCTGGAAAGTTCATACCAACAGAGGAGCACCTGCGTCTAGGTGCATGCCAGCAGCGCAGCCAGGCAAAAAGATGTGCCGTCAGCTCACAAACAAGACAGGAGGACACTCACGTCTTCACGGATGCGGATGGTGCAGCCCTCTACGGCACGACCTTGCAAGGCTCGGATGGCGCTGGCCCGCTCTTGAGCAGTGGCCCACTCGCCAATGCTGCAGGAACAAGGAAAGAGGCCTTTGTGATCCAAACTAAACTGAACTAAACTGAAAGGAAAGAGGCCTTTGTGATCCAAATTAAACTAAACTAAACTGAAAGGAAAGAGGCCTTTGTAATCCAAACTAAACTGATCTGAAAGGAAAGAGGTTAAGGTTAAGGTCCGCACTTTTAAAAATTAGTGCAAGAATCGGTGCAAGTACAGAAAGGCTAGGTGCTCAGACTTGCCCAGACCCCTCCCCAAAGTGGAGGAGAAGGTGTGTAAACTAGAAGCTCTGTTCTCCCGCTACACACATGTGTGCTGTACGCTGTGTTGAGGGATAAGCCAACGCGTTTGCTTGCCAATGGTGTGTAAGACCTCCGATATTGACCTCAACACGTTGGGTGCGCAACGAAGGTCTGTTCAGAGCTGTAGCAAGTGACATATAATTGAACAGTCTGGATGAAGGTCCCCCCACATAATTCTAAACCTAAACCATATACAATGTCGTACACATGTGGGAGCACCACAGCCTAGCAGTCACACGTTTTGACTGACGGCTTAATTTGTAAACGATGTAAAATAAGGTCGGACACAGCCGCCACAAGCAGGGTTTGGACAGCGCTGTATCTTGGCTGGCAGTCACCCCTGGCGTTTAGATTGAGAGATTGAGAGATCGAAACCAGTGTGAGTGGGATTGGTAGATTGACTGGAGTTGGTATGATTGAGGGATTGAGGGATTGAGGGATTGAGACCAGTGTAACTGGAATTGGTTAGATTGACTGAGATTGGTAAGATTGACTGGAGTTGGTAAGATTGAGAGATTGAGGGATTGAGACCAGTGTAACTGGAATTGGTAAGATTGGCTGGAGTTGGTAAGATTGAGAGATTGAGGGATTTAGGGATTGAGACCAGTGTGACTGGAATTGGTAAGATTGACCAGAGTTGGTAAGATCGAGAGATTGAGGGATTGAGACCAGTGTAACTGGAATTGGTAAGATTGACTGGTATTGGTAAGATTGACTGGAGTTGGTAAGATTGAGAGATTGAGGGATTGAAACCAGTGTGACTGGAATTGGTGAGAGTCAGGATCCATTTGATCTTCCCAATACATCAGCCCCAAATTATGAACACTACAGTTGATGTAAGTCAGGGTACACTTGTGCACTGCCCCAATGGAATCAGGCTTAGCAGAGTCTTTTCTGAAGCACTAGTTTGTACATGAGTGCAAACAAACGTAGAACTCCATGCAAACTTCGGACACTAAGAAAAGTATGTATATATGTGTATATCAGTACACATATATGTACGCCAAAGGGGATTGGCCAGCCCAGTGTGGAGCACATTTGTTACATCAAGGCAGTAGTATATGGAAGCAGAGGTGAAGAGCAGAGAGCAATGAGATTGTCAAATAGCTGGGCAGGTTGCAAAGCGACTGGCAAGGAAGCAAGCCAGAAAGAGTGCATGAAGGAAAGAGCCAAAACGCGCACACACGCATGCACGCACACGCGCACGCTCACAATCATACACACAACACACACAGACGCATGCACGCACATGCACATGCTCACAATCATACACACGACACACACACAGACGCACGGCATGGTGTGTGTTTGTGTTTGTGATTGGTGTGCGCAGCATCACACGAGTCAGCCACCTGCACTGCGCTCTTCACTGCACTCCCCACTGAACTACCTGCAATACTCTCTTCATTGCACTCCCATCTGCACTGCACTGCACTACACTGTACTGCACTCTTCACTGCACTCCCCACTGAACTACCTGCAATACTATTTTCATTGCACTCCCATCTGCACTGCACTGCACTGCACTCCTCACTACACTCCCTATTGTACTACTGCTCAACGACATTTCACTCTTCTTTGCACTCCCCACCTGCACTGCACTGCACTCCCCACTGAATTACCCACCTGCAATATTCTCTTCATTGCACTCCCCACGTGCACTGCACTGCACTGCACTGCACTCCTCACTACACTCCCTACTGTACTACTCCTCAACGGCATTTCACTCTTCATTGCACTCCCCACTTGCACTGCACTGCACTCCCCACTGAACTACTTGCTGCACAGCAATGCACTGTACCGTACTGCACTCCCCATCTGCACTGCACTGCTCACCTGCACTGCAGAACAGCCAGACGAGGGATTTAACCTCCTTAGCACACAGCGATGTGCTCAAGCTGCCGTGGACAACAGAAGAGCTGACACTGACACTGACACTGTCACACCCGCTACCTCCTTAGCACACAGCAATGTGCTCAAGGCGCCGTGGACAACACACAGCGATGTGCTCCTTAGCACACAGCGATGTGCTCAAGGCGCCGTGGACAACAGGAGAGCATACTCTGACACTGACACTGAATCTTGCACTGACACTTACACTTACACTGATACTACACTGACACTGACACTGACACTGATACCGATACTGACACTGGACAACAGAAGAGCTGACACTGACACTGACACTTACACTGACACTGATACTGACACTGATACCGATACTGACACTTACACTGATACCGATACTGGCACTGATACCAATACTGACACTGGACAACAGAATAGAGCTGACACTGACACTGACACTGACACACTGATACTGATACCAAACTGATACTGATACTGACACTGACACTGATACCAATACTGACACTGGACAACAGGAGAGCTGACACTGACACTGTCACACCCGCTACCTCTACGTACTTCTCCACCTTCCCCTCCATTGTCCTGACATACGTCACGCCTCCAGACTTTCTCTTTAACTCCCTGACCACGACGCCCTCTGCCTCTCTCTACACCTCTCCACAAAACGAAACCAAGCATCTCCCAACTTTCACTTTGCAAGCATCCATTATCCGACCTTCATTCACTGCTTCACTTAACTGAAACTCCATTTACTACTCCACCAAACTGTATCTCCACGTACTGCTCCACCAAATTGGATCTCCAATTACAGCTCCACCAAATTGGACCTCCATGTACTGCTCCGCCAAACTATACCTCCACTTACTGCTCCACCATACTGTATCTCAATTTACTGCTCCATCAAACTGGACCTCCACTTACTGCTCCACCAAACTGTACCTCCATTTAACGCTCCACCAAATTGGACCTCCATGTACTGCTCCACCAAACTGCATCTCCACCTACTGCTCCACCAAACTGTATCTCCATTTACTGCTCCATCAAACTGTACCTCCACTTACTGCTCCACTAAATTATACCTCCAATTACAGCTCCACCAAACTGGACCTTCATTTAACGCTCCACCAAACTGTATCTCCATTTACTGCTCCACCAAACTGGACCTTCATTTACTGCTCCACTTAACTGGACCTTCACTTAACGATCACCCAAACCCTCCACATCACCCTGAACCCTCTTCTCCACGACCTTTCCTCCAAAACCTTCTCCTTCCTGGGCATCCTCCCTGAACCACGCTCCACCCCTTTTCACCAGCCCTCTTCCTCTTCTAACACTATCCACTCTCTAGACAAAACCTCCTCTTCCCCCCTTCCTGCTGCTCAAAAGCTCCCCTGCTTAACTATCACACCACGATTTCGATTCCACCAGATGCCTGTCCACACCAGCTGCTTCCCTCTGCTCAAACACTCCCCTGGCTAGCTATCGCACCATGGTTCCCATACCACCAGGCGCCTGACCACATTAGCTGCTTCCAGCTGCTCTAAAATTCCCTGCCAACAAGAGCCCTCCTCTAACTCACTCGTTTCACTCCACCTCTGCCACCCTTCTCATTGTGCACCCCAGTTTCCTTCCTGCTGGCTGTCTTAAACCCTTATGCCAAAGGACCCAAGGGCCTCCAGCAAACAGGTCCAGCTACTCAAACTATCAGAAACCAAAGGCCACAGGTGTGCTAACCACCACAGTCACCATCTGCATGACGAAGCAAGCTGTAGGCAAGAAGCTTACCACCACCGGTCACCACCAATGATATGACAAGGCAAGCTGTAAGGAAGATGGTACGGAGGAGGGCAGACCCTACCCCCCAAAGCGCTATCTCCGTTGTTGCTTACCCACCATATCCACACTTGCATGATGGAAACGCCTCTTATACTGACGACTACACTCCTCGGAAGCACCCTTTTTGGCTTGCACATTCTACCATGCAGCTGCATGTAGTTGCTGCTCCTGCCTTGTTTGCTGCTATCGCACTACTGCTGCCGCTGCTGCTGCTGCTACTGCCTTTGAACCAATGGGTACCTACACAAAGCCACCATGCCACCTTACTGCTACTCTCTTCACCATCTCCTCCACCCAATAGACATCACCTCCTTCCACTAAAACAACACAACCCACGCCACCCCGTTTCAGTTGACACCACCAGCTTTCGCTGCCCACTCCACCTCCTTCCACTAAAACAAACACCATCCAGCTCCAAGCAACAGGACCAGCTTTCACTACCCATTCCGCCTCCTTCCACTAAAACAGCACCATCCAGCTCCAAGCAACAGGACCAGCTTTCACTGCCCACTCCGCCTCCTTCCACTAAAACAACACCGTCCAGCTCCAAGCAACAGGACCAGCTTTCACTGCCACTCCGCCTCCTTCCACTAAAACAACACCATCCAGCTCCAAGCAACAGGACCAGCTTTCACTATCCATTCCACCTCCTTCCACTAAAACGACACCGTCCAGCTCCAGCCAACAAATCCAGCTTTCACTGCTCACTCCGCCTCCTTCCACTAAAACAACACCGTCCAGCTCCAACCAACAGGACCAGCTTTCACTGCCCACTCCGCCTCCTTCCACTAAAAATAAAACTGTCCACGCCTCCCAAGTCCAACCATCACCACAAGCTTTCACTTTCTGCTCCACCTCCTTCCACTCCAACAGTACCACCCATGCCTCCAAAACCCCACAGCTCCAAACGTGCCAACAAGCCTTGCAACCCCCGCCACTTTACACCAAAGGCCTCCTATCCAGACACCCACCCTGTACCAGAACGCTTCACATCCGCATAAGTGACCTCTCGGCTGCCTGTGCGCAGGAAGTCCTTCAGCTCCCTGCACGTGCAGCGCACACAAGAAGCACAGGGTGTGCCTGTGCAAGTACAAACACAGGCCTGGGAAAAACAATCAAGCAACTAAAGTATCTAGCAGCACAGCAGGTCACCTGTCGTAATTATCTTGGCTGCCTGTGTGCGGCAAGTTTTCGGTTTCCTGCATGTGGCAGCGGCACATTCACGCACACACATGCAAGCACGCACGCATGCACGCACGCGCACGTGTACATACACACATGCGCGCGCGTATACACACACACACACACACACACACACACAAGAAGCACAGTGTGTCTGCACACATATGGTTCTGGCCATCCCTACTCGTAACATCACTAATTTACCAGCAAAAAATGACATGTTTTATGCACCTCTCATTTGCGAGAATCACAAGCAACTTTCCTATTCATCGCAAGGAAACCACACCCTCTTCTGCACGACCAACCGCATGGCGCATACCTCCAAGTAAAGTGAGCAGGCAAGCCCGAAACGAACACCCGGAACCCCCCCCGCACAGGTGGGCCCCTTGAAGGCATAGGAGCTAGGCCACCCCTCATGGGAATCATTGGCTCAAGGGGTGCCCCCCCCATGTAGCCCCCTGAAGACATGCGACCGTAGCTGCCATACCCGCCAACATCGCGGCTGTGCAAGTGGAGAGAGAGAGAGGGAGTGTGTGTGTGTCTGTGCGCGTGTGTGTGTGTGTGTGTGTGTGTGTGTGTGTGTCTGTGTGCATGTGTGTGTGTGTGTATGTGTGTATGTGTGTGTGTTTGCTGCAGTGCAGCACGCAGCATGGCTATTTGGCCTGCAAAATGTAACTCACGGTGGAGGCATGCGGCGATCAGGGGCGGAGCGAGAAGGCATTTGGTCTTTGGGAATAGCGCGCGTGACGGAGATCTCTCGGCCCTCAAGCTTAACACGGTGCATCTGCGTGTGCACGTGCAAGTGTGCAGGCACGTTGATTCAGCGCTTAAAACGAGGAAATGAGGGCAAAGTGCGTGCGTTGTCACTGCTGTTTTCCCATGTGAGCGACCGTGCGCACTGCTGCTCGTGTAGGTGTGTCAATGTATGGTATGAAACACCATATTCAAACATGATGTATAAAGACCGTGTAAGAGTGAGCACTACGACACTGAATGGTGCTGAGTTGGTTTTGACCAGCCCTAAATGTACGTGGCATCCATGCATGCACACATCCCAATGTTGGCTAGTCAGGAGATGGCTGGGAAGGCTAATCTCTTCAAGTGATAAAGAGACTGATTGGAGATGCACGAATGATGGAGATGCGCAGGAAGGCGTGCACGGCGTGCATACTATTGTTCCTCCCCACGCCGTGGAGTTGTGATGAGTACATAGCATGAATAAAGTGTGCGGTTTACATTCCTGAAAGCTGCAAGCTTGAGACACCAGTCATGTGTCCAGCCATATCTGTGGTACCCTAATTCATCACATCACGTAGCTGATCGCTCCAGGACAGGCATATCACGAGATGTAGATTGGCCATTCACTATCGAATGCATGTTTGCATCCTTATCAATGTGCTTTAGGGAGAGCATGATTGCATCTTTCAAACGTCCTGCCCCCTGCCTGCTGTCAACCAAGGCGATGACCCCTCACCTTTTCTATGGCTTGCTGCATGGCCTGGTAGTCGACCAGCTCCACAAACCTGGGTGCATGCACAAAGAGACGCGTTTTGGAGTGCGTGCACGTGTGCTGAGCACCCGCTCAACAATAACCAGAGAGTGCACGCACCCAAAGCCCTTTGGCTGGCCATCCCGAGTTCTGATCACTTCCGACCTGCCAGCAGTGGTCAGCAAGGGGAGACGGTGTGTATTTTGAAGCATGCGAGCGCGTGTGCATGCGTGTGCGTGCGTGTGTCCAGGGCCTCACACGGTGAGAACTGTGCTCACCCTGTAACAGAGCTTTCCCCCAGCTCATTCTTAAATGCACTTGCAAGGCCCTCATCATCTATTTCGAAGGGGAGATTGGATACGTACACCTTGTACACTTCAGACATTGTGCAAACTAATTATAAATTTAAATGAAATTTTCCAGGGGTGCAGCAGCGGGTTTGGCGGGCTTGGGGAATTTTCACGAGTGCGTGCATGCTGTCTTGGGTTCTGAGGTGGATGTCCAGCGTCTCAGCAACTCTTCAAGCTCAACCAAGTCCTCTCGCCAGGCATGTGTGCCGGCCGCAGCGACATGCGCACGTGCACTCCACTGCGTGTGTGCATCAGGCTCGCAGCACGCTACAGGCATCATCAGCAGCAGCATTCCTGCAAGTGCCCTTGCGGCAGCCTGAATATGATATGAGGCTTGCGACGCCGGGCTTGCATCCATGTCATCAGTCGCATGTGTGGGGCGAGAAAACCCCATCCCAGCTGTTAGATCTGCCTTCACCTACCAAACACATCGAAACTCTGCAGCACAGCAAAGATCCCGGCTTGCCAACCCATCGAATTAAGCAGCCTCGCTTGCCCGCCAATCTGCATCCGCTTTGCACGCAAGTGCTGGCAAACTTGAAGGCCAGCAAGCTGCTGCCACCGGGGGAGCGTGTGCTGGTGGCCGTATCTGGAAGCCCAGTGAGTTATTTGCTGTTGGCTTGAGGTTCCAAAATTAGATGTACTCACGTTGCGCACTGTCCTTGAAGGATTTATACTGGCCACCATGCTGCCCTGCAGCGCACACACACACACATACACACACTCTCTCTCACACACACACACGCACACACACACACACGCACGCACACACACACACACACACACACACAAACACACACACACACATACAAACACAGGTCTGAAGCAGGCCCTTCATGTTATGAGAGGAGAAGGCGAAACATCATACTCTAACACTTCCTGCCACTTGCACACAAAACACGCAGGCATCTGTCTGCCTTGCTCACATCCTCTTGGATATAGCCTCCTATGGGAAATGGGAGCTTGTGCTCGCACATGTCACGGACTTCAACATCCAGCACAGCACGTCTGCAGCTCTACCAATCGCAGACATTGCTGCTGGAACCCAACCTCCTCACCTGAATTGCAGCGCTGGAACTGTCCGTGGCAATCAACACACACAACAGCAGCAGCAGCAGCAGCAGCAAGCTGTTCAGCAGCGAGATTACGTACGTGGTTTGGCAGAGCTGTGGGGAATCCCATTTGTAGAAGCAGCACTTGAAATCGGTAGTGCTGGAGGCAGCAGCCGCTTGACTAGCAGCAACACTATCAGCCGCAAGGACAGCGGCAATTCGCACGATGTGGTTTTCTCTGCCCTTGCCCCAACCCCACCTGCCTCTGACGCCATGTGCAGCTCTCTGCTCACACTTGCAACACAAGCGCACTGCACGACGGTAGCCACAGCACGCACAGCGTCAAGTAGGGCTGTCACGCTGCTGGGCAGCCTGCTCAGTGCAGGCCCTGTATCTCATGACCCCTCAGCCATGCAGCCGCCATTCAGCGGCAGCGGCAGCGGCAGCAGCAGCAGGGGTTGCGGCAGCATTACCAACAGCGGTGAAAATCCCAGCAGCAACCAAAATATAGGCAGCAGCAGCAGCAGCAGCATCGCCTCCTCTGCATCAGGGCCTTACAACCCCCGTGTCTGCTTCGTCCTCCCCCTCCTTGGAGTGAGCACCGTGCAGGCTGCCGAGTTCTGTGCCGCCAAGGAGCTACCACAGAACGATCACATCCTGCCTCTCTTTGATACATTCGCTCAGCCCCGCCCCCTCCCTGCTGCAGTGCAAAGTGCCCAACATCCCCAGTCTGCACAGAAGGTACTTGACAACGTGCGGCTGGATACAGCAGCAGGGGCAAGAGCAGCAGCAACTGGCAGTGTTGAGGCTGAGGGCATCCTGAGTCAGGCTGTCTGGCTGGAAACAGACCTGCTGCCCTACCTGCGCCAGCACTTCAACCCAAAAGTGAGCACAAAAGTAAAGACCTGCATTCCTTTGTGCCGAATCAAAAAAATGTACGCGTGCACCAGGAGCTTTGCCTGGAAATTTCGGCATGACAGCTAGGAAGTGAACAGGGGTTCGTAGGTAACTGCATGTGCCAAATGTCGAAGAACCTTTGTGTTGACTGCTTACAATGCTTTAATCACAAGCACGGGCAGGACACCACTCTTATTCACGCTTGTGTGCGACGTATCTCCACGTCTACAACAGGTAGATCACGTGCTTGCCAGGACGGCTGAAACGCTAGGTGCAGATTTAGGCCTTCTGCGCCAGCAGCAGCAGCAGCAGCAGCAACAGCAGCAGCAACAGCAGCAGCAGCCGCAGCCACAGCAGCAGCCGTATTCAAACAATCTGCTGCAAGGGCAGGAGCAGCAGCAGCCACAGCAGGAACTGCAGCAACAACAGCATCTTCCAAACACCTGTGCTGCCCGTCTCTCTCCCTTGCCCGAACTTCTCAGCCAAAACACTGTAGCAAGCTCATTTGCGCCACCTGGCTCCTCTGTCTCTTCGCTCCTCCTCCCCAATCCCCACTCGGCTTCAGCATTCCCGCTCCATCCCTTCCCAGCGTCGCCCTCACCTCCTCCCTCCTCTATCCCCCAACCCGCCCTGCCCCTCACCCCCACCCTGCGCACCTCCCGCAAGGCCCTGCGGACAGCACAGCACGACAGGCCGTCCCAGCGCAGCCAGCACAGCATGGCAGGTGTACAGCAGCAAACTACTGTTGCTCTGTCACCCTGCGCCCTCTCCCCCCTAACCCCCTCAATAGATACACATACCAACGTACTCCTTCCACATGCGCCTGCCTGTACGACTAGCATGCTGTTACGTGCAACGCTCACACGCATCACACCACCAGCACTCAATTCAGATGCGCCACCCTCCTCACCCACGCAACCAAGCACTGCCACCAGCTCGCAGCAGCCTTCGCAGCCGCCTTCTATCACCTCCCACCAACAGCACCCTCCACAGCAGCCACCCACTTCCAGTGCACAGCATCAAGGAGCCCCCCCTCGTGCGCGCGCAGAGCAGAACGTCAACAGCTGTCTGTCCAGCGGCAACTTGCAGCAGGTCGCAATCGATGCACGATCCAGCCCCCCCCCTCAAACCGCACACTCCCGCTCACCCGCATACGCCACGCTTACACAGCAGCCCACACAGTATCAGCGCTCATCAGCGCATGACACTATCAGCAACGTCACACCGCAGCAAGCAGGGAAGCAGCCAGAGGCAGTCAAAGTGCTTGATGCCATCTTGCAGCGGCAGCTGTTGCGCAAAGGGGAGCATGTCCTGGTGGCGGTGTCAGGGGGCAAGGTGTGTATTCGTGGGTGTGGGGGTGGGGGTGGGGGTGGGTATGGTGGTGGGGTCGGGGGTGGTAAAGGGTGTAGGTGTAGGTTGGGTCGGGGTGAGTGTGTGTATGTGATGTAGTATGTGGGTGTGGGCGTGGATGTGATTGAGTGGGTGAGTAAGTGAGTGAGTGAGGGATTAAGTGAGTGACTGAGTAGGGGATTGATGTGTGTGGGTGCGGATGTGAGTGAGTGAGTGAGGTGCGGGTGTGGCTAAGCACAAGCATGATTCCCTGTTTGTTTACTGTTGTTTTTCTTGCTTTTTCTTAGCAAGCATACTTTGCTGTGCCTCTCACCCACACGCTTGTTCGTTCTATTTGTATGTTTGGATGCAGCTGTAAGCATAACAAGAGTAAGGTCCTCCCCACAAACAGGCAAACAAAACCGGGCAAAACTGCGACAACTTTTTGACCAAGGATATTTCCCTCAATCCTTGGCCATTCTGCACCAAACAAAAAGCAATTAATTGTCTGTTACATACATTATTCAGGAGCCTGATAGCCCGAAATTGGGTACGGGTCTTTTCTTGTATGATATTTGTTTAACTGTTCGTTGGGAGGGTCTGAACAATACACATGAAACTCCACAGTCCTTAATACATTTCTGGTAAGACGCAGCCATTGCACAACTGATTGAAACAAGACGTGAAAAGTAGCCTCCAAATTACTAAATAGCCACTTACCAAGTACCAGGTGCACCCTAAAAGTCATCATTGAAGACGAAGTAAAAATGCATTTGAAATCTGGTGGGATGACAGGCTTGGTTAGTAGCTTAGGTAAGGTAAGGTAGGGGTACATCGCTAAATACGCCTCTAGGGCATCTGAGCGGAAACCTATAAAAAGCCTGCAACCAAAAACCTCGTAAAAAACTGAAAGTTTGTTGGTCAGTAGCTAACCAGCTCCTTGTCGACTGCTTTGCAATCATTGCATTTGCTATACATACATGAGTGATAAACAAATAGAGATGAGTGATACACAAAAAGATATGAGTGATAAACAAAAAGATATTGATACCAAGGCAGTGTAAACCATAAACAATAAACACTGATCCAGGAATACCACATCAAGCCTGTTGCACCTGTCAACTGATGTCAACTGATGTCAACCTGATGTCAACTGATGTCAACTGATGTCAACTGATGCACCTGTCAACCTGATTCCTGATGCACCTGTAACAATGCACAAGCCTGATGCACCTGTCAACAATGCACAATAATCCATTGCATCGTACCTTCCTTACGACCCGCGCACAATGCACAATATTTCATTGTAACTTACCTTCTTTACGCGTCTCTTTTACAGAGCACAATGATTTATTGCAACTTGCCTTCTTGACGCGTCCGTTCACAATGCACAATGATTAATTGCAACTTGCCTTCTTTACATACCCGCGCACAATGCACAATGGTTCATTGCAACTTGCCTTCCTTACGTACCCGCGCACAATGCACAATGATTCATTGCAGCTTGCCTTCTTTACGCGTCCGTGTACAATGCACAATGATTAATTACAACTTGCCTTCTTTACGAGCGCAGGACTCGCTATGCTTGATGCAGCTGCTGCACGACCTTGGAGCTGCTCAGGGCTGGCGTCTTGTTGTTGGCCACTGCAACCACCAATGGAGGGAAGACGCAAGCGCTAATGCAAGCCACGTGCGCATGTTGGCAGGCAGCTTAGGCCTGCAGTACTGCCAGGTGCGTAGCATGCGTGTGTCACTGATCATTTGCCCCTGCGACCCCCAGTTTCAGGCAAACCGGGGGCTCAAACACAAACTATGTGCGTAGATTGCGGGCAGCGTAGGCTTGCAGTGCTAGCAGGTGTGGCGTCACAGAGATGTGTGCAATCACGGGCGCGTTGAGGCAATTATTGAGCCAAATGTTAGTATGTTAGTATGTTAGTATGTCAGTATATTAGTATATTAGTATACTAGTATATTAGTATAATAATATATTAGTCTAGTATATTAATATTGCATTAGTAGTACACTGGAGGTTCTGGACCTTTTGACTCTTAAAACTGTACAGGTGTATCCATTTAATACTGCCATTATGAAAAAGCCTTCCTGCATGTAAGCATACAAGGACCCGCATGCACACCACAACTTGTGGTGTGTCATTGCTTGTTTCCTCCTATGCAGACTCGTTAAGTTGATTTCTGCTGTCTTATCTTGTCCTTAGATTCTTGTCACTGTGGTCTAATGCACGTGTACTACCCTAACAATCTTGCAGAGGGGTTATCTGAGACCAGAAATGGTACGGTTTTTGCATGCTCCCAGGGTATGGGCCCTGTAACTGGCACGTTTCAAGCTCAGCTCTGCTATGTAGATTTCAGTGCAGCTGAGCTTGAAACGTGCAAATTAGGGCCACCTGCCTCAGCAGCCGCGGCGTGAACCCTACTTTTTGAGAAGGGGTGTGCTGTATCTGACCAGCCAGCGCACCAAACTGAGTTATTTTTGGTGTTTTGAAGTCCTTGTAATAAATAAGATAATTGCAAAAACAATGGAGCAAAAAGGGCAAGTGTTTGGCGAGATATGCATATTAATGTGCCATTCCCCTTGGAAAGCACCCATCTAGGGTACAAGTGCACGGCGTGTGCTTGTATTCCTGTCATTCTGTATGCAGGGCGACTTGTCTAAATCTGAGCACATGCTCGGGTAGCTTATAAAGTCAGTATCAGTTCGAAGCTAGGTTGGGTCCAATTTGATGAAGTGACGTGTGAGTATTTCCACCTTTCATGCAAAATGGAGCATGTTTTGGCTTTTGCCCAGATAACCCCCTCTGACAATCTTCACAACATTTAGCCTACCCACCCAAATCTACCATTTACATGTCAAAGACCCTAACAATCTGCGCAACAGCTGACCTACCCGTCCAAATCTACCATTTATGTGTCTTACCCTCACAATCTGCACAACAGCTGGCCAGCCCACCCAAATCTACCATTTACGTGTCAAAGACCCTAACAATCTGCGCAACAGCTGTCCAACCCACCCAAATCTACCATTTATGCGTCTTACCCTCACAATCTGCGCAACAGTTGACCAGCCCACCCAAATCTACCATTTATGTGTCTTACCCTCACAATTTGCGCAACAGCTGGCCAGCCCACCCAAATCTACCATTTATGCGTCTTACCCTCACAATCTGCGCAACAGCTGGCCAGCCCACCCAAATCTACCCAACTATTTCCCCAAGCTAAACACCTTTGCTTTCTGAACAATCATTGAACGATTGGTCATGTCTTCCATCATCCTGCACCCTAGATGGTAGAATGCTTTCTGAACAATCATTGAACGATTGGTCGTGTCCTCCATCATCCCGCACCTAGATGGTAGAACAGTCTGCTAAGAGTTCCGCTCCCTCTTCCTTGGCTCATGTGGAAGTGCAAAACCGATCTTGCTTTGCACTATTCTTGTCCTTAATATTCTCTACAGAGAGAGATGAGAGATGAAACCTTTGAATCCCTCCTTCCCTGAAGTCCAACCCTTCGCCCTCGTTGCCATTTGCGTACAACAATTCCAACCTTCACATCACCACTTGCATATACTTTTTATTTCCTTTGCAGAGTGTGGCTCCAGACCCAAACCTGATACGCACCGAGGCGGGTGCCCGTCAGTGGCGATACAGCGCGCTCACACGCATGGCTGCTGCAACGGGCTGCACTTCTGTGGTGTGTAGCACAGCTTTATTCTTCTTTACCCTGTCACCTATGCAATACGCCTCTCATGTTTATGTAGCTGCACGCATGGCTGCTGCAACGGGCTGCACGTCTGTGGTGTGTAACACAGTTTTTTTCTTCTGTACCCTGTCACCTGTGCAATACGCCTCTCATGTTTATGAAGCTGCACGCATGGCTGCTGCAACGGGCTGCACTTCTGTGGTGCGTAACACAGCTTTGTTTTTCTGTACCCTGTCACCTGTGCAATATGCCTCTCATGTTTATGTAGCTGCACGCATGGCTGCTGCAACGGGCTGCACTTCTGTGGTGTGTAGCACAGCTTTATTCTTCTGTGCCTTGTCACCTGTGTAATACGCCTCTCATGTTTATGAAGCTGCACGCATGGCTGCTGCAACGGGCTGCACTTCTGTGGTGTGTAACACAGTTTTATTCTTCTTTGCCCTGTCACCTGTGTAATACGCCTCTCATGTTTATGAAGCTGCACGCATGGTTGCTGCAACGGGCTGCACTTCTGTGGTGTGTAACACAGCTTTATTCTTCTGTATTTTGTCACCTGTGCAATATGCCTCTTATGTGTATGTAGCTGCACGCATGGCTGCTGCAACGGGCTGCACTTCTGTGGTGTGTAACACAGTTTTCTTCTTCTGTGCCCTGGCACCTGTGTAATATGCCGCTCATGTTTATGTAGCTGCACGCATGGCTGCTGCAACGGGCTGCATTTCTGTGGTGTGTGACATCTTCTCAGAATCTGTTGTGCCCTCATCATCTATTTAACACGCTTCTCATGTTTATGTAGCTGCACGTACGACTGCTGCGACAAGCTGTACTTCCTATGCTAGTAGTATGCCTGAAAGAGGTCCCTGAGTTGTCCGATTGCCGTCTTCTTGTCAGAAAATACATGTGTAGGGATGGCCAGAACCGTATATATACTCCGTATATAACCTTATATTTGATGATTTCCCTGCCATGAATACCGTATATATACCGTATATATATGGTTCTGGCCAACCCTATACATGTGTTGTGAGTGACTTGACTTTGGCTGCACACGTGGCGGCCACTGCAAGGTGCATGGTACAAAAAAATCAGAGGAGAAGAAGGTTTTCCGGGTCTAAGATCCTATCCCCGTATATGTTACATGTTACAGAATAGGAGCCACAAGCTGCCAAATGGACCTCTGTTTCAATCAGAGCTGCGCTTCCATCTGTGTATAGCGTCCTGCATGATGTTGTTGCTTTGTCAGGCACCTTTGGCTCAGTACATTGTCTTCCTTGAGCTCCTGCAGCTGCAAGCACAGCTGCCACTCAAGCCTCCACACTCCACACGACATGTCGTTCCTCAACGCTCACTCGTGCACTTTCTTCTGTGCATCGCATTCTGAGTACTGTATTTAAAAAAGGTGCACAACAACTGTCACGCCTATACCTTTCTGTGCTTGTTTCGCTCTTTGCACTTAGATAAGCGTCTGTTGCACGTCAAGTCCTTTGAGGTTCTGCCACGTGCTATGCTGCGTAAGACGTTTGTTGCCCGTCAACTTTTTAGACTCTGCCACATGCTATGCTACACAGTTAGCGCCACACTGCTTGTGTACATTCTCCTCCTGTGTCGTGTTATGTATTATATATTTTTCCGCGCATACCTAGGCTGCATAGATACAATCATCTGTCTGACTGCATACACAAATGTCCCATCATACTCAATAACAACTCCCTGCGACTTCCATACTTAGTAGGCTTCAAATTTGCATATAATCCGGTGGCATGCTTCTTACCAGCGTAGTGACTTTGTAGATGACCAATTAGGAAGTCACTTCCCATGCGTTTGAACTCTCCAAGTTGCAGGCCATGCGCGTGCAGATATTCTGCCAGGTGCTACTTTTTTGTGCGTATTAACATTGGACTGCATTCTTCTGTGATTAAAACCACGCAGGTCACTGGCCACACTGCGAGCGACCGTGCAGAGACACTGGTGCTGAACTTGCTGCGAGGGGCAGGCATGACCGGCATGCAGGTAATTTAAGGGAAAACGCTGCAGTGATGACGCAAGGGAAAAAGATTCAGTGATGGCGCACAGAAAAAGGTTCCAGTGATGGCGTAAGGGAAAAGGTTCCAGTGGTGGTGCAAGGAAAAAACGCTGCAGTGGTGACGTAAGGGAAAATGTTTCAATGGTGGCGCAAGGGAAAAGGTTCCAGTGGTGGCGCAAGGGAAAAGGCTGCAGTGGTGGCGTAAGGGAAAAGGTTCCAGTGGTGGCGCAAGGAAAAAACGCTGCAGTGAAGACGTAAGGGAAAATGTTTCAATGGTGGCGCAAGGGAAAAGGTTCCAGTGGTGGCGCAAGGGAAATTGTTTCAGTGGTGGCGCAAGGGAAAAGGTTCCAGTGGTGGCGCAAGGAAAAAACGCTGCGGTGATGACGTAAGGAAAAAGGTTTCAGTGGTGGCGCAAGGGAAAAGACTGCAGTGATGACGTAAGGGAAATTGTTTCAGTGATGGCGTAAGGGAAAAGGTTCCAGTGGTGGCGCAAGGAAAAAACGCTGCAGTGATGACGTAAGGGAAAAGGTTGCAGTGATGGCGCAAGGGAAAAGGCTGCAATGATGACACTAAGGAAAAGGATGCAGTGATGGCGCAAGGAGAAACGCTGCAGTGATAACGTAAGGGAAAAGGTTTCAGTGGTGGCGCAAGGGAAAAGGCTGCAATGATGACTGACACAAGGAAAAGGATGCAGTGATGGCGCAAGGGAAAAGGCTCCAGTAATGGCGCACATAACGTGACCTCATGCTGCGGGTGTTTCAGGCAGGAGAGAAGCAGAAACAAAGAAGGGCTGCTCTAGTGGTGATTGTGATTAAGGCAATAGAAAGGGTGTCGGATAAAAACAGGTGTGCAAGTAGTGCAAGTGTAAGGTTGCCAAGGTAATAGGCAGGCAGACATCACGCATGTCAGGTAGGCAAGGCAAACAGTAAAAAGTCTACGCTGAAACGAAGCAGCGTGCAAAGGCTTCACACTAGCTGTTGCAGTTGCCAGGCCTTTTCGAAAATTGCTACAAAACTCATCAAGTTTTGTTTTTTCGTATGCAGACACAAAATTATGCACAAGACTGCTTATCAATGGTGCCAATCGCGACTCTGGCATGATTTCATATGTGAATTGCATGGAATTGTTTACTTCAGCAGTCTACTTCTGCCAAGAATATAGCCTTCATTTCCTACCTATACGAATTGCAAAGCAGCTTGCCAGCCCAGGCACGCATGTTTTAAAATATGCCATTGCATGTTAACCAGTACCACCATCATGCCTGCCTCACTTGTTGCATTACACATTCACGTCCCACCGCAGCTCTTATTTCCAACGTTACACGTTCACTATACAATACGATACACCACAAAATGCAGCTGCAAGCCTAGGGGTGGAAACGGCCTTCTGCCACTGCTAATGATTTAATATCTCAGACCACAAATGCAGTCACTTGGCGTGTGTCTCTTGCAGTTCTGCGCATTCATCGCAGCATGCCATTTCTGCGCATTCACCACACCAAAATACGTGCATGCAGGCCTTAGGGTGGATACGCCCGCTTGCTACTGCAGAGCCTTTAGGGTGGACATAGCATGCAGGCCTTAGGAAGGACACGCCCGCTTGCTACTGCAGAGCCTTTAGGGTGGACATAGCATGCAGGCCTTAGGGTTGACACGCCTCCTTGCCACACCCCCTTGCCACACCAAATTACGTGCATGCAGGCTTTGGGGTGGACACGCCCGCTTGCTACTGCAGAGCCTTTAGCACCTGAGCTCAGGCCACAAGCACACCACCAAACAAGCCGTGACACCGAGACCGCCCAGGCTTCTGACCCTCTTAAGCCTCCCTACGTAGACCAACGCAGGGACCACCCGTGCCCTAACGCATACAGCAAGGAGCAGGGTTTGGGGGTGGGGGTGCGTGTGCGGGTGTCAGTACCCTCGGACGAAGGGGACGAGGGGGCTAGCACTGAAGTGATTGTTGAAGGAGAGGCAGGGGAGCTACGTCTCGGTTTGGGAGGGGCAGCAGTGGCAGCAGGAACAAGTCCACCAAGTGAAGCTGTGATCGAAAGTGTAGGAGCTGTGGGCACAACAAAGGGCGGTGCAGCAGTAGGAGCAGCAGCAGGGTTGGTAGGGGCAGCAGGTCTGCGGCTTGTGCGGCCTCTGTTGTGCATGTCCCGTCTAGAGACGGCAAGCTACTGTGCAAAATATGGACTGCATGTTTGGGAGGACACCACAAATGCCGACATCCACACCGCACGTCGCAACCGTGTACGAATTCAGGTTAGATGTTTGTACTTGCGAAGGTGTGCGTTTTATGTCCTGGCATGCTGCACAAACCAGATTTTCCTTTGTAAGATTAAATAGTTTCCTACGCTTTGCTGGTTGCTGGTATCTGGATTTGTAAGTTGCAATGACAACATGTCCTGGTATTGATGGAGGTACACAGAACAAAGTTTGTTCACCCTACTTCCATTAAAATACAAACGTCCAATCTTGGGTTGTCTGAACATGTTTATTGTTTATTGAATCAAAGCATGCAAGGCCTTCCTCAAACTACAAACTGCACGCAGCTGCTCCCAAAGCTGCGGGCCCAGTTTGGGCCTGAAGTGGAGTTCACGTTGTCGCAACGTGCAGAGGAACTCGCCCAGGTACGTTGACGATGCAATTTGTCAGTATCTCTGCAGTGCCTCCTGCACTAACGGGCCTGTTATTGTCGCAAGGTGACGATGTAGTTTTTTGGTATTTCTGCGGTACCTCCTGCACTTATGGGCCTCTTTTATCGCAAGTTGGCGATGCAACTTGTCCGCAACTCTGCCTTGCCTTATGCACTCATGGGCCTGTTATTGTTGCAAGGTGACGATGTAGTTTTTTAGTATCTCTGCGGTGCCTCCTGCACTCATGGGCCTCTTTTATCGCAAGTTGGCGATTCAACTTGTCCGCATCTCTGCCTTGCCTTATGCACTCATGGGCCTGTTATTGTTGCAAGGTGACGATGTAATTTTTTGGTATTTCTGCGGTGCCTCCTGCACATATGGGCCTCTTTTATTGCAAGTTGGCGATGCAATTTGTCCGCATCTCTGCCTTGCCTTATGCACTCATGGGCCAGTTTTTGTCGCAAGGTGGCGATGCAGTTTATTCGAATCTCTGCGGTGCCTCCTGCAATCTTGCTCCTGCCTGTATTGACTATCTTTGGCGTTCGCTGGCTTTCTTTTTGCTGCCTCTTTTTTCCTTGACTTATACTCATCCTTGATCATATCATTTTGTTTTGCTTTGCTTTGCCCCAGGATCTGTCTCTTCTTGAGCACCAAGCTAGCCAGCTCATGCGTGAGGCCATGGATGCTGCAGCCTTAAGCACAGCTGGTGGTGCTGGTGTTGCCTGCAAAGGTGCAGCTACTCATTCTTCTGTTGGCACCCAAGCAGCAATGCGTAGCAGTAGAAAAAACAACACAGGAGGCCATCAAGGCGCAGCCATTGGTGCATTGAGCAGGTGAACAGTTCTGGATGTGAAGTTGCAACTTGCAACGCTGTCTCACTGTGTGACAATGTGACATTACAATTCATACCTATCTACGGCGACTAGGTGCCTCTGATAATTACATTTCACAATACTGCTGGAGTGATTAACATCCTGTTTCCACGCCCCCCCCTTTTTTACGCTGCGATCATAAATTGAACGTTGTTTGAGCCCCTGAGTACTCCCAGTATTTGCTTACTTCTTACTCCACATACCCAATAATACGAGTGCACGCAATAAATATGAGCGCACGCACGTGTACAAATTTACATAGAGCGGTATGCTGATGAAACGCTCTTGCCAAACACGCACAGGAGTGTGCTGCGCACTGCACCTCTGGCGCTCCGGCGCCGTGTCGTGAAGCAGTGGCTAGACCGGCTGCCAGGCATGCAAGGGCGTGTTAACTTCACAAAGGTGGAGGCTGTGCTCAACCTGCTGTATGCTCCCAACCACTCCATGACCCAGACCCTGGCCCAGATCCCTACTCCCATCCAGCCTTCTCTAGAGCCTCATTTGCAGCCTCAGCAGCGGGCTGCTGTGCAAGGAGGGCACACTCCGTTACCATTGAGGAGCGCAAGCAAGGAAGCAATGCACGAGTCCGGCAGGGAGAGTCAGATAGGTTTGAAATTGCTACAAGAAAGGGGGCCAGCGATCAGTGCAGATCAGTGTGCGGCGTTCGGAGCAACAGATGCTGAGCGACGGAGGATGAGGAAGCAGGCTGCCAAGGAAAGAGGGACGATTGCCGTGGCTGCCTTTGTACGGGGGGATTTAATTGACATAGATCATTTGCGTTGATGTGCTGCACTTATAAATGAAGGTCAGCCAGGAGGCGTCCAGGATCATAACTTTTTGGCGGCACGTGTCAATCCCGATATAAATTATATATTCCTGGCGTCGAGAGCTATCGATTGATATATAAATGAGTCAATTCTGGGGGGTGGGGGGTGGGTGGGGTCATCTAGTTTTTTTGGGCGGTTCTGGAATTTTTTTGAGGGGGTCCCCAGAAATTTTCTGGGCTACTCCCACGCAATTTTTATAATATTTTTGGGATCCTCAGCTCAAGCCCAGTCGAATGGCACCATTGTTGGGTGATTTGATTAAAGGGGGGGGTCTGGGTGCCTGGTCATAAAAATGCATGGAATGTCCCTAAGTAGGCCGTGGGGGTGTGTTCAGGCAAATTACCAGCAATTGATTCCAAACTTGCAGTTTACACATTGCATTATGCATAAGTTGCATGACTGAAGTAAAAAAGCGCTTTGGCAAAGGTTTTGGTTGGATTTGTGCACTAAACAGGTGGTCAGTGCAAGAGTGTGTGTATATCAGTTTTTGCCCTACAACTCTTCACGCATTAAAATGTTTGACACGAGAACTGTGCAGGCAGATAGCTGTTTGAATTCTAAGCAGATTGACACCTTTTTTATTAGTGTGGGTGGTCATTTGGGGCCATAGGCCCAAAGTTTGGACGTGCCTGTCTACGATTTTTTTTAACGCCTCCTGGGTCAGCAATAAAAAATGCTGAGAAAGCAAAGGTCCACTAGAGTAGAATTGAGCTTTCAATTCGAGTTCCAATACCTAAGTTTAATTTGGGTTACAAAGGCCTCTCCAGCCTGGCATGGCTGCTCAACCTGTCGGTCCCAACAAATAAGGTAAGGTAAGGTCCCAACAAATAAATCAATCAAAAACAGCTGCACCTAAAAATTTGTAAACTTCTGAGTTATGTTGATGAACAAAACCTTTGATATGATCACCTTCAGAAATATTCTCAAATAAATAGATGAACTGGTAATGTAAATGTTCGGTACCGATACAAGAAAATATAGTTTCTCATCTTGAATATAATCCCCATTTTCACACAAATTGCAAACATGTGCACTCCTGTCCGGACTCCTGCCATATAAACCAGTTTCACACTTCAACCCATGTCCTCGAATCCTGAACCGAGCTACGTTCCTCATGACAGCTGCACCTAAAAATTTGTAAACTTCTGAGTTATGTTGAAAAACAAAACCTTTGATATCACCTTCAGAAATATTCTCAAATAAATGGAAGAACTGTTAATGTAAATGTTCGGTACCAATACAAGAAAATATAACGTGTTTCTCATCTTGAATATAATCCCCGTTTTCACACAAATTGCAAACATGTGCACTCCTGTCCGGACTCCTGCCATATAAACCAGTTTCACACGTCAACCCATGTCCTCGAATCCTGAACCGAGCTACGTTCCTCATGACACTTTTGCTCAGAGCCATCTTCAATTACTCCGGCAAGACAAATGGTGCACGTGCATCAGAAACCGGTCTCTCAGGCAAAGCAAACCAGTTGTGATAAGCCACAGACTTTTTTAAACAAGAGCAAGGGTCTTGACCATGTGCCTCTCTCCAAACTGCCTGATGCCTGAATCTCAAGTCTATGTGCAAGTTATAAATATTCAGCTTCCTGCATTGTAATAAGTCACTTCTGTATACAGTGCCATTCTGCAAATCACCTGTCACGCCCAATTGTTGGCAGTGACGATTCGTGTGATTTGGTTAGTTGTTTTTTCAGTTGAGGTTATTTTGCCATGTCTCGTGCAATAAACTGGCGAAGCCAGTTTGCCTAAAAAAAAAACCTAGTAGGTAAAAAAATTAAAAAAATAGAGCCACTGTACTCGTTGCAGTGGCTCTCTCAATTTTTGTCGGGTCTGGCGACCTGTGTTGGTTATGCATGGTTATCAGGAGACCAGCCTCGCCG
>Ga0307945_1000412_pt1 | contig 29127 bp, 33 predicted proteins | sample OrgLakmetagen228_FD_201818 | JGI IMG/M metagenome (GOLD analysis project Ga0307945, IMG submission 201818) | Saline water microbial communities from Organic Lake, Antarctica - #228 | ecosystem: Environmental > Aquatic > Non-marine Saline and Alkaline > Saline | place: Antarctica: Organic Lake...
CCCCAATAAAAAGCAAAAAGCATGCAATAGTACATTTGCTTTCTGAGCTTTTCGAGCAAGCAAGTGTCAACTCGTAGGCCAGAGCCATACATCATAAACCACGTACGACCTTAACATTTAGAAACCTCCCTGCTGTCAACTCTATACACACCATACACGTACGTACTCGCACATATGTACAGTCATAGTCATTCCTGCCACTTGCCGCGGGTGCTTGGCTGCTGACTGAGGCATCTGGGCTGTGGCCAGAAAAGCCTTACCCTAATTTGCTTCAGCAGTGCATTTCAACACAATTCAAAACATGCCCAATGATTGTTCCTACTGCAAACAGAAATAGTGGCGCTGCGCTTGGGGAACCCTAGGTCGTGCACGTCATCATCAGCAAGTCTTGTGTCAAAAGGCATCGCCATTTGAGACGTTAAGGCCCAGTATGTCTTAAGAATAAGTCTTCTTTCTAATGATCTAGTTTTTATTTCCAGGAGCTCATAACAAATGGTGCCTCTCCCCAACCAGGGGCATCGTACTACAATTGGGAAGCACTACCCTACTCGGCATGAGGTTCTCACTCGATTTGGCGACAAACAGATTTGGAAAAAGCCAATCTTTTCTAAGCTATAAGACTCTCAGTTTCTCTAGCAATCCATAAGCCCTGGGCACTTTGTGTCGTAGGGTTCCAATAAAAATTTACGTAAGCAGCGAAAACCACTCACCCCCCCCAAGTTTAGGAAAAGGGGCCACTCTGGTGCACTCGAAACACACAAACAAGGAGATTACCTGGAGGCTGCCTGCCAGCACTGCAGAAGCGCGGGACGCCAGAAGAGGGGATCCATGCGTCGTGAGGGCAGCACCAAGAGCCTCTGTGCTGCCCAGAGCAGAAGACAGCGCGACCAAAAGACCTTGCACCTGAGCACGCAAGCATGTGGTGTGTATAAAGAAAATTGTTAGTGGACCTCAATGTTAATCAAGCATATCAGCCACTTTTATAGAGCGTCAAAGCATCCAAGTCACCAGCTTATGGTTTTCATTGTCCACCACACCCTTCACTTCTCCTTCCCCCTTCCTCGCTTATACTTACACCCTTACCCTCGCCCCTAACACGTTGCATGCTTAAAAAATATGCACATACCGAAGTGAACGGGCTCATGGATCGCACAGCATCGTGACGAGTTATGTGCAAGCGCCGCACCAGCACATAGTCCTCATTCAAGTCATTCTGCAAGCGTAAAAGATTATTTCAAAGAGTTCAGTGAAGAAAATTCCATTGAGGTGCTGCACATGAACTCGCAAGATTGAAGCCACGTCATTTCCAGCTGTGCGAATAGAACTAGAGAAAGCAGAGCGCAAAGCTCCAGCTTACACTACAGTATCCCCCTTAAGCTGCAACTGGTCTAGTCCTCAATCATTCTATTGCGTGACCAGTGCGGCGTTACTCCTCGTCTACCTCAGTTGCTAGCTGCTCTAATGCAGAACACAAGGAATGCGCACGTGTCATTCAGCAGGTTCACAATGGAACCCACAAGTTGGGTAGTTGGGTGGGCTAGCCGTACCTTGAAGTCTAGTGTGTCCAGATCTATCTGATCTGAGTGGAAGTCCTCATCATCAAGAACCACCTGGGGTGGTGTAAGCAAGGGCATACAGTTCAAAAGTGACAGTGGACATGTTGAAGCAGTTCGAAATGAGGAAGTCAAACTGGTGTTGACTACCAACAAGGATGGTGATGACTGGGAAGGCACCTTGAGTAGAGCAGAGCACACCCTCAGAAATTACAGTGTTTGCTCAGAGGGGGTCAACTGGGGAAATGTCTAAATATGTGCTTTTTATGCACTCAGAAGCCGGTCATCCACTACCCTTTAATTCAACTTGGACCATTTTTGCTTCAAATCGAAGCTGGAATTATGAGTTACACGAGAATGTGCTTGGATTCGTGTGGGTCACTCTGTGTGCAAATTGGCAGGGCTTCAAGCTCTGTGTGCAAATTGACAAGGCTTCAGCAAGAGAAATGACGGCCAAAACCCTAATAGAGTGGTTACGCATGGGATAACAGCCTGTGTTGGCCTACATCCCCAAGTACTTAATCGTTTCACTCCATTTCTTTTGCAATGATATTTGTTTGTTACAAGGATCCCATACCACCAGAAATCATGTGATTTGGTGCAGGGGGTGTCAGATCTGGCACACGGGTGGCTGGAAAGTAGGGTCCACGCCGCAGCCGATTTAGCATGGGCCCCCTCATTGGCAACAGTCAAACTCAACTGCTATGGAGCCATACCATTCGGAACTGAGTATGACAGTTGCCAATGAGGGGGCCCATATTCTGGGCACATCTGAAAACACCCCCGTTTGGGGGGACAACAGTCTGCAACCCCTTGCCAAACACACACCCAGAAACTTACACTTCACATGCCAGGCAACACAGGGATGTACGACCTACTCGTCCTACAACTGGCCCTTCTCCCAACATACATACACACATACTCATACATACATACACACGCACACACAAACAAACACATTCAAATGCACACACACACTCGCACGCGCACACACCAATACACACCCACACACCTGCAAGCCCAGGCTACACAGGCGAACCACCTGCCCCACATCTGCCACCAGCGGCTGCACAACGGCTGGGCCTGAAGATGGGTGAGTGACTAACGCACACATGGAGGCAGTGGCAATACGGCGACGATAGCGCCCCAGCATGGCCATGGTCTTGACACCTGTCATTGGAATGTGTGCATGTTGCAGATTTTTAGCCCGGCAGTCAGACGTTCTGACTCAGTGACGGCTAGTTCCTATTGACTTTCTCCCCTTGTACACTTTGGCTGTAGAGACGGAATGCACGTACCCATTCTGCCTGCTGCTCTACACATTCAAGCATGCATGCATTTGTTTGGTCGGTATTGTTTGGGGGATGTAACAACATTTACGGCCTAATAGCTGCTGTTCATTACAGCCGAGCAACACAGAAAGAGCAACTTTAGCATGGACCGCTTGGCGGTACAAAGCCCGCTCATAAAGCAGCCCTCAAGCCCTTTCCCTTAGCTGATGTGGGGTGTGGGTTATCTGCCTGCCTGCCTGGTTTTTCTTTTTCTTTTCTTGACTATGTTGTTCTGTTGAACCAGGAGTTTGCCAAAGTGGCGCAAATCACACATGCTGCGTTCCTGACATTTTTGTACCGCACTGACGACAACTAGCTTTAGCTTTGTACACAACGAGCCATTGGACCAGCAACGCAAACCACAAAACGCACAAAAATTATGCAAGGCATGAATGGCACAAGCCATATGCTAGCTTTGACTATCTACGATTGAATTGTTTTGTCGGTTTGACTCTGCGTTGAATCTTACACGTTACACGTCCTGTGCCAGTGCCGGTGCAGTACAGTGTAACGTGTCAAAAAATTGTATGCACACGTGCACACACACAAACACACACACACACGCACACGCACACGTACACACACACACGCACACGTACACACGCACAATCACATACCTATGACTTCTTCCAAGAACCGTGCACTGGCCACAGACAGCCACTTATCCAGGAAGGATGATGCCATTGAGTGACTACTATTACTAATGCTGGCGGCATCTACATGCCCTTGTTGCTGCTGCTCATGTTGCTGCTGTTGCTGCTGCTCCAGGACAAGGGGTAGGAAGGAGGCCGGTTGCGTGAGGAACACACGGCCTAGGACCTGTGGTGGTGGTGGTGGTGGAAAAGGCGTTTGTACATGTATGTGTGTGTGTGAACACAAGGACGTCAATGGACTAGAGAAGCAAGCTATTACTGGGTGTGTGAGGAATGGACAGCTTAGCACGGTAATGCTACCTGCAGGCAGCAAAAACCACCCTCCACGTTCAACTTGTGGGAAAAGGAACAACTTTAGTACCGCACAACATAAACTCCTCCACCACCACTTATAAGAAGCAAATGTTGTGACACGTGTCAGGAAAGGGTTTTCAAGATAGCCCCCCTAGTTACTTAGTATCATATACACACAGACACAGCACACAAGAGCAAGTGCAATCAAAGTGGACGCCTCATCAATGCGCTTGCTTCCAAACGATTTAGGAACAATTCAGGAAGCCCTGCGTAAGTCACACTGCACTAGGCACGTTGACATCTGAACCTTCACAATGGTCTGAAAGCTCAGTAGCATCACATCACACTCACCCTGTGACATCACACCCAACGCCATCAGAATTTCACCATCCTCTGTGACATCACACCCAACGCCATCAGAATTTCACCATCCTCTGTGAAATCACACCCGACGCCATCAGAATTTCACCATCCTCTGTGACATCACACCCAACGCCATCAGAATTTCACCATCCTCTGTGACATCACAGCCAACGCCATCAGAATTTCACCATCCTCTGTGACATCACACCCAACGCCATCAGAATTTCACCATCCTCTGTGACATCACAGCCAACGCCATCAGAACTTCACTATCCTCTGTGAAATCACACCTAGCGCCACCACAATGTCACCATCCTCTGCCTTGTACATATACGAGGTTGATGGTGCTGTGCCGCTGCTATGATGCTGCAGTATTGCGGCAGCAGCTGGACACTCCTTGAAACAGTTCCAAGCCCTTGCACGCAACCGTCAGCCTGCCATCAAGGCCTCACCTCCAAAAAGCCTTCCATCACGTTGACAACCTTAACGTTGACGTGCTGGGCTGGTAACCCTGGGTGGGCCACAAAGTGCACCATGGCACGAAAGGTGGGGGCCAGCAGGGAGGGCACCTATGCAGAATAGTACGTATGTGTGGGGCAGTGTGTGCGTGTTAAACACGCAATATTTTAGGTAGGTATGTATGTGGAAAGCATCCTTTGTGGGTACCACTTGACCTTCCTGCACAGTTGTGTGCACACTTCTCACGCGCTGAATGAGGGTCGGAGTGCTGGAAGAACGACAAGGGCACCGCCGTGACCCAGGACAGGTTAGCTAGGCCTTTACAGAGGTTACAGAGGTTACACATAAAGCCGCCATCAGTCTAAAAGGTGTGACTGCAAGGCCTCTACGTGCTGCTTAACTCCAAGATGTTGATTTGTTTATAAAACAGCCCTTGATGTTGAAGCTTGTCTTGTAACCATGACCTTCAATACTGAAATGTTCCATTCGTAGGTGATACGAGCGTCTGGGAAAGAGGTGCCTTCATGCCTGGGTCACCGACACACACACTTTATGCTTTTTCAATTGCGTCTGTGTATTGTGCAAGTCTTGCGAGGCAGAAGCCATTTCAGTGTTTACAGCACCAACACTTGGTTTATTCCTCGTCACGTCCTCCAGCAGTAAATGCACACACACACACACACATACATAAACACACATGCGTGCACACGCACGTTGCTAGCAAGCACGTAAACCGCACATACGCACACACACATTACATACGACACATTACATACGACACATAACACAAACGTACACACATAAAATGCCAATCTCTTTTTGCAAACACTCACTTCTTGAGGTGACAGCTGCAGCATGACGTCTGCTAGGGCAGAGGCCGCCATGGCCTCAGCGGCAACTTCAGGGGGGAAGGAGCGAGGAGCGGACGTGCTGCCCACACCTGCAGGGCCACTTCCTGCGGGTGGCAGTGCATGTGCGTGCATGCGTGTATGTATACCTATACCCACGTAATTTGTGGATACGCTGCTCCCACCTGCAGGGCCACTTCCTGTGGGTGGCAGTGCGTGTGAGTGTGTGTGAATATACCTATACCCACGTATTGTGTGGACATGCTGCTCACACCCGCAGGACCACTGCCTGTGGATGGCAGCGTGAGGCGTGTGTGTGTTGTGTGTGTAAGCACGCGCCTGTGCATATGTCTGTGTGCGCTTGAGCATGTCTGCATGCACTTCACTTGTATTTTGTGCACATGAGTATGTAACTGCGAGCATTGTCAATGCATGCACTCCATCGATGAGGCACCAAAACAGCATACGCTCACACCCACACCCACACCCACACCCACACCCGCACCACCACCCACACCCACAGCTATACTCACACCCACCCACACACACACACATACATATACCTACACACCCACACCCACACCATTGCGCACCCCCCCCCCCCTTCCTCTGCACACATACACACACGCTCACACCTGCAGGCGGAAGTGCGGGTGTTGCTGCCTGTATGCTGGCAAGAGCCGCCTGCTCCACACCGGAAACGCTGCTGAGGAGGGCGGCTTGGATGAGGTCCACCAGTGGGATCACACTGCACGAGCAGGGCGTAGCGTAAATAGTGGAGTGTGCTAAGCACAGAACACACGACACGATTGAGAGGGTGGCTTGGATGAGGTCTAACAGCGGGACCACACTGCACGAGCAGGGCGTGGTGTTAATAGTGGAGTATGTCAAAGACAGAGCACGAGACGCTATTGGGGAGGGCGGCTTGGATGAGGTTTGACAGAGGGACCACGCTGCTCGTTCACAAATGGTGGCATTTGTGCAAACGCCACTGAGGCTGCCTCTCAAGGAAGCCAAGGCTGGTCCAGGGGTCTACGTATCAGCGCACATGCAATTTATTAACATCCAAGATCGGATGTGGGCAATGCACTGACAGGCATGAGCGCCTGCTTTGTTTTTTGGCCAATTGAAAAGTTAGCAGCAAAACAAGTACAGACAAACGCGCGCAAATACAAACACACACACACTCTCACACACACACACACACACACACACACACACACACACACACACACACACACTCGGCACTGCCCAGGCATCAACCTTCAGCAGTAGGCATAAAAAGAAATGCACTTTCATGCCGTTTTTGGCACGTGCTCTCTTACTTGAACACGCACATACATGCACAAAACAAAAAAACCAACCTCGTGCCGGCCCCCAGCAATAGGTAGGACTCCACGATGGGCAGCACTGCAGTATTGTCTTTGCCACGTTTCAAAATGGCAGCTAGGTTGGGTAGCAACAGGATCAACTCTTGGGGCACCTATGGAGTCGTGTGTGTGTGAGAGTGTGTGTTTGTGCACATGCACGTGCGAGAGTGAGTGTAGGGGCGCCTTATAAGAAACGCGTAATGCATCATGAACAGCGCAGCCATGAGGTTGCTCCCTTGCGTTTAGGCAAAGGGTGACAGGACAAAGGATGAACACATGTACGATGTGCACCAATCTGCAGGAGTGGCTGCCTACCTCGCTAACAGTTATATGATGCAGAATGATAGAAAGTAACACTGGTCATTGGGTGTTGAAAATGACAATGGGCTATAGAAAGAGGGTCGGTCAACAAGGCTATTCAGTTCATTCGGCTGTTTGCTGGGCGTCACACGCACACACACTTTGGACTTAATCTGCGCATCGTATGTATGCACTTGTGTGTGAGTTTGAAAGGTGGGCAACAAAGCTGAGCATTATGCACGGCATGTATGTAAGGATAGGTGTGTGGATGCTAGAACAGAGTCTTAGGCACAGCACCTTGTGCGTGTGTGTGCGTGCGCGCGTGTGTGTGTGTGTGTGCGCGCAGGTGAGTGTGTGACAGAGAGAGAGAGAGAGAGAGAGAGAGAGAGAGAGAATGTACGTGTATGTTTATGTTTGTGCTTGCGTTTGTGCCTGTGTGAGTGTGAGTGTGAGTGTGCCAGTGTGTGCCATTGTTAAAAAGCAGAGCCTCCCTCACCTCAGGCACAGCACTCAAAGAACAGCTCCACAGCCGGAAGGCCTCCTCCACTAGACATTCCGACTCAGGAGACCCTGCACGACAGACGCAAGCACACAGTAAGTTCTGCAAGCCGTGGAAAGAAATACGCAGGCAGTGACAGTCACACTTCCCACGTCAATCAAGGACAAGGAAGCCACTTGGGTACGACCTAACCAAAGGACAAGGAAGCTATGTCGGTACATACAGACTAAGCTGCATGAGAACAAGGAATCTTACAATCTCATGTATGTCTCCGTACACACTATGCGATTGCTTCCTTCAGAACTTTCTTCCAGTGTCGCTGCAACACTGTCGGCATACAAAGGCTTGAAATGAACGAGATACATGTGAAGGAGGCGCACCCCACACAGCACTCCCACCCATAATATTCTATGCTCAACACAGCATGCAGGGGTCTGTATGAGCATGTGTGTTTATTCCAGGACGTGCATGCATGCAAGATTCAAGATGTTGTCACAGACGCGTCCATAAATGGGCAAGTGACTGATGACAGGGATCTGGTTGACGGTGTGAGTCAGGAACTGAGTGACCCACCTAAGCTGGTGGCATACTGAAGCAATGGGTACACCACACCAGCCACCTGCGCGCATCGTTTTTTATGGTCGTAATCGTTTTTTGGAGGGGCTTTGGCTAAGCATGAGCACTAGTTACGAGCCGTTTGTTAATGCACACTGATCTCAATCAGCACAGACGTTTACTCCAACTCTTTGGCTGATCATCAATGACTGGGAAATTCAAGTCCAGCTCTCGTGCGAAATAGAAGTATATAGTATGCAATGCACACACACCAGCAAGTAGGGACATGCCTTGTCGCACGCTGAGTCCTGCAGTGCTATTAGGCTTAGTGTGTATAATTATGCACTACACACTACGCACTCATGCATGCGAGCACTGCTTTACAGCTCAATTATGCATGTAACCACACATGCTTGCAGTATCCCTTGCATCCCAGAACTGGCATGTACAGAAGAGTTGAAGGTAGCTTGAGATCAGGTTCTGGTGCAACGCTACAAAATAATGCCAGAGCCATGGCAGGCCCTTTTTTTTATTGCTGAGAGATCCACTTGATTTTATCACTCAGCAACGCACTGGAATGGTCGCCTTCCACAGACATTGTGCGACGTACACAGACACCGTAACATTCAAGCCAAGGATGCCCTGCAGACACCTAACAGCAAACGCATGCCTTTCTGTGACAGAGCTGGCCTCCCCAGTACCTGCAACCCCATCTCAGATCACCCTTTTTCCAGGCACCCAGCCCCCTCACATGAGCTTCAAAGTGTTGGGTGCGTCATGTGTGTTCATTCACCTGTGAGGTCACTTACACAGGCCCAGTCTGACCCTCACCTGTGAATTCCTCAGTGCCACACCCTTTAACTTGCCCACAAGGTGTGTGAGCACGGCCAACAGTGCACTGTGCAGGCGCACCACCGCTCCTACATTAGCATGCCACGTGAGCAGACATGTGTGTGTGTCAGTAAGTTTGAGCACAGCCAGAAGTGCACTGTCTAGGCGCACCCCTGCTCCTACGCTGTGTGCCACATAAGTTAAACGTACGTTTGTGTTTGTGTGTTTGTGTGTATGTGTTTGTGTGTTTGTGTGTGTGTGCGCACGTGTCAGCACAGCCAACAAGGCGTCGTGTAGGCGCACCACTGCTCCAGTGATGGCAAAAACATTGGGTGTGGTGTGTTTTGTGTGGCGTGTGTGTATGTTTAAACACGTCCTTGTGTTTGTGTTTGTGTTTTGTGTGTGCGTGTGTGTGTGTGCTGTGTGTGCGTATGTGTGTGTATGTGCGTGCAGCTGTGCATTGCATGTGTTGTAAGTTGTGAATGCTCTGTAATTCAATTGCTCTGGGCTTCAACGGAAGCTCGTTTTCAGGGTAGCTTGCGGCGGGACCATGACACAAGGTTTTGCTAACAGAACAAAGCTCTACGATCAACCTCTGTAGAACCCAGGCATGATTACCAGCTGTGCCCATCCTCAATGGCACTCTTTACCATTTACCACACTCAAATCCACGACCCCACACACTCAGCCGCGTCGAACAGCATCGTAGCTTGCATTCCTGCACTGTATAATTTAGACACCCCCTCACCTAGCCATTCCTCCGGAACAAACAGGCACACTTACACATACAAAAACAAACTCACACACACGCGAGCTCACCCGAATCTCCCAGCTTCCGTCCTTCCACCTCTGGCCCCCTGCCGGAAACCAATTTCCCGCCTTCCTGCTTGATGAAACTGCTGCATTGTGGAGAAGCAACAGCAGGGTGAGCAAGAAAGCGTGGGTTCCAACAGCGGCAGGGTAAGCAAGCAGGCGCAAAGTCCTGCCGCAGCAGCAGAAGATGCGTGACAAGCAGCAGCAGAAGACGTGTGACGAGCAGCAGCAGAAGAAGTGTGACAAGCAGCAGTAGAAGGTGTGTAACAAGCAGGCCCGCTGCAGGAGGTGCAAGGTCAGAAGGTGACAAGACAACATGGTATGTGCATTGGATAAAATTGAACACAAATATTGCTGCACAAACATGCACACACACACACAAACACATACACACACAAATACACACCTGTCACTACTAGGAGAAGGACCCCCACTGGCAGCAGCCCACAGCGCAGGAAGGGCAGAGGCAATGGCAGGCAGGTGGGGGCCTATTCGCTCTCCTAGAACCTGTGGATGTATTACACGTATGTGTGTGTATTACACGTATGTGTGCGCAAAGCATGTTGTAAGTAAAGTTTGCATCATGCCTTCTGTTTGGTGTGTGTGTGTGTGTGTGTGTATGTGTGTGTGTGTGTGTGCTAGTACTTGTACTAGCATTCACGTCTCGTGTCAGCCTATATGTGAGATGAAGTCCTACAGGCCACTCTCCTAGTGTGCACAAACGTGTCTTGTAATGTGTGAATGTGTGAAATGTGGAAAACGACGGTGTTGGCAGAATCTCATGCCATTCTTGGGATCTATGCATGTCAAAGCATTTTGCATTGAAACCCTACCTCGACCAGCACAGACACCAGCTGTAGGACTCGAACCATGCTCTCAACCTGAACAAGCAAAAGAGTGGTGTGGTGTAAAGGGAGCGTGTAACAGGGCATTGCGTGCATGGGATTTGGAATCACAGTGCCCAATGTGCTGCCTAATCAGCAGTCTAAATGCACGTACGCACATACATGCACATAAAACATACAAAAGCACATACATTCGGAACTGGGGATAAGGTAGGAGGGCATAACAAAAAGGGCAATAAATCCATTGCCAGAATGCAAAGGTATTGAGGCTGACTAAGAATAGTGATACACGCGCATCCAAGTTAGAATAGCGATACATGCGCATCCACGTAAAAATGGACCTAAGGAACAGCCAAGCACAGGAACATACGGAGAAAACAAGTGCATTGTCCAGTCAAATGTGATTTCATCTTCATTAGGGAGGGAGGAGGCGTTTGAACCTCCAGTCAAAAGTCCATTCAGAGGGAGGAGCTTTTACAACAGCTTTGCGATTCCATTAGATGAATATCGGTCATATTAAAGCTGACCTTATTTCTACCTCAGGGGCTGCTGTGAGTGTAGCTCACGTTAGATGTGCATTCGACCTTGTGCGACTTAAGAAGAATGTTGCATTAAATACCAGCTAAGTATTTGCAATCCAGCGATTGCAGGACAAGGCTTCCTATAATGCAATAAAGAAGACCTCCAGGCACCGAGGATGAGACTTTAGCCGTCGATTGAAAACAGAAGACCTCATCACAAGTCTGACACTCTCCTGAATTCTGCCTAGATAACCATTGAAAAAAGGAAAAGGGGAGAGTGCCTCGCTGCCGTGAATAAGGCCAATTAACACACACTTGCTTATCAGGCAAAGTCCAGACAAAGTCGCGTTAGGGTGCAGGTTGCGGTTAGACGTCAGTTACAGTGCACATCACGGTCTTATTGCCTGCAGGAATGTCACGAGATCTCCCCATATCACCTCAACACAGCCACATTGGCCTCCTAGGTATCTGCCTCTCTTCTCTTTCCCTCGACCACACCTCCCTTTTGGCCCTCATTCTCCACCATACCTCCACAAGCCGACCAAGCAGAGCAAACGCTGCCGTGAGCGAGGTCGAAATGTCACCCTCTAAAGCAGTGAGGCGGGCATTCATGCGCTCCCGTGCCTCAGTAATCACGCCTGGTGTTGTGTAATGTACGTGTGTGTCATGTGTGCGTGCATGGACATGTGAGATAAAGCTGCGCAAGATATTTGATAGATATTTTAAGCTAAATAAAAATTCCGCGGCTTGCGCTGAAACATTCACAACATTCATGCAGACCCAAGCACGTGCACACTTGTTTAGAGGGAAGCAACTCAGCAAATGTGTTGCTGCCTCAGCAACTACTGCTCACAGATTTTATAACACACGTTCAGCAATCATCCATACCCATATCAACACCCACACCCACGCCCACACCTAGAAGGCCTAGCTTAACTGCCCACACACCATGCTTACACTCCAGCCCATCCCCCAGTTTCCAACTGCACGTATAAAATACGTGCACACACACACGCACCGCTGCTCTCCGCCTCAGCTGCCTCGTCCACATCGTCTTGTAGCCGCAGTGCTTCCACCATTGAGGGCATACCTGCTCCAGTGCCCTGGGCTTTACGGCGCGCCTGTACGGGAATGCAGGCAAGTCGTGTGTGTACATGCATGCGGTTGTGCAAGCTCGTGCGTGTGTGTACGCATGTGTGCACGTGTGTATGTGTGTGATTGTGTGTGATTGTGTCTGTACATGCATTACCGTATTACTGTGCTCGTGCTTTGTTATATAGGCAGGCACAATATGCTTACTACAACAACGAAGAGGGCAAGTAATTGGGGAGCACACGTGCTTACACACACACACACACCGCTTTCATTTGCCCTCTTTGTTGCTCTGCAGGCTACGATTGACAACACCAGTCAGGCTGCTGAACACAATACTTTCCTTCCACACTGAAGCTCAAGAGCCATGTTCATACAAGATATGTAAAGGAAGCCATAGAGCTCTAGTAGCAAAAAGTGTGATCTGCCTCATGACATGAGCCCTTTGCTGTTCGGCAACGACGCCTGTGTTCCTTTGAATTCATGCTTGAAGTGATGTCATTTGCGTATTGTGTCAGCAAGAGCAATCCAAGCACAGCACACCTGGTCGTGGGTTTCAAGCAGGGCTTGGTCATCTAAAATCTGTGCGGACATGGCAAGCACGCCCGTCACGGCTGTCAACGCAACCTGGGAGCCATGGGGGGTGTGTGTGACTGTGGGCATAAGCTGTGTGTGTATGTGTGTGTGTGTGCTTAATCATGCACACAGACATTTTGTCAACTACAACAACACCTGATCATCACACCACTAGGGAGGGTTTTTTATTTTATGTAGCTTTCTCTCACTCACGCAGAACATGTCCACATTGCACTACATCAGAATACATATTCAGAACGCAGGGAAGAAGTGGCCGACATGTCAATAGCAGCACGCCACTGCTGGCACATCGTAAAGATTGGCAGGATAATAGTGCCCCCTGTCCAAGCAGCAAGGCCTATGTAGATTAAGACGAATCAATGAATTTTTCCAGGGATGGGTCATACGGCGTAGGCGTATTATACGTCGTATCGAATTTATCACGTATTTTACCGTATTTTTCAAATTGCTCCGTATAATACGATTTTGGGCATTAAACGAATTTTGCAGCCACAAGCCCCCCAGACACCCCCAGAAGCACTCCCAGGCCCTCAGAAGCACTCCCAAAGCCCTCCAAAGGCACTTCCAAGCCCTCTAGAGCCCTCCAGAGGAAACCCCCGCCCCTCAGAACGTAGCATGATCACTTGCTTTATTGCTACTACAACCCAGAAGATGGTGCCTGTAGCGTAGATGAATTGTGCAACAGCTGCATCCACACAAGCCTTGGTCACTGCCCTCCTGCTGCAGGTGTCCAATGACTGTGTAGATGCTGCTGCTGATGTGCTTGCTGTAGTCCTTTGCAGTGCCTCTCTGTTCCTGCATGCTCGTCGCGTCGGCAATTTCTCCCATTGCTAGCGAGCGCTGCGACTACGCCCTGAGGATTCCTGCCGGGTCAGCTTTGCATGCTGCTACACCTACGCTGGGATTCTGCCTCATGAAGTGCTCGCGGATGCAGGGGGCACCGCTGCTGAAATCTCGGAGTTCTGGCATCTGGCATCTGGCATCTCGTAAATCTGCCCTTTCTGTCCCATAACAACAACACGATGCCACTCAGGGTCTCTAACCGGAGGCATTATAATGTGCTGGAGGCTGGGGGGACAATTCTTGGTGGTTGGAGGGTGGTTGGTGCAAGCCCAGGGTACCCCCCAAAATAGCATAAATACGTTTTCGTATTATACGCGTATTGCGTATTAATAGGGTATTATACCTTATGGGACGTCTCAGAAGTCCGTATGACCCATCCCTGGGTTTCCACACCTCACACTGTGATAAAAACTAAACCATTATGGGCTATGCAACGACCACATGGGCGCACACATACACACACATACACAACATACGCACTCACACCACCCACCACGATGTCCACAGATGCCATGTGTGCGACCATCAGCTTGTATGCTCTACACCAGTCGGCATGGGGTAAGTCTTGACCACAAGCCCCCACCAGCCACAGCGCACGCGACTGCATAAGGCAGCAGATCAAGGAGCGGGATTTACAGGCATGACTTTGGACCATTGTGTCACACAAAAGCAAGCACCATAAACACACGCACACAAACACACACGACTATTATTAAAGTTAGGGGAAAGACGACGTGAAGTGTGCCTGTTTTGCGCAATACACAAGCATTCACACGACTGCAAACGGCAGCAAAGAGGTTCCATCGCTGGGATCTCAACACATACAGATTGGTCCGTATAAGCAGCCGTGCGAAAAAAGCAAAACAGCAAAATTAAAGCAGGCACACACAAACCTGCAGCACTGCAGGGATGAGATCCGGCATCCTGGACACAAACTCCTGCAGCCGGCTGCTCAGTTGGGGCTCCAACTCATTCACGAACCTGCATGACAATTTTGCAAGGGCAGGTGCGGTTGGAGAGCACAGCTGCCAACCAAATTTATACACTCATAATAATGGGTGTACCCATTCACGCTATAAAGTAGGCTGTCATAAATTGTCCAATTTTATGAAAGACTGTACCGCTCCTCGCTTTCCTGTTGCCAGATTGGAACATCCTAATACTTATTACTGATTGAGTGTACACACATTTCATTGCACAAGGGACACGTAATTGCCCACACACACCACAACTCCCCTCTCCACACACACACACACACACACACACACACACACACACACACACACACACACACACACGCACACATGCACACACACACATACAGACACACACATACACACACATACACACACATGCACACACCAGAGCTGGAAGCTGAAGTGTGGCGCCACATGGTTATAGCCCTCTCCAATGCATCTGTACGCAGCCTCTCTCATAAGAAGTGCATCTGCAGAGGGGGCGCCTGTACTCTGCAGACGTGCAGCCAAGCTCAGCAGCGCCTGTATGCAGCAAACACACACACATACACAAGCAAAATTGCGAGTTTAAATTTTGAAAGATCAAGATAAGAAGCGTGCCTGCTGACATTGCACACGTGCACGTTATTGGAGCTTTCATCATTGTCATCTCATCGTCTCCTCCAGCGTGCACAACACAAGCTGCCGCAGGCTCAGCAGGCTTAGTAGCAACATTAAAAGTGAGGAGGCACGGTTGATGCGCTTTGAGCACACATGCTGAGCGACGCAAATATCAAGACAACCCACACCACACACCCTACCCACCCACCTGCACCACTGCTTCCCCCCCCCTCTCCAGCATGCACAGCAAAAGGCCAACACCAATGGGTCTGGGGGAGTCAGCATCAGGCCCAGATTCAACTTCCATCGATCTGCAGGAGCAAGCATGTTTGTGTGTACGTGTGTGTTCACGTGTGTGTTTGTATGTTTCACGGAGTCTGGAACGTTTGTGCGCGCCGTTTCAGTATGAGCGCGCCTAAACAGAGGGTACAGACCTTTGTGTCCGCCAGAGGGGGTCAACGAGCAAAGGGCAGCAAAGCATGGTTAAACAATCAGGACAGCACGAAGGTGCGTTCGTTCAGAGTAAAAAGACACGAGCAGGGCTCGAGGGTATTTCCAGGAGGGCCACTAGCACAGCTGGCAAGTGCTGGTGGGTTGTGGTTACACCCTCAGAACTGTATACACTGTAGACAAAGTGAGCAGCAGGCCTAGGAAGGCACAATGGATGTCGGGCAGGGTTGGCCAGGGCCTCACGCAGCAAAATAATGGACATTTGTTTAGAAATTGTCCTGTCTGTGATATCTTACACGCAAGGATCTGGCCAACCGTTGATGCCGTGTGTAGGGTTAGCCAGAACCGTATATGTACACCGCATATGACCGTAATCTGGTGAATTCCCTGCCAGAAATGCCGTATATACGTACATACACTGTGTATCTGTGGTTCTGGCCAACCCTAGCCACATGACAAGCTGGTGTGCCACGCCGGGTTTGGTTTGATTGAGGTGGGCAGCAGTATCATTCACACGCACTCACACGCTTACGTGTGTGTACCTAAACAAGTGCAATGCTCACGTTAACACACATGCACAGCTGCCCAGTAATTAGCGTCATCAAAAGATTGCACACACACTCAAACGTATACACACACTTTGGAGCACTAATTATTGTTACCCACCTGGAGTAGCCCTCAGGGTCCTCTCTCCACTCTGTCAACTCGTCAGGGGCAAGGGCAACGTACCTGCGTTTAAACAGCCAGACAGTTTGAACGTGTGCAAAGTGTGAGTTCTTAAGGGCTGCTGTGTCATGGCAGTTCGTACAGCATGTGTGCAACATGTGAGGGCTGCTGTGTTGAGTAGTTTGTACAGTATACAGTACGTGTGTGTGACATGTAAGGGCTGCTGCCTCTTTGTGTACAACGCTCATCGATGATCACTTTGCCTATCTTTGGCACGCCAAAACATCTTGTCAAAGATTGATTGTGTGTGTAGCTTAACGTGGCTTTGATGCAGCATACAGTTGTCAAAATCCTGAAGCAGGAACATTGCACAAACCAGCACGCATTGCTTTGGGCAGTTTGCTTCAATCAAGGGGAATCCTTAATAACCGTACACTCTGCATGGAACTAAGGAAACTCCACGTCTGGCTAGCTAGCACCACTTTCTGTACCGCCGCTTGTAACTTGGTGTTCTGGAATCATGATTTGTGGCTGTGAATGAACACTCACAGGCAAGCAAACCTCCTCATTCAGAAACCGTTCATAAGAATCAGCAGCAGTGAAGTCAATTGAGTCACACAAAGCCCGTCCCACATGGCACATCCATGTCGCACATCGTGACGCAACCACACTGCACACACCCACTTTAAAGTCACAGCTTCCGTCAGCTGCATGGCCCGGCCGCCCCCACCACAAGTAAACCTCCTGACCTACTGACATACGCCCTGCTCGTACTCTGTTTCTGCACAGTATTACACCCCATGGCAAACAGTACGCAAACCCCTTCTCCCAAAACACCTACTTAGAAATGACAGCTTCTGTCAGCTGCATGGCCTGGCCACCCCCAGGCCCATCTGCGAGCAAGCCGTCCAGGGCTAGGTGGGCGATGCCAGCTGCCCTCTTGGATTCCAGCATCTTCTCTTTCTGGGGGTTGGGCAAGGCCGCTGGGACGGGAGCGTTCACCCACTCTGGCCGGTAGTAGGGGTTCAGCAGTGCCTGCAGGCGGGTGTACGCGGATAATGTGTGTGTGTGCGTACGCAGAGAGAGCATGATTGTGTGTTGTGTGTATATGCATGCATGCGTAAGTGTGTGTTATATGTTATATGTATGTTTCAGGGCTGAGATGTGGACCAGGCTTGAGCTTTTTGGAGTGTGTATGTGTGTGTGTGTGTACGTGTGAGGAGCAAGTGGGTACCCCGGATGTGTTGTCGGTTACCCTGCGTCGCTCTCACATTGGAACATTGGACAATGTACCAATGTTCTACCTGTACAATGTTCCAATGTTCTACCTGTTGAGCGAGAGAGCATGAGGAATGTCTAAGCTTGAGCAAAGCAGCTGCTATGAAACGTAACACGGCTATAAATTTATTAAGCTGCTATGAGCCGTAGCATGGTATAATTCTTTTAGGCTGCTATGAGTCATAATACGGGTTCTATTCCGCTTGCATCGTGAGATGCATATGGCTCTGTCATTATTACCAAGGAGAACACAACAGAGAAACCGGAGAAATGGCAGCAAACTAAAGATTAAAATTTAGAAAAGAGGTGAGGGAGGGGGGGAAGTATGCTAAGAGAGAGTTGTGTTCTCCAAAAAATAAAAAAATTGGAGAAGGGAAGCAGAAACCTGAGAAAACCAGAAAATGAAAATATCTCACTTTATGCTACACTTCTAGAACCTGAGTTCAGGTGTTTCACACTGAACTCAAGTACATATTTATGAAATTGGATATAAAACAGGGATGTGTCATACGGTCATTTGGGACGTTCAATACGGTAAATTATGTGTTGTGTAAAATACGCGTGTAAAGCGATCATATACTTAAGCAATTTTAGAAGTGCCATAATTTGACCCAAAATGGACCCATTTTGCCCCAAAATCACCCAAACGTTTGCATTTTTCTTCCAATGTATTTTGTGTTATAAACATATTATATATACAAAAGCATCGGAAGCTCGCTGAAAGGCCATTTTAGGGCGGAAATTTCCTAAAAAGGCAAAAATCGGCAGATTATGCAATCGTATAATACGGCCCGGTTTTCAATACGGCACGTAAATACAAAACAGCGTATGACACACCCTGATATAAAGCAAAATATACAATTGTCAACCACAGCTTTGAAGTTGCAGTTACGGAACAAGGTATGGACGCACAGCTGTACAAATGAATGTATAACGCTATTGAAGGTGCAGCAGATCTAGGTGGACCCACTTATTACGCACTCAGCTGGGAAAACGCAGCAGATTACGTATCCAGACATGCATCTGTGCGCGCACCTTGGCAATGAACCTGACGAGCATGACACGCAGCTTTGGGCGCATGTTGCGCACTTCCTCCGCATCCAGAGTCAAGAGCGCGCCGCCCACAAACAGCTGCACACAAGCACAGACGTGCAGCAGCAGCAGCAGTAGTGAGCACAACCATGAAGCGCATGCTAACCACATAGCTAGGACTATCCAGCACTGCACAAAATTCTGTCCATACCCTATGTTGTCGCCCTTATATTTTAAATACCCTGTACCATAGAAATGTACCATCTCACAGGTGTTTACATTATACGCCCGTCCCACCCATAGCATGCCGTTTTTGGGCCTGTTGGAACTACTTGGGCAAGTGCAGCAGGCACACACAGGTAGTGCGCACACCAGTCAAGTGGATGCTCCTCAATAGCAATGAATTTGATGCCACTTCCACACACACAGTGGCCAGCCCACATATCAGTCAAGTGAATTTTACTCACGAGGTTAGATCCTACTTAACGCTACACACACACACACACACACATACACACATACACACACACACATATAGCGGTTAGCACACACATACACACACATTAGTCCAGTGGATGCTACTCACAGGCTTGAGCCTACTTGCACACAAGCGTAGGTGCATTCAGTGGTAGCAAGCACACCGGTTGAGAAGATGCTCTTCATGCAGAAAATAGGTTGAGTTCAGTGAATGCAGAGTGCAAAAGCGCAGCAGGTGCACGTGCCTGTTAGCTACTTCCTGTTTTTGTCACAATAGCAATGATAGTTTTTTGCCAGAGGGGGTTATCTGAGGCCAAAAATGGTACGGTTTTTGCATGCTCCCAGGGCAGGTGGCCCTGACTGGTAAGGTTCAAGCTCAGCTCTGAGATTCCAATGCAGCTGAGCTTGAAGCTTACCAGCTAGGGCCACCTGCCTCAGCAGCCGCGGCGTGAACCCTACTTTTTGAGCAGCCGTGTGCTGTATCTGACCAGCCAGCGCACCACACCCGGTGGATTTTAGTGTTTATAAGTCCTTATAATATATAAAGATCATTGCAAACACAATGGAGCAAAAAGAGCAAGTGGTTGGCGAGATATGCAAATTAATGTGCCATCCCCCCTGGAAAGCACCCATCTAGGGTACAGGTGCACGGCGTGTGCTTTTAGTGCTGTCATTCTGTACGCAGGGCGACTTGTCTAAATCTGAGCATATGCTCGGGTAGCTTATAAAGTCAGCATCAGTTTGAAGCTAGGTTGGGTCCAATTGGATGAAGTGACGTGCGAGTAGTTCCACATTTCATGCATAAAATAGCATGTTTTGGCTTTTGTCCAGATAACCCCCTCTGTTTTTTTGCAGTACATGTGCGCCGTAAGTGCATTCATGTATGTATGAAATGTGACAATCCAAGGCACAGCCTTTGCCTCAAATGTTTAGATGCTCAGGCAATTCTGCTAGGGTAAGGTCACATTAATCATTAAGGCGTGATTACAGCTAGATAAATTACAAGGAAAGGTACACAGCACAGCATATGCAGAAGGCAGGCCTCATTCATTCAAAAACGCCTGGGGTGATTATGTCAAGCAATGCAGAAGTAAACGTAGCAATTTACTGTGACTCGTCGTCACAAAGGTATATAAAGCCATTTGATCCGGTTGTCATTCAGCATCTGACGAATTTCAACTAAGGATTTGAGTCTAGAAGCCCGCCCAGATGTGTTTGAGATATGCCTGTGTGCAAGAAGAGGCCTAGGCATGCACGATGCATCTTTAGACTAAAAGCAAAAGCGTCGTTGTCTCTCTGTTTTGGTGAGGGGACATTAACGATGCAAAATGCGTACTGCACGTTCAACTCCTTTTACACGCATACACACACAGATGCGTATATACAGACACAAAACAGACGCACGCCACCCACATGCACGAACACACTTGCATACACACATTCACACAAGTGTCCACACACATACACACACAGAGCAGCCCATAGTTTTTAACTCACACAGTGGTGAAGGCCTGCTTTTGTTGTGCTCTGTGCTTAGACATTATACTTACTTTCCTTGCAAGATAAAGTCACCTATTCTTTGTTCATGTATACACACATGCATACGTGTGTGTTTGTATGTGTTTGCGTGTGTGCCTACACGGATCGGCTGTGAGTGGTTCTTATGTGCTGGCAATTAAGCATTATTTCCTAGTCTTATGCTGGGGGCGGCTAACACGATCAGCACAGCCTGTAATTGTTTTCTATCAATGTACACGAGCATACCCGTAAGAAGTGCGGCATGAAGGCAGCAAAAGGGATGGCATAGTTGTCCAGGTAGGCAATCACGGTGCGACTTGCATGCTCAAACACTTTTCGGCCCAGCTCTGTCCAGGCACGGCTGGCAGAGGGGTCAAGGGCGCCTGCGAGAGGGAAATGTGTTGGGGTGGAATCGGTTGATCAAGAAGTGGCATATCAGCTACCATGACATCGCACACAAATCATACGCACACACAATTCACACACAGTACACCCACATAGAGCACATACACAGCAAACTCACAGCAAGCAGACACACACACGCGCACACTCACACACACAGCACACACACAGCAAACATACGCACACGAACCTGGAGGCGGCCCTGTCATGGCCCCTGTGCACACTGCATGCGCAGCTCTCAGCAGCTCGGGTGTGCCTGGATGCAGCTCCCCTGTAGGTGCTAGCGGCAGCAGCTCGGCCACACAGCTGATGGCGGCCTTGGCAAACACGCCGTGCATGTCCCAGCCAGGACCGCAGGAGACAAAAGCCTGCACAGATTACACAGACTGCAGGGTTTCGCCAACGCTTCCTATTTCCTATCCCTGGCTTTTTACCAGCGCTCCCTAGCCTGACTTTTAGCAACGCTTCCTGTCCCTGTGGTTTTTAGCAGCGCTTCCTGTCCCTAGTAACCATACCGCACTCATTGTGTGAGAGTTGTTCTCAAGAGATATTTGAAAGGTGTCATCATGAGATGTTTGAGCTTCAAAAGGGAATAAGAAAAGGCCTGGAAGCGTAAGCAACAATGGCTTCCTGATAGATAAAGGAAGATGCTTTAGAAGGCTGCACAAAAATTCGGCAGAGCAGAAGACTGAAAGCTTGCCACTGCTAAGTGTGTATCAAACCATCAGCAGTGCTCGATGGTTTCATATGGCCAGTGTGTGCTCAAAGGTTTCATAAGAAAAATTTTATATGCACCTCCCATGCCAACAATAACCAATTCATAACAGTCCTTTGCGCTGATATGGTTTTGAGTGACACAGCTCCACTCCCACAGCGCCTTTGCACCGCACCTACGGACTTGGAGATTTCACACAACTGTATGCTCAGGGTTCAGGCAATCATTTTGTCCATACTCCACTTCGCTTGTCATAATATAATACAACTCCCTTTGTGCGCGGCCCCAGTAAGTTGACTATAACTTTATGGGCAACCATACAGCACCTACGGACCGGACATCTGTAACGCACCTCGCAGTGCTTGATGAACAGGTCTCGAATGGGAGCAAACGCCTCTGCCACCTTTGTTTTGTAGAGCTCCCGCTCGTTTGTGACTTGCTGAGACAGCTGCCGGAGGTCTGCAGGCACGCACAGAGAAGGTATACAGCTTCCTAATGAACCGTATGTATTAATTCCGTGTATACCATTACAGTACGAGCACCCTGAGAGGACAATTGGAAAGGATGTATTACGACTCCGTGGTATGTACTGCTTTTGTTCCTCCATCCATGTTTACCATACATCACAAACACCCAGCCAGGAGCATAAAGATGACACACACTACAGAGGTCAGCGTGTACACTGTGCATAACATAACTAACTCATAAATGCAAAGACAGGGCGAGTTGTACACAGGAAATGGCACACAACAAAACAAAAAGAACAAACGCCTTATGTTCTTTGTGGGAAGAAGGAAATAATAGCTTTTACTTATTAGAGGCTGCTGTAGGTTTGCAAGCACACTTATAATGTGCAAGTTAATTGCAATTCAAATCAGACAAACATGATGCAGCGCATAGCATGTGTGAAATGTGTATCTGCGTCATACGTATAATGTGTTCGTGCAAATGTGTTTGTAATCAGGTCTTGCTTTTCCTATGCATTGTACATGAAGTGCTTCAAGAGTGCTCCCACGTCCAACAAAGATGCACCGAGAAGGAGTCAAGTGCGTCAATGCATCAGTGGGGTGGTATTGCAACCACAAGAAACCAGACAGCAACAGCTAAACCCCCCTGTCAATACGACAGTGGGGGGGTATTGCAACCAAAAGAAACCAGACAGCCACATCTAAACCCCCCTGTCTGTACGCAAATGCATACCTACATAGGGTCATAAGTATATTTATAAAGAGACATGCAGTGTAAGGGTTGGCCAAACCAGAAACCTTACATGTATAGGTACATGTGATGCTGTATAGGTACATGCGACTTAGGTACATGCGACGTACTTGGTATTTTTAGCAGGGTATTTATCAGACATACAGTCATGTACGGTGTATACATATGCATGCACAACATACACGACTGTATGAGTATAAGTTTCCGGCCAACCCTACACATACATTCACATTAACCAGGTGGTGTGCGGGGTGGCATCGTGGAATGCCGTAGTCAAGGTACAGCCAACATAAGCCTGTGTGAGGTGCCATAAATTCACAGCCCACGCACCTATAAAAGCTGTCCGTGCCCCAGGCTTGGGTGGCTCCATAACAAAACGCTTTGTAGACAGCCCGTTTAGCACACGTCGTAAGCACTTGAGTGCACGTAACCTCTGCAACGGGCACAGCGCATGCACACACGTAGTCACATGCATATGCAATCAGCAGTTAAATGCACCTCGCATGCCGCAAGCAGGGAGCATGTGTGCGCAGCAGCTGTTGGTAAGGCTGCTTGATTGCATCGCAAAGAGCATGTTGTGAGAGAACAAACATGATTTGGTGCAAGGATTGGTGCTCCCCTGTCGCGATGCTGCCCACAGGCAAGATAAAGGTGATGCCCTCAATTAAGGCCTCGGTCAAAGGCCGGAGCAAGGTCGCTGTAGGACAGCGATCTTTGAATGAGGTCTTGGCCTCCAAGTTAAGGTGGTAATGTCTAAAATCCGTCAAATTGTCTGACAGATTCCTTGCAGCTTTGGATTTACAAGAACATCCACCCAAAGGCTCCATGCTGCGTAGAGTCACACAAATCAAAACATTGTAGGCTTCAACATCACAAATAGCCATTCATCCTGGGCAGGTTCATCTGGCAAAAGATACATTTGAAAAGGAAGAGGTTCAACTATGAAGGAAGGTCATGTTGCCAGAACCAGATGCAAAATGCGCATCGTGAAGTGGGACGATCAAAGTTGAGGGCAGGCTTTTTCCCACTTGCAGGTACATATGGAAGGGTTGCTCACGCACGCATAGTTTGGGGTTGAGAAGAATTTAAAATAAGTTCAGGAGAAATTCACAGATGTGACCGTACAAAGTACCAGCCGACCCTGGGCGAAGCAAAACGGCCACAAGCGTACTCTGCCTGCCGCCATAGAAGTTCACTCGGATTGTTCAATGGTACAGAAAGAGTGTGGCTCCCTTATGCGCCACCAACTAGCATTCCAGCTCCACCTCCTGATGCTGTACATCTTAGTTGAGGCAAGCAGGCAAACATTACCCAGAAATACATTTTAATAATACAGGCAGCACCGCTCTCCTCAGCTCCTTCGCCTTCATGCCAGTTCATTTGTTCAATGCAAAGAAGCCGTGTACAGACAGGCAACTCACTGCGTGGGGGGGTGGGGGTGCGTCCCAGTGCGAGGCTGCTGCCAGGCCAGCCAGCAGCTCTGGGGACCTCCCCGGGAAGTCAAAGCGCGCGATATTCGCTATGAGCAGTGAAAGCTGCACAGCCAAGCGCTCGCTGGGGTCTGCCAGGGGAGAGAGGGAATAATGAGTTTAGTGTGTGTGTGTATGTGCGTGTGCATGTGTGTGTGTGTGCGCATGTGTGTGTGTGTGTGTCAGAACCAGGCGAAAGAAAAAATGAGGTTGATAAATTGGTGAGCAACGCCAGGTCAACAACCAGGTGCAAAGCAACCAGGCTGGGCCCTACAAAACTTCCTGCGAGCCTCAAAGGCGTGTGCAGATTGTTTTCTCAGTCCTGTACGGCATGTCATCAGACTTGCTGTTTGTCATGACCAACGTAACCAACTCATAAGGTTCTATAGAACACTATAAGATGACAAACACAAACATACACACACCTGTCAGCAGCAGCGTTACAGCACCATCCCGCACAGCCACCTTCTCCTCCTCCGGAACTTTACTCCACTCCCGGCTGCCCAAAGTTTTTCGCCAAGAGCTGCCCACAGCATTCTTGGCCACCACACACGCAAGCAACCGGGTGGCCTGAGCAAACACAGTTTAAATCGTGTGCCTTTTTGTCTACCAGATAATTGGTGTTATATTCACCTACAGCTGCAAAAGGAGTGCTCTTTGGTGCGTGGGCAGTGGGCAAGGTTAGCATTCAGCCCTGACAGCGTGGTCGTGTGTACTCCTGCTCGACTCCCATGAGGACTGGTTCACGCAGGATATGCGGTTTGCCACAATGATTGATAGAGCATGAGATGGAGGTTTCCTAATACACTTGAGCATGGATGAGGAGGAGAGTAAAGATGGACAAGCATGATAAAGGGAGCAAAGCTTGCCCTGGTAGTTGGAAAGGATATTTGCACTTGAAAGGACGTGCATGCTGATGTTAATAACAACAGCAGCGTTCCGCAAAAAGGCAAACATTTAAAGAGTAGACTGTGCAGCTTGCGAGTGTGCATGTTGGTACTTGAGAGATTTGAGAGGAGGAGTACACACACACACACATACACACACACGCACAAACACACATACACACACGCACCAAGCTCTGATTTGTAGCAAACACAACAGTGAAGGAAGTGTCAGCAGGAGGAAGATGCAGGTCACTGGTCAATCCAGGAGAAAATGGACGTCTAGAGAACCACATCACTTCAACAGGTTGTGGCACTGTGGCATCATGCTTAGACAAATTTAAAGAGCACATGTGGGGCTTATCAGAGAGGAGCACGACACTACAGACTTCAGCTTGCTAAACTGATGACCAGTCTGACGGTGCCTGCCTACATGTCACTTAAGGGTGGATGATGCAATCCACCCTCTTGCTTTGCAATACAATGCATGCAATCCATCCTCTTGCTTTGCATTGCAATACATACACACACTTACTCACACACACACACACACATACACACACACGCACACACACACACATACACACACATATACATACACACACACAAACACACACACACATACACACACATACACATACACACACACACACACACACACACACACAAACACACACACACACCTCATCAATCGCACTGGTCTGCTCCACAATGCGCAGCAGGGAAGACACAAAGCCCGGTGCAGCGTCCCCTTCCCACGCTCGCAGCGCTTGTTCCGCTTGTATCCGGATGCCAGGGTCGATTGACAGAGATCCAGAGAGGACCGTTAAAAGCTGTTCCGGGGTGACTGACTGGTTGTCCATTGTTACAAACTACTAATTATTCATAAATATTTCATGGGGTTTTGGGGAGTTTTGATCTGGGGACAAGCTGAAACTTGGACCTTCCATCGCTCAAACTTCCCGGTGGGTAGAAGGAATTCCAAATATTTCACGCACTAGGTTATAGCAAATGGTATGAGGTACTCTCCACTACAGAGGCAAAATAATCAGCCCATTGACCAAGTGTCACAGTCATCCTACCTGTACGTCTGCCCACTCCTTCCTGATTGGTTGTGTAGTGCTTGATTGTAGTGTGTGGAATGTTGAATGCCTCAGGGCCTGGCCCTTGGCTTGCAATTTACTGCGTGTCCAAGGTAACCACTTCAACCTCCCGATTGTATGTACACGCCTGCACACAGAAAGCCACGGCTATGATCAGTAACCTCCTGAACTCGTTAGAAATAATAATTCCTGAAAAAAGCGTAAATTCCCCCACCCTTTCCCATCCGTGATGAGGGGAGCGAAGGCTCCCTTCCTGCATAAATGCTCTTTAATTCATGGTGCAAACTCAAAACTTGTTCCAATTGATTTAAATAATGTTTTCTAATCCTTCCTTTTTCTCCTTTTTCACATCTGTTTTCAATTTTGAATTGCCACTCTCTGAGCATACTAAAAAAACTTGCTTATAATGTCCCGTCGTCTTAGCAACAAATATCATGCATTAAAGCCAGAATGCAATCTACAAAAGTCCAAGCCTGCACAGGGACAAGCCTAATCTGTCGGTCTGCAAGCTGAAACATGGAATGGACCAAAAAGGCTGTTTACACCTACCTTGCTTCTCGGATGATGAAAAGAAAAGAGGGAATTTTCTCGGGGTTCCCCGTATATTTCCTCCACCATAGAAAAGAGAACTAAATTAATGGGAACCAAGGGGGTTGCAGGCTTTAAAGAGGGTTGCAGGCTTGGCCTGAATCCGCTCCTGATGAGAGTTGGTAATTAGGCTGGAAAGGGCACGTCTGGTATGGACAGGTTTGGCAGCGTAATTGACAGAATCATTGATGAACATGAAGCTTGGAAGCAAGTTTCTTAACTCTTTGAGAATCAAGACCCAGCTCCTTAGAAGGCTCCAGCGTGTGATTGTTGTAGATGGTGCCACCCACTCCCAAAAGGATGGTGTGGAGAGTAACGGAGGCTCCTTAAAGGATGGAGCAGAGGCCTTTATGCTGTTCCTGCGCGGCGCTCAGCTGGTTCTGCGGTCGAGTGTCCTCACAGTACTTGACCTCGATGAGGTGAATGTCATGTTAAAAAATGCTGAGATCTTTGGGTCGATGCTGTCTGGGGAAGGACAGCATCCGGACGGCTGGAGGTGAACCTACTATTGTCTGAGAAGCGGGGTGGAAAGAGCCACTTTGGTATAATCCTAGTCTCAGCTGTATTGGGAATCTGAAGATTTTGCATAGCCAGCCGTTCGCTGCTAATCTATATCCATGCAGACAAAGCAGGATCCTAGGGAGCCTGTCTTGCTGATGGCTTTGAAGATCATGCTGCATGCTAAGTTGTGTCTCTCAGTGATCATATTTCCCATTTGCGTGTGTTGGCATCCAGAAAGGATATGCAGGGCACTGTCTAGTTGAGGGCAGAGGGGGCAAGTTAGGCTTATTGAGTGCTTAAACCATACCGCATGCTTTTGGTTGTACAGGGTTCTTGTTCTGTACTCCATAATGATGCACTTGGTTTTAGCAGGGACATAGGATACTGTCAGGTAAGCATTGCTAGCGGCTTCATTGGCCCTGCCATTTTTGATATGGGTCTGGTAGTATTCATGGTAGTTTGCTTTGGTACTGGCATTTCCTAGTTTGTGGAGGTGGTGCATGTGTGCTTGCAAGGCGTCATGGTAATTTGATGGGTACCAAAGCCTTGAGGTAGGTGACTGGGCTGAGTTTGGGCGATTTTGCATGATTCGGTGTTCTTAATATTCTGTTGCAAGCCAGTAGATGTTGTAAAAGGGATTTTCCTCAGGGCCAGCTGTTTTGATGGAGGTATCCGCAACGTCAGAGTAGGCTGTGATTGGTTTTCTAGCAAGAGCGTCAGCATATTCATTGCCTATAATACCTGTGTGGGATTTGACTTTGTGGAAATACATGGGCGGTGGTGACTGGTGGATTGCTTTGGCAATGGATTGGAGGACATCTCCCTGGATGTGGTGGCGGTGAAGGTTTGGGTGGTGTGAGAGCTGCTTTTTAGTTTGGTGCATTGAGGTTAGGCTATCTGTGGCTACATGGGAGTATCCGTGAATGATTGCGGCTGCTATAGCTGCTAGCTGTGCACGTGAGATGGTATTGGTTATACCTACACCTCTTGGGTTCAAGTTATGGGATACGTTTTCAGCAAGGATGGAGTTGTCCGGAGCAAAAAGCAAGAAATATTGCAGGGAAGGAGTTTGGTGTTGGAAAGGATGGCACAACAAATGGCGGTGTTTCCTTGTATGGAAGTAGAAAAGTTACGGTGCTGACTTAACTTTTGTTGCCGTGTAGCTGCTTGTGGATATATTGTTTATGCAATTTGAATAATGCTGTGCATATATTTTTTAATGCTGTACTGGCAGTCTATTTTTTAATGTATGATGAGTTCTGTTTTAATGTAAGATGAGTTCTGTTTTTCCTTTTTCTTTTGGGCAAGGAGCTTCATTCTGCCTAAACCAGTAAGCTAAACCAATTTTTGCTGGTGTATATGATTGAAAAGTACAGATCTCAACGTCAGACATTTCAGGCCTCGGTTGAAGTGCGGTTGAAACGGTTGATTTCAACCGCGGTTGAAATGCGGTTGAAATTTTGCCGATCAACCGCAGGGGTT
>Ga0307945_1000413_pt1:0-27500 | contig 29074 bp, 32 predicted proteins | sample OrgLakmetagen228_FD_201818 | JGI IMG/M metagenome (GOLD analysis project Ga0307945, IMG submission 201818) | Saline water microbial communities from Organic Lake, Antarctica - #228 | ecosystem: Environmental > Aquatic > Non-marine Saline and Alkaline > Saline | place: Antarctica: Organic...
ACTTTATTCTAGCTTCTTTTTCTGGTGTCTTGTTCAGTCTGGCCTCTTTCTCTTCTTGAAGCTGGCTTTTTTATGCTATAGCTCAACTGCCCTCGCTGGCGGATATAGCTGTGTAACCCTTACCCCTAGAAATGAGCGTATGCCAATTAATGTACGGTATCTCCATCTTGATCTGTCCAAACATGTTGTGCGCAATATAAGTAGATTCCGCTTGCGTGCACATACTTTGAAAGTTGAGGCAGCAGCGTGGCATGAAGATGGTTCTTGCGTATGTGACCAATGTCCTGGTGGACTTCTTTCTGAGCTTTTGGATTTATTTGTGGCTGGCCGAGACCAGTCAGCAGCCGATCAGCCAAACAACCTGGCTGAAGGTCACCCCCCATTGCAACCATTGTAACAGGGTAACCATTATCCAAACTAAACTAGACCCATTTAAAGCTAAATAAGCCACACAGAATTAAATGTCAACATCAAACAACATTGATGAAGAGAAAATCTAACATCAATTAAATATGGAACAAAGTGATGTCCCCTCGTGACGTTATCTGTGAAAGAAGAATAAGGAAGAGGGAAACAGGCATAGAAAAGCTGAGGTTTTGAAGTGGTAATGTCAAAATGTACAAGGGATTAGGAAATGAAATGAAGTACAGATGTAGGCCTGATAACGGAAAGTAAAATACATGGGCATTAGAAATCGGGTTCTTTCAGGTTCTTCTCTTTTTATTGTACAACTTGACCTGCAAATCAATTAGTCTATACAATCAGGTGAGGCTTTGCTTGGGAGCATTTAAACTCTTTGCTCGTCCGTCAGGAATGCTGAAGAGCACCAAGGGCTTGCCATGTGTTGTGAGCGGCTCATCCACGATGAAGTACCCCTTGCGTTCTAACTGCAGCACATCGCCCTTTTGGAGTGTACGCATGTTGGTGTCTCCTGCACAGCACCACATCCACAGAAGGGTTCGTCTCGACAAAACTGGAAGCAAAGCCAGCATGTCGTGGGACGCGGACAATACAATTTTAAAACTGCTCAACTAATTTTTATGCTTTAGCCTTAAGCCTCAAGGATAAATGTTCGCACCTTGGGCTGCCGTTTCATAGCGTGTGTGAGGGTTCACAAGCTGCATGAAATCGTCCTCCTCCTCGATTTTTTTCTTTGTCACCAAGTAGTCAAAGTCCAAGAGGCACAGGTCCACCAACTCCTCACTCTGAATTGCAAAGCATCGACACATGCCACAGTTATTCAAAAGCCGCGCTTACCCAGGTGGCAGCTGCTGGCAGTGTACTCATTGCATGCAGGCATGGCTTCCCAAACATATGACACGGCAAAGGTTGCATTCTTCTCAGTTGTATCATAGTTGCCTGCTGCGTTACACATACACCCTCCCCCCTCTTCTGCAGTGAATGTTACCTGAGCTAGCCAGGTGAGTTTCCATTTGGTCTTCTTCACATCTCCTGCGAGATTGAGAGCAATGTCCATCGAGGTTACCAACCCAGATGCATCCTTGGATGTTGCCTGCAGCCAGGAAGGAGTCGCACAGGGCAAATATTGTTGTACTTGTTTAATAGAAACAAACAAGCATAGTTGTGGCAAGCATAGTTGTGGCGTCAAAACAAAAAACAAGAAGAAACAAAGATTGAAGGCACTCAAAATCCTAGTACTGTAACGTTCCAATGATAGAAAGCGGACAACACCTCATTCTCTTACCTTGACGATTGCATTGCCCCAGTCCATCAGGGTAAATTCTTCCCCCTCTTTAAGCTCACGTGCATCAGCTTGGTCAAGCCACAACTGTGATGTGCGCAACACTGCTTTCTTGCCAGCTGGCTCAAACTTTTTGTGGCGGGGAATGACGACAACCTGAAAACAACAAATCAGAACAGAAGGGACTGTTTGAGGTGCGCAGATAATGCTGAAGCTTGGAGCGTGGGGTAGTGTCTTGTGTCGTGGGAGTCATGTACAGTGAAGTAAGCGACCTCTCAGCAGTCACCAATCCCTCAGGCCTGCACTGCTCTCAGGCAGGCTGGAGAATATAACAAAGGGACAATGCACTTGTGCTTTGGCAAATGAGTGCTCAGGTAGAGCTAATAAGTCAGCAGTGCCTTTGACGGCTTTTGACAGGTACTTTGTTTCTCGTCATTGCAGCTCACATGCCAAGGCAGCAAAGGGGGCAACTACACGTCACCAGACGGGGCATCATCAAACCAGATAGTGCAAAGTTGGCTCAGAACAGCGGGATTGGTCAACAAAGGATCACCACGAGTGGTTCACCTATTCAGATCTGTTGAGCTTGTTATTTCCAGTCATCACAGCCAATCCACGAACTAAAAATGTTGTGCACACAATGGAAGACATCACGAAGGCAACGCTACCACACAAGATGCACCAGCGCAGCGTAAGGATGCATACAAATGGAAGGCGCCACTTTTTACTATCAAAACACGTCTGACAGCAATGGCATGTTGCATTTTCAGGGACACACCTCAGGATCAGCAGGGCCGTTGATGAGCTGCACAGGGACCCGGGCACGTGTCTCCACGGCTGTGTGCCGTGGGCAAACGGGATCAATGAGGCGCTTGTTGATGCTCCATATTTTGTCCCATTCCTGGAAGGTCACATTCTTGGAAGCACCCTGCACAAGGTGTGAAAAATGATCTCTGAAACATTTCTTGCACTCCAGCAAAAAGTACCGAGCAAGATGCAAGAAGGATGGATCATGCGGCGTGGCATCAGGCATTTCAGTCGTCCCCAGAAGTGTCGGACGCAAATTACCCATTTGTTTGAATTTCGTCATTTGCCAGCCTGGGGGTTCAAACACAAGCAGGTCATACCTTGCTCTTAAAAAACAGCGCTTCTAGACAGTTATACAGAGTTTATGGTGAAAACAACTACACTTCCTAATTGCTTTAAGCATGCAATGTATGTGAGTGTGTGATACAGACCAGCATGGTGAAATCAACTGCATGTCAGCTGCTGAAGCCTCAGAATTAAAAAGCTCGATTTCTGAATCAATCATTGTTATCAGCGTTGGATTACAGAATTATTTCATCCTTGGCTTTCGGCAGCTGGTCAAAAAGACAGGCATGGCAACATGAATCATAAAAGGATGCTTTCTTTATCGGAAACTGCATCTTAAACCACAACTTGCACCAAGCACCGTGACCTTATTCACCTGTTGTAGTATGAACTCTTGCAAAGCTTCAATCTTCAAGCCACGCCTCAAGATGCCCTGGGAGGCCACAACCGTGTGTGTTATTTCAGTAGGGTGAACCTAAGTGTGTCAATGCATAGCAGGCATGCCACTGATCAGCTATGAGGCAAAGAAAGGCACATGCGAATGGCAGTGGGAAACGCTCAGACAGCTCCAATAAAAAAGTGTGTCTTCATCTGTTGTTGTTGTTGTTTCAGACTGGTGCCAACATAAGTTGGGTCATCATAGCGCATCCCACTTGCCGACCACACAAACTACAAATCAGTACGCAAGCAAATTGTTTCCCGCATAAGGTATCCTTAACATGTTTGCACCACTTCCCACCTGGACAGTAGGCATACGAGGATCAGCCCACCCATCGACACGGCCAGTGTCCACAAACCAGGTCAGCTTGCGCTTGGATAACACAGTGTTCACAAAGTTAAGCCTGTACGTACAATTTACCACAAAATAACAACACTTAAAAGCTGGAAAATTTGATTTTCATTCCTCATTCAGGAACCTTCAGGTCAAGATGCAGTATGCTTGGCTCAGAATGAGTAGGAGGTTAACGATTAAGTCATCATAGGATGATCTCGGTATACGTTTCATCATCATTGCCAAGGTTGTGAAATTGTGTGAGGATGAGACAGTAGGGCATGCAACCACGATGGACATGCAAAATGGAGGCAGTAGTACAAGACATGTTGCTCATTGGGGATCAGAATGAGTAGGAGATCAACAATTAGATCATCCCAAAATGATCTCGGAATTCGTTTTCCTTCATTATTATAGGGCATGCTTGCATGGTATGGTACAATAAGCCAGGCAACCTTGGAGGCCCTAATTGACGATAACACCTAAAAAGCACCACGTAGAGGAGAAGACAGACCTTGAGTAGTCCCACATATTGACGTGGGGGAGCCCAGGCCAAACCTTTTGCATCTCTTTCAGCACCCAATAAAACTGGTCTTCACGGTCCTGAGGCGGCGTGCAGATGCAGTAAGTGACCATCAACTCTTGATTTGCTATCAACGTGACAAGCATCAGATGCAGAGAGATGCACACCAACAAACTGAAGTTGAGGGGGTGTCGCTATTTTCAGCTAGTGGACTCACTCTGTACTCAGATGTCCTCAGAGCATGTGTGACGCCTTCAAAAGAATCCACAAAGGGGCAGGCACAGTCATAAGTAGGATACACCTGCAGCAGCAATGGATGGCAGGGGTTACAAAGGAATATGCACAGGGATCAAAACTGACATGTTCAGGCAACAAATCAGCTTTCTGATAATCTTTACAGTAAGGTTGTGAGGTCGCGGATTGGGCTTCAAATCATACGGGTTCAGAGAGCCTACCCAGAGCAAACCCCTCAGTGACGATCAATGTACATGGCAAGGAGGGAAACAGAGTTACGGTGGCAAGCCACATACCCTGCCTCCAAAATACTTGGCCAGGCATGCAGATGGTATAGAGATCTTAAGCCTTTAATGTCACTTAGATCTGAAAACCATGCAACCACAGATGGTGTAACGCTGCTTTTGTAAGCCAGCATAGAAGGTGCAAAACTCACCTTGAATTTGAGGCCAGTGCGCCAATGATGCGTGGGGTTGCAGCGGAACGCAACAGGGTCACGCAGGCAGCCATTCACCGACTGTGTACATGAATGAAGGAAAGAAAGATTTAAAATATTAAGGAAACCAATATCGCTTGCCAAGTGCCTTGAAAGCTAGATCTCATACTTGTACTGGGGACACTCTCCAATGGCTCATGAGAGAGGGAGAGAGGGAGAAAGAGAGAGAGAGATTATTTCATTATCAACAACACTCTTCCAAAAATCTCCCTCCAAGCCCTAACTCTTCTCACCTTCATGTCCATCTTGAAGCGTAAGGCATTCATGATGCCCACTTCTGAGCCCTTCTTCATTTCTTCCCATATGGCCAAGTTCTCTGCTATGCTGCGGTTGCGGCACCTGCTCTCCACACGATTTAGGCGCTCCTGAGGAAATAGATCAGAGTAGTACCAACAACGAATGAGCAAAAACACCTAGCAGCTTGTGTTGAAACAAACCAGGCACAAATAGTGCTACTAATAACAGGAAGCAAAAGCAAGAAGGCGTAGATGTGAAGGAAGGACGTTCCAGCAGAGCTCAAGTTGGCCTAGTCTTTTATGCTTGTGGCTGTTACTGGCCTAATTTGTTCACATGCTTCGTAACACTCAAGTGCCTGTTCATTTATACATAGCCCACTGCACCTCTCGCATTTGCTCCACTGGAGTGTCATCAGCATACAAGACGCCTGCTTTGATAAGTCGCTCTCCCATATCAAGCAGCTGCAAAAAAGAACAGGGCGGAAAGCAGAGGAATGATGATGGATAAACAATTGGGCAAAAGGTGTGGATGAGCGCCATTACGAGGACAACCACATGAGGTTTGCAGTGACCAGCAAGTATTCGGGCGCAAGCAGCAGGCACACCGCCCGTACCTGAGGGAAGTAGTCGCTTGTGTAGGTGACCTTATCAAAGGTAAGCCCTAGGTCTCGCACGTCCTTGATGATGTTTTCCACGTACTCATCTTTCTCTTTGCTGGGATTGGTGTCGTCAAAGCGCACCAGTAGACGACCCTGAAAAGAAACGCAGTAAGAGTTATGAATCATACCTAGGTAGGCTTTGTGAAGATGACAAGTGTGCCTGCAGAGTATTCGCGCTTCTGTACAAGCTTAAAAGCTCCAACACTGCCACAAAAGGTTGGCCAGAACTGCATCAGATTAAAAACGTCCCTAATTATCGCCTGTACCCATTGCATCGCATACCTTGTACATCTCGGCAAAGTGCTGATTCAGCAGAGCGGCCTTGGCATGGCCAATGTGCAGGTATCCACTTGGCTCAGGAGGGAAGCGAGTCACCACCTTGCCCATCTCAGCATTAGGCAAGGCAACTTCAAAAGATCCGCCGGCATCTGAGATTGAACAGAGGATTTTCATTCAGGCAAAGAGTATTATTTAACTGCAATTGCAGGCTTTTGTAGCAAGTTGAGCTTCACATATATGACAGAGGTAAACAGTAGCACGATACGTTCACATTTAGGTGTAGGGTCGCGGATTGGGCTTCAAATCATACGGGTTCAGAGAGCCTACCCAGAGCAAACCCTTCAGTGACGATTGATGTGCCTGGCAAGGAGGGAAACAGGGTTAAGGTGGCAAGCCACATACCCTGCCTCCAAAAAACTTGGCCAGGCAAAACAGCACATTCAACTTAACAAGAGCGCTATTGCAGAAGGTCTACCGTACCTGCCGTGGCTTTCTTAATGAACGTCCCAGGCGCTGCAGTTGCAGCTACTGAGGCCGCTGCTGCTGCAGCTGCCGCCTCCTTTTGTTTTTTGCTGTCCATAGCCACCAGCTCCTGCAAACAAGGAGGCACGCACAACAAAAATCAGCAGATGACGCAATTGCAAACTACTTACAGAGACCAAGGCAGTCCAGGCATCTAAGCGCATATATTCCTGTGTCTCTACACAACAAGCAGCAAATTACCAAGCAAGCGCTACTGCAACCTAAATTGACGCCAGAAAACTATTCAGAACGCAACACAGTGACACACCTCTGCTGCCGACTTGCATTCAGGTAGCTCAGCATAAAAGTCGAACCATCGTGACAGGTGCGGATACTTCCCGCTGGTCTTAAGTTTCCTCCACATCGGGTTCCCTGCAGGAACAGAGGAGAGGAGGAGTCAGCAAGAGTCAGCAATAATGTGAGGGGCAATGGCAACAGTAGGTGCGACGCAGGTCCAAATGTGGGGCTGCGGATTGGGCTTCAAATCATTTAGAATCAGAGAGCCTACCCAGAGCTAACCCTTTCGTTTTGCCTGACCAGGAGGAAACGGGGTTATGGTGGCGGTGAAACCACATATCCCGCCTCCAATATAACTTGGCCAGGTTCAAATGCTGTTGATGCGCAAGATTCACAAGGATGATGTTGTGAGATGCCAAATTAATTTGTTTGCAGCATTTAGCTATTGCGAAGCCTCAATCAGCTTTCAACCAAATTTGAAGCAAGGGAATATGCCAGGCAACTTTTACAGGAGCTCGCTGCAGAAAATAAAATTAAGCGTATGTAGGGTCAATTTAGTGAGGACCATATCATTCGTGGTAACTTCAATGGTTCTACCCATTAACCCCTATTATTTCCCTGAAACTTGACGAGAGGCAAGGTCAGGGCAGAATACTGCGTATCTTGCCTCTGCTTTTGCCAGGGTTGTTAGCCATCTACAGTCTCCCTAACACTACAGTCTGTTCCCAGGACCTGCTCACCTTGTAACTGGCCCCACAATGCTACATCTGCGACCGTGGTTGAATGCCCAACGAGAAACGACCTCCATGTCAAGTAATCGTTGATTGCCAAGAGCACAGCCTCCATGCCAGCACCGGGCACGACGCTCGAGCATACGTAATCAAGCCAGTAATCTACCTACGTACACACGTTAAAATTTCACTTGTAATTGGTTGAGCGCACAGTCAAGGAATTGTGCTAAAATAAGGAGTCCGATTAGGAACAGCATGTACCGCAGTTCACGACACAGCATACTAGGGTCTGTTTTTATGTTCATGCTTGTTTTGTAAACATTCATACGTGTGTGTGTGTGTGTGTGTGTGCTTGCGTGTGCTTGCATGTGTGTGTATGTGTGCTAGCGTGTGTGTGTGTATGTGTGCTAGCGAGTGTGTGTGTGTGTGTGTGTGTGTGTGTGAGCTAGCGAGTGTGTGTGTGTGTGTGCGCTAGCGCTCACACGCTAGCGTGAGTGTGCTTGCGTGTGAGTGTGAGTGCTTACGTGTGTGTGTGAGTGTGAGTGTGAGTGCTTGCGTGTGTGTGTGTGTGTGTGTGTGTGTGTGTGTGTGTGTGTGTGTGTATATGTGTGTGTGTGTGTGTGTGAGTGTGTGTGTGTGTGTGTGTGTGTGTGTCCCTTAAAACACAAACCTGTGTTGATGCCAATGCGTCCGATGCGTACAAGCCACTCGACAGGCCGCAGGTGCCCGCACGCACGACGTAGCGAAGGATGAGGGGCAGGCCGAGAAATTTGTCCCTGCGGGCGAGGGGATACACACATGGTGGGGCGAGCAAAGACACACGATTGATAACAGAAACACACACGAGTGCGCCTCATCAATTGCAGAAGGAGGCGTCTTGCATGGAGGAATCTACCCCTTTCCCGTCCGGCGACAGCAACCGTCCACCCCATGGCCGTCCGCACTCACTCACCCAGACGGAAAAGCCAGGTTCAGCGTGTCCTTGGTCCCCTTGGCCTCAGAGCGCACCTCCAGGCTGCATGCTGCGAGCTTGGCGGCGGCAGAGGCCGCGTAGGGAGGAGTGCGCTCCCAGAAGGCCAGGACGGGCGGAGGAGCAGGCGCGGGGGACATGCCGGAGCAGAAGGGGGAGTGGCTGGAGGGCAGAAGGGAGAGCCTGCTGGGGTGGGGGGGGGCAGCTCCTCCGGAAGGAAGGAGCCTGCAAGGGGCCTGGTCAGCAGCAGCCAAGAGCTGCCTGGTGCCGTGAGCTTTCCAGTAGGAAGGAACTCGCCTTTTAAATAGAGAGGGAAGGTGGACAAGCATGCGATTAAAAAACTACAGAATTCTGTTAAATTAACTGATTTGTTCAAGGCCCTTCCTTCCTCTCGTTTTCTTACCGAAGGAGGCAGATGGGAAGTTCATATGAGCTATAATCAGGGGATTGCGCACCATGGCCACGCCACGCCACGGCTGGCCCAAAAACGTGTTGATCACGTCATTAAGACTATTGCAGAACCACTGCATATGGACGCTTATGAAATTTTTACGCTTAATTCTACGCTTAGGCCGCGATTACACGCTCCTCTAAATTTTTCCTACAATTTCACTTTTAGGAAAGAAAATTAGGGTGCGTTTCCAACAGGACGTGGTTAATTCAGAAAAAGAATTATTCTCAAAATTAAGCGTTTCCAATTCGTGGTTAATAGCAAATTTTTTATTCAAGTTTGAAAGTTGTCAGTGCACCGCTTCTCAGTCCCAGATCCCAATAAGAACCGCAGAGAAATTTTTGAATGGATGGTGCTTTACAGTGAAAGTGACAGTGAAGATGGGGAGTCAAGCGTGTTGGCCTCACAGCGAAAATTTTAATGTGTAACCGCCACCTCATGAAATGTATTGCTTGAGGAATGTTGACTTAAGGTTTTAGTTTTGCCTGTGGTCCCACGCTTAAGCAAGTCTACATTCACTTAGTATTGCTAGTGAATAAACATTCCAGGCGCTAATAACATCAATTTAGATTGCAGCAGCTCGTGCGCATACATTCATAATTGCCTCATAGATGCAAGTGCGCAAGCACTTTTGAATTTGAAGCGTGTGCTTATTGTAAGGTTATAATACATCCTTCTCTGATCAGCTTTCTACCTTCCTTGGCGTGCCCCTTGCCCCCATGCTGCTTGGGGGCCCAAACCTGCAGGCACTCATCATACCGGACCTGCAGCTGCAAGCACTCTTCTTCCCCATGGGGAGCTGGAGTAGCGTTATAATTATTTATTAACAAACTAAAGGCAATATTCAACAAGTCGCTGAATGGGAGAAAGGGAGAACTCAAAGTAGGACACAGGCATTTTTACATGAAATTTTCAAGTTTTTGCCGTGCCGTGGTCCGTGGCGTGGCGTGTCCCTGGCGTGGCAGGAAAACACAATTGGCTTCCATGGGACCGTTTAGGGCAACCTTTGTGATATCATATTCCATGCAATCGCGATTTCCAGTATCACTTGTTTAATCAAGGGTGGGTCTCTTAGATGCGGAAGGACCTTTTAAAACCAGTCTCCTCGTTAAAAGAAGGAAGATTACCCGTGGAGATGATCTGGGAATCATGGCGACCTGCGTGCAAACATTTTCCGTCGCAAGGAAGAGGCAAATGGAGAGGAAGGATATCTTACCTTTGTCATTTTGCTGGAAGCAGGTGATTCTTAGCTTTGTCAAGAAGTCATAGGTTGCTTAGAGCTGTCCTACTACAACACATTTTGGTGTAGGCAACCGCGCTTTCCTGTACTATATCAACACTCACTGGAACCAGTTTCAGATCAAGCCTGCAGCCCTCCTGATCCCCTTATATAATCTTTCTTTTTGTTAGTGGTGGAGGAATTTTACGGTACCCTGTTCCAAAGCGGCTCATTTTCCTTAACTAAGGTGGGAAATGTTTCCACTGCCTGTTTCGTTTCTTTTTCTTTTTGTTTCTCTATTTTGTATTGCCAGAGCATGTCTGTGGAATGGTGACTATGTGATGAGGACAGGCGTCATGACCTCACGTTCCTGCCTCTTCCGGGATAAGGGAGTCATCAGAAGCTTTTTTTACACATACTAAGAAGCGCTCCATCCATACAGAGTCTGTGCAAATTTGAGAGGGCGCTCTAGAATGCACCCGCTGAGCGAGCAAGGTTGCTTGCAAAGTATTGGGTTCACTTGCAGATGAGTGGGTTGGATGAGGGCATCGCAAGCAACAGCTCCGGAGCCAGTGGGCAACCACCATGGTGAACAAGTAGCAACCTGTTAGGTGGTTACCAGCAAGCAATACAAGCCGTTGCCTCACCTGCCTTACCAGTCTGGCTTACTGGTAAGCCAGCTAACTAAACAGCTTACTGCTTGAATTCCCAGTAGCCCCGTAGTAACTGAAGGCTTACTTGTTTGGGTTGCCAGAAAGCAGTTCAGTAAGCAAATATGAATGTCAAATCCTACTTCTCTGCTTACGAGAAAGTGATCAGTAAGCTGTGGTTACTTGTAAACCACAATAAGCGCCTTCAAAAACCACATCATTGTTCAATTACTTACGGTGGTTGCCAGTACAATAGGAATTGGTAACGGAGTAGTAAGCCTGGTAAGGCAGTCCGGTAACGTTCTCCAACTTTCCGATGATCTTTTGGCTATGAATCTCAGAAACATTCAAGCGAACATACGCAAGATATATTTGCCTGAAGTTAAGAACGGTGCAGGCACTTCCCTACCCAGCAAGCAAAAAGGCGCAAGAACAAAGAAAAAAGAAAATTGAAAGAACGCAGATAAAAAAAATACGCAGATTGTGTAAACACTTCCGGCATAAATTAGGATGTTGATTTGTGTTCTGCACCACCCAATGGATGCAGAGACACAACATTTCACCTGGAAAATACAATAAGAGAAGTTTTACAGTGGGGATCAGGTGGTTGGGAGGCAGAAGCCTGCACACCACCAGGAGTATTGCTCAGATATTTGTGGGGGTTGTGTTCAATGCTCGCGTCATCTGTATGATTTGTGTTGCGGATCTGATTGCATGTAGGCTTAACTTTCATGAGTGCTGTGGTATGTAGACCAGTTACTCCGAGGCTGTGGAGCGGGTTCCTTATATGGCTGCTATAAATGGTGCCTGTTGCTCCTAGCAGAATGGTGTGAAGGGTTTCACGGTGTCTGAGTAAGCGAGGCATTAGCAGCTTATGTTGTTCTTGTGCCTTTTCTGCTTGTTGAGTAGGGGAAGTGTCTACACAGTACTTAATTGCAATCAAATGTATATCACGCTTATTTGGTTGTGTGTCTCTTGCTTTCATAATCAGGGGGTATGGATTGGCAGCGCCATCTGCTATGATATCACGGGCAACTCTCCTTGAAAGAAAAAGAAAAAATTACGCAGGCAGTGAAAGCCACTCCCCAAATTAATTATATTAATGCATTATTGGCAGACCTATTTTGATACGTGTTTGTTGGGATTCGTTTGGGGCGTGGTTGCTGGGTCGGAGTGACTATTATTGCATCTGGCTTGCTAGATTTCCGCCGCTGTTGTGCATTGATCAATCATGAGATTGGAAGGTATCATCCAGTTGGAATCATTCCTATCTGTAGTGTCTCTTCTGATGGGCGTGGATGCCTTGTTGTACCATTTTTTCACGACTGCCTACGTCTGCTTGTGCTAGCAGGCATGCACCCTGTGTACCTTGTTGGATTGCTTTCAGAATCATTTGTCCAGCAGCCTTATGCCTGTTAATAATCATTTTAGTTATAATTGTATGTCTGCAGTCTGACAGCATGTGGTAGGTGCCATCTAGCTTCTGGCAGATGGGGCAGTTGGTTGGCCTTCTATATAGTTGCACTGAGCGGCACGCTTTTGTTTGCATACCAAATCTGTGCGGCAGAGCATGACACTTTTCTCCAGAGGTGACTGCATTTTTCCAGAATGAGTCACTCATGTCTTTCTCAACAATGCCTTCCTTAATCAGTTCTTGGTATTCTGTGTAGCATTTTGTGGACTGATGGTCTGAAACCTTTAATGATTAAAGACCTAGTTTGTGTTGGACGTGCATGTGTGCTTTTGTGCTTTTACAGCATCGAGATCTGAGAAAATACAAAGTTTTTCTGCTGGAGGCCCTGGCTGGCAGGTGTTAAGAGTATGTGGTAGGCAAACTAAGGGTGGGTTTTCCACCCTTGCTGGCCAGAATCTGGATGATTGGGGGTGGGCGTCGGTGTTGATGTGGATATCATGGCCACTTTGATTGTCCGCAAAGCACTTGCCATGGCATCAGCGCACTCGTCCTCAAGGATGCCAGCATGAGCTTTAACCTTGTAGACATGGATGGTGTCTTTAGATAGCTGGATGTGGTGTAAAAAAAAAATATTTCATGCGTTGGGGTAAGAGGAAGCTATTTCTTATTTGCCGTAGTGGATTAGCGCTGTCTGTTGCGATATGGATGTGTTCATTTATCAGAGAAGCAGCAAATCCCGCTAGCTCGGCACTGTTTATGGTTGTTTTAATGCCTGTCCCTCCAGGATGTACTGTGGTGATTTGTAGAACTGAGGGCGGTAGACTCCAGCTCCAATAGACTGAGATCTATATTCTTTGTTTGTAATACAACTGCCATTCACAAGTGAAGGCCTATTTCTTCCAGTTATGGGCCTTGAGTTCAAGCAAGCGCTTTTGTTGCACGTAATGGGACCTGGCTGTGTAATGTATTAATGTATCGCTTATGTCGTCAGTATTTGCATTGATATCCCCAATAATACTAAATACCATAAGGCTGCCTTTCTGGACAAGTTATTCGACAATAGCCCCATGCTACGTCAGCCCAAATGCACGCAGCCAAAGCCACTGACGCAACCAGCCTGGAATTCTTATTTTAAGCGACATTTCCGTCCTCCAGCAGCAAGAGGTGTGCAACCGCGAGGTCTGGGGGTTGGGAGTGGCTTATCAGCTAGACATGGCAGTGCCGCTTGGACGTGACCCCCCCCCCCAGAATTTCTGCTATAACAATGTGCTCAGAATGATTGGATGCCTGCTCCTGACACTATTGACCCCCCTAGAAACGACACCGTGCTTGCTTTGGTGGCTGAACAAATAGGAAAGTAGTAAAGATGAACGGACGTGCTTCTCCAGGGTGCGTGGCTGTTTCCTTTAATAAGAATGCTGTAGTGGCTCGGCCGAAGCCTAATGGGCGTGGTAGTGAGCGTGTTAACGTCTTAGCGCCTTACATTGCTCAGTTGTTCAATCTGCTGTATGGCAAGGCCTGCTTCCCTGCGTGCTGGAAGCAAGCGAAGCTTAGCCCTCTGGCTGTATAAAAAGGGCCCCCTTTTGGACCCCAACAACTACCGCATGTTGTCAGTGGCACTAACGTAACGTATGTATGCCAATGTCGTTTGCTCTTTGCTTTTTAAGTGGTGTGTGGCAGCTGGTCAGATCCCTGACACCCATGATGGTTTCTAACCAAGCCATAACACTTTGCAACCCATGTTCATTCTTCGGCACTTAAAACATGCTGCACGAACAATTAAACCCAATGGGTCGCCTAGGTTGCACGCTGCTTTCATTGATTTTAAATAAGCCTATGACACCATTTCAAGGGATGCACTATGGAAACACCTTAGGGAAAACACCATTACAAGGGAATGCACTATGGAAACACCTTGAAACACCGTAGGGAAAAAAAAACAAAACAAAAAAAAAATAGGCGTACTCGCATGGAACCACGGGTATGCGCGTCTCACACATGTTGTATGCAGATGGTTTGACTTTGCTGACTAATGAGCCCCGTGATATGAAAATCATGCTGAGTTGGTTGGCTGTGTACGCCAGGAATAAGCTAATCTAATTGTCAACACTTCCAAGTCCGAGGTTGTGCACTTCAACTCCGCGGGTGGAAATGTTCTTGTTTTTAATGTTGTCGGTGTCACCCTTCATCACACAGATTTTAGGTATCTGGGCATGGTTTTGGAGGGGAATTTACACATGGCCAACCATTCAGGATTATGAAGAGAGAAGAAGCTGCCTACAAAAACTGAGACACTGAACTGGCTAAAAAACTGAGGCCCCTCCTCCTCTAGAAGAGAACGAAGAAGTCAGCAGCTGGGCCGTTGGCACCCTTACCTGCCAACTAAGACAGCAAAGGTTGAGAGGCAAGCCTTGCGGTCTACGCTTCACTTGCATTCTTTGAAGGGCATGTTAGGTGTGAAAGAGTCTACCACTAACTAGGCTGTACTCCGTGGATGTGGACATGAAATGTGCAGTTCCACTATTTTCGGTCAGCTGCCAAGCTTTTCAAAAGTATGCTTAATACCAACAGTAGTGTCACTTTGCGGAGGGTGGTCCAGGCTGATCTCATTTTACAGCCTCGTCCAAGTGCCCGCTGGACTGCACAATTGCTGAGCGCTTTTCAAGGACCGCGTGGGTCATGTGTTCAAGCTGTTCAAACTGGGCGTGCAATTCTTAAGAATGAGTTTACTGCGAATTTGAAGCGTAGGATGAGAGGTGTTTGGAGGAGAGACGCTGAGTTGGTGGACCCAAACGCGCACAACAACAAACTGGCCACTTATTATTCTTCATTTGCCATACCTCTTTCTAGTAATGAATGTATGCCGACTTCTGTACCACAATACCATTATTTCAATCTGTCCAAAATGTTATACGCAATGCATGTCAGTAGACTCCGCTTGCGTGCACATCAACACTTTGAAAGTCAAGGCAGTGTGGCTTGGAGGCGGTTCTCGCGTATGTGACCAATGTCCAGGTGAATATGTATATGTTCAGAACGAGGTGCATGCTCTTTTATTTTGCCAAGACCATCGGGTTTGTGAGCTGAGGAACCATTTCTCCTTTTAGTTTCACCATTTTTGGAGGACTTTTCAACAGTCTAACCCTTTCTGCTGCAACAGATCAACAACCAACTCGTTCTTAATTTCCTTTCACAGCAGCACACTATAATGTTCCTCTCCTGTTTTGAGCTATTGAATTTATTTGTGGCTGGCTGAGACCAGTCAGCGGCCGATCAGCCAAACAACCTGGCTGAAGGTCACCCCCCTCATTACCATTGTAGCCAAGTGCATAACAAAAGGCTTCCTGTCACACGCCCTTTGTACAAATGTGTACCCATTTTCGGCATTTTACTGTTTCTAGGGACTAGTCAGGATCATCAGTCTTACTTAATACTAGTCCACTTAAAAGTATTGGCCATATAGCTTGGCACGTCTCAATCATGCTTGCCCTTTGACAAATTACCTCGTTCTTTTGCTTGTGTTCGAACAGTTGTGGAAAGTTGCTTGGCTGGTTCAAAAAAGGCAGCCACACAGGAAAAACAAGGAGGATCCGTTACAAACTACAACTGGAGCAGGAGGAATGCACTATATACAGCTTTGATGGGAATGCATAGAGTGATAAGCTGCTCTGCTAGGAGGTAAAAGCCTTGACCACCTCCAACCGTATGTGCTCTGCAATAAGAGGAAAGCAGGTTTTGTTTTGACTCATCGCAAAAGAGATGCAGGCAGTATGATGAGTACATAGTTGTTTAAAGCTGCGACAAATATTGGCTCATCAGATAGATTAAGCGTTCCTTTGTCTCAGAGGTAGAGGGTCCACAGAAAGACAGTCCGCTGGTGAACTAATTACACCATTGGGAAGGAAAGATCAATGGGAAAAGAAGCAGGCGAAGTCGTAACCATGGAACTCACCTAAGAAATGCTGGAGCCCTGCGCCTTTGGCACTCACAGTGCTTCCCGCCTCCAAGGCTTGATGTTGCCTGCTGCCTGCGGAAGAAACAAAGCAGTGTTATGTATTTACCTGTGGAAAGGTCGCATGAATTCCAAAGGGTAGGTACACCCCTGGTTTGGCTAGTAGTTCGTCGGCAGTGCTCACAAGAGTTGACGTGCTGTATTTATTTGCATCGGCAAATGGTATTTAGTGTCACGTGGATACAGGTCTGAGGTGAAATGTCATTCATTCAGAAACATGCCAGCTTCCACCTTGGGCAGCAGAAGTGTGTGCACAGGCATCAGCCTCCTCAAGGGGCCTCACAGGTTCCTGAGGCTCATCAAGCAGGAAGTGGAAGAACAGCTGTGCGTCATCACTGCCTTCCCGCACAACCTTGACCTGCAGATCATGAGTTAAAGTTATACAAGCAACAGGTTTACATGAGCTAGAACTGGTTCAATCTATAGATACGGTCTATTTAGCATGCCAGCTTAAGGTTTGGTTTAGGATATAAATTGGGGGATATGATGAGGGTTAGGTTAAGGGTTAAGGTTTATGAAGGAGTCTGGGTCGTGTGTACGGGCTGGGGTGGGGCTTGGTTATGCTAAGAAAATGTAACGTACAATTTGGCGAAATGCTTAGTCGCAGCGAGGGGCAGCAACAATTTGCTGAATTTGTATTGGTTGCTGGTACACTCTTAGGCCAAGCAAATTAATGAGTGGTTCGATATTCTCAACGAAGGTGGCGTCCTATTCTTAGCACATGCATTCCTTTTTCATTTCCATCACTTACTTCATCACTTACCATGGGTGCAATTTTGCGCTCCTGACGAATAGCGCCTATGGTGCGGCGCAGCATGCTGTTCTGGGGGGGTGGGTAGGGAACACCACTTGGGCATGTGCTCGTGTAAAGCACCTGAGTGGGTGGGGATGCAACAATTGTTGAGTACAACTAACAAGAAACACGCCACGCGCTTACTTTGCAGTTCTCATAGGCATTACATATTACTGAAATCAGCACAAGCGCACCAGTATGACAATGTAGGCGTCCAGCAGAAAAATTGGTGGTGAGCTGGCCACACCGCTACTTGGGGGAGGGTGCAAAACACTCTTTGACAGCGGCAGATGGGAGTACACCTACATGCACAATTGCTTTAGGGTGGACCTTGTTTTTAAGGTGGACCAGAGCCAGGTACAAATAATAACAGAGTATGCGTGGCAGGGGAACATGAAGGCATTAGGTCAGAGACGGCTGTAGTATCAATTTGCAACAGCGGGAAGTTAGACATGGAGCCTTTTGTCATTCCACACTCTATAAAGCAATCCGCTGGTGAATTTGAGGAATTCCTGATTCTGCTTGGAGATCCAAGAGAGCATGCGATAGGAGGAAGGTAAGGGTCCCACCTGCACGACTTGGATTACCACTCACGAGAGTCTCTGGGTTGGCATATGCACTCAGGACCGGATACACAGCACATGCCAACTCTGAGAATTACCACTCACCAGGGTCTCTGGGTTGGCATATGCACTTAGGACCGGATACACAGCACATGCCAACTCTGAGAATTACCACTCACCAGGGTCTCTGGGTTGGCATATGCACTTAGGGCCGGATTCACAGCACATGCCAACTCTGAGGATTACCACTCACCAGAGTCTCTGGGTTGGCATATGCACTTAGGACCGGATACACAGCACATGCCAACTCTGAGGATTACCACTCACCAGGGTCTCTGGGTTGGCATATGCACTTAGGACTGGATACACAGCACATGCCAACTCTGAGGGTGTGAGGCAACCCCAACAGTGCTCTAGAAAAGCCAAAAGGTCACCATGCTGGCCTTCTGACAGAGGGGCGAGCACGGGACTGCATTCAGAGGTACATGTTTGCATGTAGTTGAGGGGAAGCGCTCAAGGTGCATTGGTGTGTTGTGCTCGCACTTACAGTGTGTCACATGCCGTGTGTGGATACTTGGTTTTGCATACATGATCTCATTAAAAATAAGCGGCAAGTAGACAGCAGCAACATCACGGATTTGGCGGTACCTTACACGCTTGGCCAACAAAAAGGCATGTGTCAAGCAGGAAAAGGCAAGGTGTTTCGTCATGTCCTACCTCCTCAGAAGTGCATACACCAAGCGTGGCAGGGGCTGCAGAGCAGGAGCTGAACAAAATCCCACATCCACCTGCGTGCCAATGCAATGGGTTATAATAGTCCGTCCTCACATGGAATTCTGTATTTTAGGCTATCTCAAGCATGCATCCTGATAAAATCAGCCTCCTGTGCGACAGATCCATCTGCACGACACTTTATCATGTTGCGCACATGCGGCCCTTAGAAAAACACATTTGTAGAGTTGGCCAGAACCGTATATGTACACCGTATATGACCGTATTAGGGTAATTTCCCTGCTTAAAGTACCGTATATACACAGTACATACGTATGTACACATGGTTTTGGCCAACCCAACACATTTGCATACCCGCCCCAACAGCTCAAGCACCGTCAAATCCTGTGTAGCATCACCTACTGCCACAGCACAGCATCAAACATTGGGTTAGTCAGAATTGCATGTATAATTCAGTTACGCTCATGACTGAATACCACATATCACATATCACATATCACATACCACATACCACATACCACATACCACATATCACATATCACATATCACATACCACATACCACATACCACATACCACATATCACATATCACATATCAAGTGCACATATTCCATTCCTGGCCAGCATCACAACAGTAAGGAGCTGACTTACTGGGGAGCGTAGCAGATGCTGCGATAGCTGCTGATGTGACTTCAGAGCATTGGGTGGTGCATGCAAGGCAGCATGGTACTTAGCGGCTAGCTCCACCAGCCAATCCAGCAGGAGAAGACGGGCTCGAGGCCGACCCTGCCATGGAACAGGGAATACAATGATCACTGAACTGAAAAATTGCACCAATAGGAAGAGAGAAAATGTGGCCTGGCTGAGCATGGAAAACATGGATGGGCCTTGGATGGGCCCATGACATGGATGGGCCCATGACATGGATGGGCCCATGACATGGATGGGCCTTGACATGGATGGGCTTTGACATGGATGGGCCCATGACATGGATGGGCCTTGACATGGATGGGCCCATGACATGGATGGGCCTTGACATGGATGGACCTTGACATGGATGGGCCAATGACATGGATGGGCCTTGACATGGATGGGCCTTGACATGGATGGGCCTTGACATGGATGGGCCCATGACATGGATGGGCCTTGGATGGGCCTTGTAAATTTGCTTGAGATGTAGATTTGCTTGAAATGTAAATTTGCTTGAGATGTAGCCATAAGAGTCTATGCTTTACAGCAAAGTGATAAATATCACGTCTTCAATGCAACAGTAGTCGTTCAAGGCAGTATCCTTATTCCCGACAGAGTTTGCTTCATCATCCAGGTGCATCCAGGCGAGCTTCTAATGCAATAAACACAACTATCAATTTGCGCGACAGCAGGTCTGCAAAAAAGATACAAAGGGGACAAATAATCGTGTCCTATCTTAAAAAGCGACGAGCTGTTAAAAGATAATACAATAAAACAGAAAACATGCACGCGAGACCTAGAGCTGCATTATAAAGATACTGTAGCCTGTGAAGTTCATAACGTATCATTATATTTGTTTTACCTGTATGAGAGACACGCGCATCAGCTTGTGCAGAAGCGCAGTGAGAAGAGCCTGACTGTTGCAGCTGCGCATGGCTTCCAGGGCATTGCTAGCGATCCCCATCTGCGTGGACATTTGGAACGCAGGACGCTGTGATATTGGAAGCGTGTATTTATGTCAATGGGCTTGCAAAGCAGAATCGCACACAATGACCTAATTATGAACCAGAACTGCAGTCAAGCAAAACTGCAGTCAAGCAAACCAGCTGCAGTCAAGCAAACCAGAACTGCAGTCAAGCAAAACCAGAACTGCAGTCAAGCAAACCAGAACTGCAGTCAAGCAATGCTACAGCACACACCCCGCCATCCCAGGCTTTTACGCACTCACGTTATTTTTTCATGTATCGGTACCGAACATTTACGGCACCAGTTCATCCATTTATTTGATAATATTTCTGAAGGTGATATCAAAGGCTTTGTTCTTCAACATAACTTAGAAGTTTACAAATTCATTAATGTAGCTGTCGATCTTTTTGATTGATTTATTTGTTGGGACCTACAGGTTAAGCAGCCATGCCAGGCTGGAGGCCTTTGTAATCCAAACTAAACTAAACTAAACTTACGCACCCACCCTGTATGTGGCTATACGGACACGCCGCTGCAGTGAAAACCCAGCAGCATGAGACGACAGCATAGGGCCTGTGAGCTGTGTCTTTGGACCTTCAGCTGCGTCTTGGGCAGGCACAGCCACAGTGTACTGGAAGGCAACCTATGCAAGAACTGAAGATGTCGTCAGGGACACTGTGCCATTTGCATTCATGTCTATACAAGCATATGATTGCAGTTCAGCAGTTACTGGTAGGAGGGGGATAGTAAGGCGAGTGAGAGGAGCGCCCATCTGTTCTCTATTATCATAGAACAAAATGGAGCATTGTTACAACGCCAAAATGGAGTGTCCTCCTCCCAGCTGATTGCACACTAACTCCTACCCCAATCCTCCATGACTGCATGCACATCTGTTACCGCATTGGTGAAACTACAGAAAAAAGGTCGTAGAGTCCCAGATGCAGAATGCATCGGTGACAGCACATCACACAGGACACGGCCATAAGAGTCCTGGTAGCAGCTGCATGTACAGACAGAGACCGCTTGCGCACAAATCAGATTAGTAAGATCAAAGCTGCGGGTGTTGCCAATGAGGGTAATAACCACATATGATAGGCTTCTCTGAGAAGTACACATCAGGGTCCTGCGAAATCCACGTCATTCACCAACTTGACACAACACAGCACTTGACACAACACAGTACTTGACACAACACAGCACGTCATTCACCAGTTTGACACAACACAGCACTTGACACAACACAGCACGTCATTCACCAACGTGGCACAACACAGCACATGACACAACACAGCACTTGACACAACACAGCAGCCTGGGCTCCCCCCTGACCTGCAAGGTGGGAGGTGCTATGATGACCTCCTGCTTGTTTGGCTTTGCCTTGGAGGAGCCAAACTCAAAGTCTATGGCAAAGGTGTCTGTGTCCCCAGCATTGATCACGTGGTGCAGGTCCTCGACCTGTGCGGAAACAATGAAGCATGAGCAGGCACTGTCAGAGCCACTCAGCAAACAGAGTCTACATTTAAACAATGATTACATAGAATGGTTCACAATGATTACATAGAATATCTCATAAGTGAAAAGCAAATCTAATATAATATGGTTTATACAGCAAGGATAGCCGAGAACATGGCATAAAGCAATCATGTCGGTGCTGGAACACGTTGGAACGACATTCAGCTTTGAAGACTGCTGTACGATGATCATCACTGTGATAGAACTGCTGTACGATGATCATCACTGTGATGGAGCTGCTGTACGATGATCATCACTGTGATAGAACTGCTGTACAATGATCATCACTGTGATAGAACTGCTGTACAATGATCATCACTGTACAATGATCATCACTGTACAATGATCATCACTGTACAATGATCATCACTGTGCAATGATCATCACTGTACAATGATCATCACTGTGATAGAACTGGCTGCAACGATTGGACCACTATGTGCCTATTGGCACCGCTGGGGACGGTAGGCAGTTTTACACACACACACACACACACGCACACACACATACACACACACACACATACACACACACAAAGAGCTACTTCACTGAGGAGTACTGCTACACAGTCAGCCGTAGCAAAGAGCAACAGTTGCCAGTTAAGGCAAGGGAGCTCTTGTGTTAAAGGCGTCAGCACCTCTTGCCCGTTTATCTTGGCTGCCCACCTTTGGGTCGCTGAATAGGCGGCCATAGTAGCGAGCTGCGTGAAAGCCCTGTGATGTGCGTATCCGCAACAGGCCTGCAGAGGCATGCTGCCCAGAAAGACGACGGTACATGTCCTGCATACAAACGTGATTGTGGCAGACGCGAGCATTTGTAATTCAAAACAGGCGAATCATGATTACAGCAGATGATTTCAATGGCTGGCGGCGCTTCCAGTGCATTTGTATCAACAGGCAAATCATGATACGGCAGATAATCTCAACAACCGGCGTCGCTTTCACTGAAAAGTAATCATTACTGTACAGCAAGACTTTTTGCAGAGCACAATTGAGTAGCTCAGCAATTTTTCATGTTATAGTCACACACATGGTATGATGTAAAGCGTCTCACACGGTTACCTGGGGCAAGGCGCTGTCCTCTATGCTGGTATACAAAAAAATGGCACCGCCTGTGCTGTTGGGGAGGGGGGCCAAGAAATCCAGGCCCACCTGGTGCACAAAGGACACATTGTGTCAGCACTAAAAACAGGTGAGCAAGCATGCGTTTTGCAATAACAGTTTTGTCCTCTTAAGCAACAAAAGTAAGAAGCAAGTTGAGACTAGAAGGCGGGAACTGTGGCAAAGTGATGATGTATATTCACACAAAAACCTTGACCGAAACTCTTGAGTGGGTCAGGGACACGATCAGTGAACTAAATAAAGTATGACGGATATTTTAAAAACTCCTGAGCGCAGCATTGACCTAAACAGTTTCAGGAGCTAATACAGGCACAAATACGTGCTGACATCTACAACCAAACACACGCACCGCACTACTGTTGACAGCAAATATATCGCAGCAGCATCCGAGTGCCGCAGCTGCAACAGCAGACTGTTTGTAATAGGAAACCGCATCCGCGTTTACATCCTGCGAGCAAATTGCTTGGTGGTTCAGCCTAGTTTTGCAGCTAGGATAAGCCCTAATTTGCAGGTTTGACACAATACTTGGCAATTGAGGAGCTGCAAATGTAACAAGAGCTTGTTTAGTTAACTTTGACACAATGCTTGGCAATTGAGTAGCTGCAAATTTAACAAGAGCTTGTTTAGGTAGCTTTGACACAATACTTGGCAATTAAGTAGCTGCAAATGTAACAAGAGTTTGTTTAGGTAACCGCATCCAAAGTATAGCAGCCTGACATGCCTGCCATTTTCTGCTCGAAACAAAAAGGAACGTTGATTACTTAAAGTGTCGATGCATTGTACGGAACCATATGACCATTCAGTGCTTAAGTAACTTCACGCGTTGGTTCCTCACCACCCAAAACAATAGGGAAGCCTTCTACTGTGGTGAGGGAAATTGTGTGCAGGAACAACCAGACCTCTTCTTGTTGATCCCCTTGGAGTCTTGGAGCACTTAGACAGTCCTACATTGCATTAAGGACAAGGCACTCACTTGCACCCAATCGTCTGCCGCATTTCCGGGGCCTTCACTGTGCTGCGGCTGCTGCTGCTGCTGCTGCTGCTGCAGCGGGTCCTTGGCTCCTGCACCAGCTGCTGTCCGCTGGCCATCCTCTCTGTCAGATGCCTTCTGTGTTCCCCTGCCCTGACCACCACTGCCACTTGTACAAGGGCCTCGCAAGAGTCCCGCACCATAGTCCGGAGGCCCTGAACAACATAAATGTCCCGCATACATACAACATTAAAGTCCCGCATACATACAACATTAAAGTCCCGCACCATACATACAACATAATAGTCCCGCACCATAGTCCGGAGGCCCTGAACAGCATAAATGTCCCGCATACATACAACATAAAAGTCCCGCACCATACATACAACATAATAGTCCCGCACCATACATACAACATAAAAAGTCCCGCTCCATAGTCCGAAGGCCCTGAACAACAGAAAAAGGTTGCTCAGCCTTACAAATGCATAGGGTTGGCCAGAACCGTATATATCCACCGTATATGACCGTATGACAATTTCCCTGCTAAAAATACCGTATGTACACCGTTACAGTTATAGGTATATACCTATAACTGTATGGCTCTGGCCAACCCTACAAATGCACCATGCTGCTCCCATTTTTGTACAAAATCTGTCAATGGTTTGTAGAGGCTTGGGCTCATACACATTTGTTTGTTTAATCTGTCAATGGTTTGGAGAGGCTTGGGCTCATACACATGCGTTTGTTCCTGCATAAAAAGAGGCTCTGTAATCACATTCTCCCAGAGCGTATTTCTACAGCAGCATGCACAGGAACACGGTTGTATTCTGTAACACAGGTTTGCATTTTCGAACATGCATGCACACAATTAAAACATACATGCACACAGACTACGGTCGCATCTGTGATTGACAGTGAGGTTGGCAAACGTTAGAAGAAAGATGCTGTACTCTTATAAATTAAGTCACCTGATAAAAAGGCTGCCAGCCTCAATGGACTTTGCAAGTCAGGAACGGCATCTGAGGAAGCGGCGTGGGAAGCCAAGCCTTTAGCAGGACTGCTGCTGCTGCTGCTGCTGCTATCAATGGATGGGAGAGGAGAGAAAGGCGGCTGCTTAATGCCCTGCATACATGTGTAAATGTGCAAGCTTTAAACTTGTGACTCTATGCAAGCCCTGCAGCTTGAAGTGCTTTGTGCAGAGTCACGAATACTTTAGCGACCGCATGCGAGGTCAGAAGTGAGCAAGGTTGAGCAACTTGTTTTTGACAAAGCTCACCAGTCCTGCCAATATAAGTATACAATATTATAACCTGAAGTGAGTGTAGTTGTCCTTGTAACACCTCAAACGTGGGTCGTGCTGCTGCCGAGATGACATGAGAAAGCCGGTGTGTGTGCCTGATTCTCGCACCTGAAAGTACTCTAGAACTCCAAACAGCGCAGATCCAAAGGCCCGCCGATCCCCCTGCCTAAGATGCTGGGCTTCCTGCACAAGCAAATTTGTGCATTGTTACACACATTCACACATACACGCACAAGCACACACACAGTCATGATGTGTCTGCCTTTTGGATGATGGTGCTGATTCTGGTTGAACATTTTAGCTTGTGAAAGGGCGGTGGCGTATGTCCCTTCATCTTATACTGATGCGTGATCAGTAGCAGGTGTCTGTAGCAGGCAAAGTGACGGAAGTTTCTGGCCGAAACTGTCAAGGGACAAAGGTCTGTGTTACAAATGATCCCCACGTGATTTGCCCTTATGCTCTTTCACACCGCACCTCGTTTCCTTGAAGCTGCCCATTTGCTACAGGATATGTATTGACCCTGCCTGCTTCCCTTGTTGGAGCTGGTTTGACGTCGTCCAAGACAGACGTGATTGCGTCTTTGTAGCGTCCGACCGGTGCCAGCAGTGCATGCAGAGGCATGACCTTAGGTTGTGCATATATGTGGATGGTTATGTATGCATGTGCACTGTCATGAATACATGCGTGAAACCAGATGCACAGTTTCAAAACGACCAGCAATATGTAAGCTATCCAGGATGCCACGCGCCTCTGGCTTAGGTGGGGTAATGAGCGTGTAAGTATTGTGCATCTCAATTCAGTTTGGTACCAAGGTAGCTTGGTAAAAGTGGTTATTTTTCCAATATTAATGTGGGGAGCAACTTCCACTGCAGTACATGTTTCTATTGCTTCTTGCAAAAATTCAGAGTTCTTAGCGGCAAAAACAAGTTCCCTTAAATTACCTGTTGAAAGCTGTTATAGATTATTATTGTTTACCGAGATGGTGTGTGGATTTACTAACATGTTGCAGCTGCATATTGCAGCTCGTTGCAGGGTAGCTGGCTTTTAATACCCACCCTGCATCATGCACATAACTACCCACCTCGGCAAGGGGCACTGGAAGGAGGCTCTGCTTCTGCCCCAAGGGTTGACCTTGGCTTGAAAGGGGGACAGGAACGTGCCGCACACACGGAGGCTCTGCCTTGACGTCATACAGAGAAACCTGCGGGTTAAGTATGTTACATAGGGTTGGCCACAACCATACATTTATAGGTATATACAGTGTATATACGATTTTTGGCAGGGAAATCACCATACATACAGTCATATACGGTGTTTATATACGGTTCTGGCCAGCTCAAAGTATGTACCTGACTGGTAGGGCAATGCTACAAGGCAAGCCAGAAGCCAAACTGCAGCTGGCGCGCAATATTTGACCTGCAATCAGGTCAGCCATAGCAGCCAGAGCTACTGGCCAGACGCTCAAAAACATATTCATCAGGACCCCTAACGGTACCCGGTACCAAAGTGGCTCCTTTTCCTTTATCGATGTGGGGAGTGTTAATCACTGCCGGCGTAGCTTTTTCTTTATTTTTTTCTTCCTTTCAGACATGTCTAAGCACCACTGGACACTAGTTCGTGCCAATTGGTGCCCAGGTGTGCATAAGAAAATTTCCTGCTAGAAGGACGAGTTTCCAAAAATTGTTGACGAATAAAAAGTACCAGGGTAGCCCTTGATGAAAGAGAGTAACACTACCCGCATTAGCTCAGAAAAAGGAGCCACTTTGGTATCGGGCACCGTAAAACCCCTCTACCAAAAAGAACAGGAAAAGGATCAATGGGGATCAGGAGGCTTGCTGGCTTGACCTCAAATTGGCTCTTGATGAGAGTTGATCATATACTGGAAAGTACGCGTCTGGTATGGACAAGCTTGGCAGCGTAGTTGACAGATTGTAAATGATGCTTGGATGCAGGTTTCTTAGCTATTGAGGAGGCAAGACTCAGCTCCGTAAAAGGCTCCAGTGTGTGATTGTTGTATTGGTGCCACCCTAGATAAATTTGAAACGTTTTTATGGTCCTGGGGTCTGGGTGGAAGTCAGATTTGAGACCTTGGACCCAAGTATTGGCAGGGACGCAAAGAAACGCTTCAGCCTCCTTATCTCTGTATAAAAATTCCTGTAAAAAGATGAGTCTTGATTATTGCAACAGACTTCAGGTTGACTTGGCCTGGTGAGATTTGCCGAGCAAGATGTCGTTAAGAAGCTTGGAAAAAGCATGTCTAAAAAAAGCAGGTGTCAGGCCGACGCGTGTTTTTTGTAATCAGTAACAGCTGTTGATGTCCTCCACTACCCACCTCAAGCATCCAGGCCTAGAGATGGTTCACATTGCAGCAATGCAAACTTCAGCAAGCACACAACAGGAAGCGCACCTTATCCCCAAAGGTGATGAGACCGAACAGGGCAAAAGGGGGGAGGGCTTCCAAGGCGGCCAGCAGCCCAGAACGAACGAGCTCAATGAAGTCTGCATCAGCTCCGTAGGACACATCTATAAGGGCGACAAAGATGGGCGCAGGGCCCTGTGGATTTCCCTGCGTGCAGAGGCAAGGCTGGTAGTGAAGTGGTGCTGCACAGACAAAAATATGTAGAAGAGGTGGCTGGCTTTCCTACATGCTTTTTT
>Ga0307945_1000415_pt1:0-10000 | contig 28968 bp, 38 predicted proteins | sample OrgLakmetagen228_FD_201818 | JGI IMG/M metagenome (GOLD analysis project Ga0307945, IMG submission 201818) | Saline water microbial communities from Organic Lake, Antarctica - #228 | ecosystem: Environmental > Aquatic > Non-marine Saline and Alkaline > Saline | place: Antarctica: Organic...
ACACACACACACACACACACGCACACCAAACAGCACACTTGCACCCACATACACACGCTTGCAGACACACACACACACACACACACACAAACACACACACACACACAAACACACACACACACACACACACACACACACATACACACACACACTTTTGACAGTGACTCATAAGACGTGTGGCACATTTATTTCTGGCTACACACCAGTTACAAGTTGATCGCGTGCCTTAGCACATACTGTGTGCCCCTGATTTGCTTCCCTCCACTTCTTGCCCCGTAGCTCGCGTGAGGAGAAGGTGGTGTTTGCAGTTCACGCTGTGCTTGCCTCCAACGGGCTAAGGCTTCTGGCTGTGGACTCCCAAGCTGAAAGTCCAGGTTATTACCCGACTGGCGCTGTAAATTGAATATTTCAGCAACAAGGGAATTAACAGACGTCCTCTGATGTTTTTGTGTTGTTCGCATGTCAGGTAGTTCCTGCCGTGTCAGGTATAGACCTGCCATGCGCATCCAAGCCTTTTGGAAAAATATATGGTGCATAAAAACTATCCACGCTCAAGCCTGAGCACTTCAGCACCAAAAACATTGAGAATAGTATCTTCTCATCGCCTCTGCTGCTGAATTTCAGATGCTGCTGCTGCTGCCAGCAGCACAGAGGAAGCTTCGCTTGAGGGCTGGACCAAAACAGACAGCCAGCAAGGCGGCTGCTACAACTTCCTATACGCAGTAGATCCTCCTGCTGGCACCGGTCAAGGTGTGTGTGGTGCAATTTGTGTTTGTTTAGGGTGGGGTGGACATGTGTTTGCCTTTTGTCTCTGTCTGACGCCTTTTCAAACCACGTGTGGTCTAGAACTGTTTACGTGTATACTTTGGTTAAAACCTAACTGTAGGTTAAGAACAATGAATGTAAAGAAGCATGCTCGTGGGAAGATCTCGTTTTGAAAGAAAGTGTGTGGTAGCGACCCTTTTGATAAGCTCTAAGAGCCAAGGCTTTGTGAACGGCATTCCACAATTTTCGTGTTTGGGTGGGCAAAAATTAGCAGGCGACTAAGCAGTTGGCAATCGTGCACCTAACTTTAAACAAACACGTGTAGCTCCTAACAGTTTGTATCACGCTGGACAGATTTTATGCACCGTGAGAGAGGTGCCGTTTGTTGTCCAGGGAATAGGACCTTGAACCCCCGTTTCAAAAGAAAGAAATACTCATAAGAGAAGCCTAGGATGTGATCAGTAACGCCTTTATATCAGCTAAGAGTAGATAATAACCCGTTCTCTTTCTGCTGAACATTGCTTGCATCCTTGCGTATTTATCCAGTCATGAGTAGCTGCAGTAATTTATGAGCAAATGAATGTAGAGTAATAAGCAGAACAGCGAAAGCGTGGGGTTTTTTGCACGCAGTTAATACCACGCTGCTCCTGGTCAAGTGCCTGCCCATGGAGAGCAGCCTTATTGTCAGTATGCTAGCTGATCCCACCGCTGCAGCTGCACAGCCAATGGCACCTGACCAAGCATCTGGGGCCAAGCCTACAACAATAGAGCTGCAGGTTGGAACATGTTACCTCTCAAAATGAGGAAGCTAGTAGGTTTTTACATGTGCAGGAAGATCATGCTACACGTGCGAGATCATGCTTCACGTGGAAGATCATGCACACGTGGAAGATCATGCTACACGTGTGTGTGCTGTGAGTGTGTGTGTGTGTGCGCGCATCTGTTGTGTGCATGCTGTGTGTATACCTCCACCTGTTGTGTTTCTTTGGCCTCCTCCTTTAGGCAGGAAAAAAAGGCGCCAGCTTTGGTTGACAGTTTGACATAAACGAATGCCCTTGATTGACCTACCTGGGATTATATGCACCAGAAGATTGACACGAGCGTTGCCTACAGTCTGAAGATACTCCAAACATTTCGGTGTGCGGTACCACCTTGCACTTGCCACTCTTGCACCTGCTACTGCAGGCAAGCCATTTCAGCCCAAACCCTAGTGATCTAGCCATCAGCAGCTACCAAAACCTAGAGGAGCTGGTCCCGAAGATTCAAAGGGGCCTGGCTGAGCAGGCAAGCTTGCATCATTCGGTGTTGCGTAGGTGACTCATAGGTCGTGAAGGAGCGTAGAAAGTGACGGGATATAGCAATATCAGAATCTCTGTACCTCTGTGTCCCGTGCTTCCTCACAGCTAACTAAGACATGTGGCATGTGACAACAGAAACTTACGTAACTGTGCCAAAGGTGCTGCTTGTGCATCTTACACATGAACTGCTTGTTAACCACAGTTGTTCTATAGATTCAAACTTCCAGTGAGCAGTGATGTACAATTTAACCAACGCAAAACTGTCTCCCTTGACGTTGACTCCAAACACAGGTGCTGACCCCTGCTGCACAGCACAGCATTGCAAAGCAGGCATCATCATCCAAGGCCCAACAGCCTAGCTCCAGTACCAGCACCTCCCAGCAGCAGCAACAGCAGCAGCAGCAGCGGCATGCCCAGCCCCCGCAGCAACCACCGCAAGGCAGGGAGGACTTTGACCCCCTTCGAGACTACTCTCAGCCGAGTAGGCCCCGTGGGTTTGACCCCTCGTCAGTGGGCCGAGGAGATATCCGGCCAGGCGAGTAGGGGTTTCTTTGACACACTCCCTTCCACCTGTTATATCCTCGACACACTCCCTTCCACCTGTTATATCCTCAACATTCTTCCTTCCACCTGGTTTATCTTTGACCCACACACTTCCGCCTGGTTCATCTTTGAAACACTTTCTTCCACCTGTTTAATCCATGATACAACCGCCCCGATATCAGGCCAGGCGAGTAGATGATTGGTTAAAAGGAATCGTCTGTCACATGATGTGAAAATTGTCGACTGACTGTATACACTACCCCTGAATTCTGTGCTTGAACCACGTCTATAGACCCTACCTCTGACCCCCTTTGACCTTTGACCTTCCCTCTATCCTCGCTCTTGTTCATGCTGATTCCTGTGACAACTTGAGGGTGCTCGTACTTAATGACGTTTTTACCACGCTAATCTCTGCACAAATCTGCTCTAAATTGAAGATTTAAATTGTGAAATTGTGAGTGGAATTGCAAGACACGCATCAGAGTGAGAATTGTGACCCTACCTTACCATTGCATTTACAAACGTAGTGGGGGTCAGTACATTAGCCCCTACTCATCACTAATAGTACAGAGGGTGAATTATTGCAAAGCACAGCACCTGTTGGGAAAAGACACAAAACGAAAGCCATCACTTGCACTTTAAACACACACTGTCCTCAGTTTGCTGATTTCTGCTCATAGGTGGTCTTCCTGACCTAGGGTTCCCAGGGGGTGGCTACGGCGGCATGCTTGTCGGCCCGTCAAATTTTCCGGGTAAGATTCATCGCTCAGATGCAATTTCCATGTTTGTAGCACAACTTTAATGTCGTCCCTCATTTTTCATGTAGACCCCTTTTGCAAACGAGAAGTAATGATTAAATAACCTGGGTCGAATGACAAAAAATGTTCTTTGGGCCTGACAGGCCGGGGCCGTCAGCCCCCAGGAATGGGTCCCGCTTCCCCTACCCACCCCCCTGGCGCTCGCTGGGACCCCATTGCTCCTGAGGTGTGTGACGAGACTTAACGAGCTGCACATTTCATTGTAAATTTGCGGGATGTGTGTGACATTGTTAAAGTGACATACATTTGTGCCGACCTGTTATCAAGCAAACTATAATGCACACACATTCAGGGTATGCAAGGATGGAACCCTGACGACTTCACCCCAGAGCGCATGAGGTGAGTGGTTTAAAGTTGCTGGGGGAGGTTTTGAAAAAGGGAAGGTTCGAGGATTGACTATTTAGATGGTGAGTGGTGAGACGGTGGCACGTGTAAATGGGCAAACACCCTAGAGATGGTCTCTCAAACAAAGGCTTCGTGAAGAGTAAAGCGTTTTAGAACGCAGGCAGTGAGATGCACATCCCCAGGTGTTATTTGTGCTATCAATGTGCTGTTTTTGCTATCATTGTTAGAAATTTCATTTATCACTTCCTCACGTACTGGCAAGTTCTACTCGCTCAACCAAAGCACTTCGCTTTCTACTCAAGCTGCCTTACCTTGCCTACCTTGCTTTTGCTTCGAATATTATGCACGCCTAAAATACAAATGCCCTGATCTTACCTGAAGGAGAGACCAGCAGCAGGGAGTACCAGACCCAGACATAATGCAACCAGGCCCAGGTAAGGCCTTTAATCGCATGCTAAAAGTACGACCACTGCACCATCAGCAACTTTCGAACCCTCCAAACTATAGAACTTCTAGACGACTCGATTCACTGACCTTTTTAAGTTAAGTAAGCCAGCACCATCCCGTGCTCTATCAATCACTCAATCTTGCTCTGTTATTTGTTCCCCTTTCCGCTGCTATGCAGGGAAAGGGCCGGACTTTGATGCTATGTTCGGATGAGTGAAGCTTTGTTTACCAGCCTCTTGTGTGTATGAGAACCTCCTTTGAGTGACTTGAATTTAAAATAGGTCATTGCACATTGATCAAAGAAAAAGAAAAACCGTTTTTGGGAGCTGCAGAGTACACCTTTAAACAGCGCCGCAAAGGAACAGCATCCTTTTTTCTAGAAGAAGCCTCCCTTCCTCTCCCCACGCACCACAATCCTCTATTTCTCTCTTTCTACGAAAAGGGCTCCTCCTACAAAAAGGGCTCTGATCACTCACTCGCCTTACATCCTCCCCAAATACATGTTTCTCAACCTGCCTCGTGATGTCATTCGCAGTACAGCCCGTTTCAGACTTTGTGCTCACACCCTTCAAGATTACAAGAAAAAAGGCCTTCAGTCAAGAAGTATGACTGCTCGCCTGTTTGTGAAGTAAAATAAGTTCATGAACGAAAAGACGGAGTGTGTTGTTTCCCTGGTGTACAAAAGCAGACACATCCTGGGATCCTGTCTGTGCAAATTAGAACGCGTACTTCCTGCGGAAAGAAACCATCACGTGGGGTAGGATGCAGTAAAAGAGAACATGTTTTTCATCCTGGACATCATCATCAGCCTCACACAAGTCGCACAATTTAGAGAAAGAGTTGGAATTCCAAGTTGCTGTTTTAAAGCGAAGGGTGGTGTGGACACGAAGTCTGAAACGAGCCACACTGCGAATGACATCTTGAGGAAGGTCAAGAAGCATGTATCTGAAAGCCTATAAGGAGGATGGGTGACCCGGTTGTTATCAAAGATGAGCAGCATGTCCTTCTCCACTGCGTCCACCCCCACGTGATTTCTCTCTGCAGGAAATATGCATCTCTGTTTTTCCCAACAGGAGCCAACAATGTGTCTACCTTCTTAAGCCAGAACAATAATTAACAAGCTTTATTTTTTTTCTCCATGAACTAAATTGCTTTTTATGAGCAGGCTAGCAGTCGCACTTCTTGACTGAAGGTAAACCTTGTAAACCTCTTTTTGGGTATGGATTATTTCAGAAAGCTGCCTCGCTTGTTAGCAAAAAGTAAAGAAGCTTGCCTCTGAACTCCATCTGCGGCCTGTTGCCTAGCTAAGTTGAACTTACTACTTGTCCGTATTCGTCATGTTCCATTTCTAGTACCGTTTGCAACTTTTAGCTAGCTGGCTGTATTCTTAGCAAGAAAAGAAAAACGCAGGTAGCAAAGCAGCGTACTATCAGCACGAAATAGGAAAGGCTGTCAGAGGTTGTGTTGTGTCATGCAACGTCCAAGTAATGGATCTGAGACACACAACATGATACCCTCTTTACCCCATCAAGGACTCATCAAGGAAGGCATTGTCGAGAAAGACGTAAGTAACTCAATTTGGAAAATTGCAAGTGTCACCTCTGGAGAAATGAAGAATGTCATGCTCTGCCGCACAGATGATTACAACCAAAAGCGTGCTGCTCAGTGCAACCAAATAGAAGGCCCACCAATCTGCCCCATCTTCCAGAAGTTAGACGGCACCGACCACATGCTGTCAGGCTGCAGTCATCCCTTTAAAATGATTATTAACAGGCATAACGCTGCCGGACAAGTGACTATAAAAGCGATCCAACAAGGTACACAGGGTGCATGCCTGCTAGCACAAGCAGACGTAGGCAGTTGTGAAGAAATGGTACAACAAGGCATTATACGCCCTTCAGAGGAGACACAGATAGGAATGGTTCCAACCTGGCTCTTACCTTCCAATCTCAATGCACAACAGCGGTGGAAATTTAGCAAGCCAGATGCAATCATAGTTACTCCGACCCAGCATCCACACCCCAAACGAAACCCAACAACTTGTTTGAAACACGTATCAAACTAGCAAGTCTGCCAATACAAACGCAAGAAGAGCTGCCCATGATAACCTAGCAGATGGCACTGCCAACCCATACCCCCTAGCTATGAAACCAAGAGACATACAACCAAACAAAGGCAATGTATATATTAATCGAAAGTAAGGAGTACTGTGTAGACAATTCCCCTACTTAACAAGCAAAAAAGGGCTAGACGAGAACAACATAAACTGCTAATGCCTCGCTTACTCGGACACCGTAGCTAAAACCCTTCACACCAACCTGCTAGGAGTAACAGGCATCATCTACAGCAGCCACACAAGGAACAAAAAAATAAGCCTAGTACATGCAGATCCGCGACAAGACGTTAAATAAAACCCCCACAAATATATGAGCAATACTCCTGGTGGTGTGCAGGCTTCTGCCTCCCAACCACCTGATCCCCACTGAAAAGCTCCTCTTATATATATGCTCCAGGTAGGTAAGCTGGGGCAGATGGGAGAGGGTTTTCTACCCTTGCTGGCCAAAATATGGATGAATGGGGGTGGGCGTCGGTGTTAATGTGGATATCATGGCCACTTTGACTTCCCGCAGAGCACTTTGCTATGGCATCAGCGCACTCATTCCCTAGGATGCCAGCATGAGCTTTAACCTTGCAGAGATGGATAGTGTCTTTAGATAGCTGGATGTCATGTACGATGGTTTCTTGGAGTTCGGCATGTTTATGCCTTTATGCCGTTTCATGCGTTGCGGGTAGAGGATGCTATTTCTTATTTGCCATAGTGCACCAGCGCTGTCTGTTGCGACATAAGTGTGTTCATTTGTCAAAGCAGCAGCAATTCCCGCTAGCTCGGCTCTGTTTATGGTTTTGTTGATGCTTATCCTTCCAGAAATTACTGTGGTGATTTTGTTGGATCGAAGGTGGTGGACTCCAGCTTCATTAGACTGGGACCATTTTCTTTGTTTGTAGTACAACTCCCGTCTGTGAAGGCCCATTCTTTCCAGTCAGGGGCCTTGAATTCTAGCAAGCGCTTTTGTTGCACATGATGGGAGGGGACCTGGCTGTGTAATGTATCGCTTATGCCGCCAGTATTTGCAATTTTTTGATGCTGCCAAACTTGTTGTTGGCGTATTGCATAGGTCATGGGGAGATAGCAAACTCCCTACTACGAGGTTGAAACGAACTGAAAGTTGATGAATAAAAAGGGAGCAAGAGAGGCCGGCTGGAAGAGATAAAAAAAAGTAGGGGGGGCAACCAGGTTGATGAGAAGAAGGGCAAAACGTATACGAGAAGGTCCAGCATGGGAAAGAAAGACGGAAGGAAAGCCTGCGTACTTTGGTGCCTACGTAAAAATACAAGGTTTAGGAATACAGGGCTAGTTAAAGGCAATGGGCCGAGGGCATTGCATTGATAACTTTGTTCCTTGACTCTTTGGGGAGCCTACATATTTTTGCCATTCTTGGCAGTATCCTTTCAGTTGGTGGTTCAAGAGAAGGTATGGTGCTTGCGGTTTTAAATTCCAGATTGCCGCTGGTGATAGGTCTTGTTTTATTTTCTTAAACCAAGATGGGTAGTTTGCAATAAGTTGCTCCCTGGCAGCTTTGTTCCAGACTACTAAGATGCGTTTGCCCCATGTTGCTTCTGGCAGGGGTGGTGTTTTGCTTTGCTGGTAGAGCAGGAGTGACATGTAACGCACTTTTTCCTTTGGAATATTTTCAAGTATAGTGCAAACATCCTTGTTGTCAGTGCATGTTTTGTGAAAAGCGTTGGTGCTATTTTCCATCCAGTTTGGGAGCAGTAGGAAGGTAGCGGTTGCCTCTTGGTTATTCAAGGCAGATGCGGTTGCATATTGCATTACTTTGAGCATGTGCTTATTGTCATACATCGGGTGGTAGATGGAGAGTCCAGTGAGCGTTTGCCTCCAAGCTCCATGTGCACTCTGTGAACTTTGCTGCTAAACTTGTCCATACTAGACGTGCCCTTTCCAGTACTGTTAACAACTCTCGTCAGGAGCTGGTTTCAGGCCAAGCCTGCAACCCTCCTGATTCCCATTGATTTTTCCTTTCTTTTTCCGGTGGAGGAGCTTTACGGTAGTTGGTACCAAAGTGGCTCCTTTTCCTTAATTAATGTGGGGGGTGGTTTTCATTGCCTGCGTAGTTTTTCTTTTCGAGTGAGCGAACTGTGACAACGCATCTGTTCTGGAACCAAAAACTCTGTCTCTTGGGTGGGCTGTCCAGGACTCTTGAAGCTCTGGGGTAAAGTCTAGAGGTGAGGCCATTCTTTCTTTTGTGACCAGGGCATGGCTGCGAAAGGCTGCCATGTTGTGGGCGGGCAAAGCCCGATAGTATGAGCATTCAGCCTTGGTATTGTTGCCTGTCATTGAAAGTCGTGGGAGTTGATGAAGTAGTCCTTGGATTTCCGTTGCAAGGTCTTGTTCAGGGGGATTCCGCAGGGTGTGTGCGCCTCGATGACGAGCAGAGTTATATGCATCCAGTAAAATGCTGAGGCGCTGAGGGGTGATGGTGCCGGAGTATTTACCATCTATGCCGTACACACATGTCATCTCTGGGAGGGTCTGGAACTTGGGAAGTGTGGCTTTTGTTAGCCAGTCCTCTGCTTGTGGCGGTTGGCTAGGTGTGTCGTATTGCTCACTGGCATGTGTTGTCTCTTGTACTGGAGGTGGTCTGATAAGATCAACCTGTCTATTCCATAATCCACAGTGAGGCAATAGTAGCTTGTATTGTTCTTGTGCCTTTTCTGCTTGCTGGGTAGGAGAAGCGTATACATATAACTTATTTTCGATCAGGTTTATATCGCCTTTGTTTGGTCGGATGCTCTTGGTTTCATAGCCAGGGGAATATTGGTTGGCAGGGTCACATTCGGGCAGCTCTCCTTGCAATGGTGGAAGATCTAGTTTGGTGCGTGTTTGTTAGGTTTCTTTTCGGACGCGGTAGTTTCTGGGTCGTTGCTGAACCATGAAAAATAGAATTACGCTGTCACTGTCACTTTTAGACGACGTGCTGAGTTCTGTCTTTGTTGTGACAGTGATTTGACCCGACAAGGCGCAGTGAAAAACCGCTTTCCCATTGAGCTAGCTTCATCTCTCCTGATCACTTTTTTGGGTCGTTTGTTGGGCCCATATAGTGCTTTTGCTATTTCTGTTTTCGCAGTACTAATCAGCCTTCATGCAGCATTCGACAGTGTTCCAAGAGAGAAGATTTGGAGACACTTGCAATAATTTGACTCCACATTATTCCAGATATCATTTAAATCGTGTACACAGGATGCCTCTACTTTCTCATTGATGGCGACAAAATTTCTGAGGAAGGGTTGCACCGTTGCACCCAACAGAGGCTTGAACCTGGGCTGCCCTCTAAGTCCCCTTCTGTACCCCCTTAATAACAATGACATGGACAGATTCTTGAATGTGCAGAGAGGTGCTGCCACTGCCCTAGACTCAGTTCATGTCCCTCACTGTGAATATGCTGATGACATTGCCGAATATGCCTGTACAGTGTTGTACACCAACATGTCCACCAACATGTCCACCAGCTTGTTTTGGTAGTATTGCTGTACGTCGAGGACAATGTTCACAGCAAAAGCTCATTGCTCTCACTGCAAACCAGTGTTTTTTTGGTTTTGGGGTGTGTAGCATTTTAAGACAAAAGCGCTACGCAGGGTGCTGTAGCCAAAAAAGTGTGTAGCGCAAGCCTTTCCTTAAAAAACCACGTACAAAGTGTTTTTCAT
>Ga0307945_1000415_pt1:15000-28968 | contig 28968 bp, 38 predicted proteins | sample OrgLakmetagen228_FD_201818 | JGI IMG/M metagenome (GOLD analysis project Ga0307945, IMG submission 201818) | Saline water microbial communities from Organic Lake, Antarctica - #228 | ecosystem: Environmental > Aquatic > Non-marine Saline and Alkaline > Saline | place: Antarctica...
AACAACGGCCCATCTGATCGATTGTTTGTGCTAGGGTTTTGCTAGAGTTCATTTTCAGGTGGCTTAGGTGCATGCTAAGTGCTGTACCAAGGTCGTGCGACCGACTAATGAAGGAGTGCACAGTTTCAAATTGCTACCATTGGTTTCCTGCATCATGTTTCCAAATGACCTGCAACATAGACTGTTGTAGAACGATAAACTCCTTTGGACGTGCTCAATCAAAGCCTTGTGTGACCGCAAATGCTAGAGACCTTAAGTCAAGCCAACAGGGAACCTTAGGAGTCCTCGTTAACTGCTGGTCATTTACGCCTCTCTTTGTTTAAACAGGATGCGCACCTTGGTGCACGCGCAGGTGTGGGCCCAGCAGCGTGGCTTGAGCGCTTCTCAAACTGCTGACGGCCTGGATGGTCACCTCCTGGCGATGCTTATGGTGCACCTAGCAGAACAGGGCAAGCTGGTGAGGAGCTGACGTTAGCAACGTACAGCAGGACACGTTGTTCTGCACTAAGTTTGCCCCCTGTTCTTTCTATATCAGGACACTTCTCCCATATTGAATTTTTTACATGATCATGTGCGTCAAAAAGGTAGATGCAAACTTGTGCTCAGAAGATGAGATGCACCGTCATGCAAGTAAAAAGGCCCCCGTCAATTAATTCATCCTACACCCTTTTGCATTTCCCCCCCCTCTGTGTGCTGCAGTCCATGTCCATGACTCCCCTGCAAATGCTACGTGCTGCTCTGCACACCCTGTGTGACCCTGTGGCCGGGCTGCCCAAGGGCATGTCCATGACTCATCAATCTCCAGAGCAGCTGTTGGCCACAGCACGCGCTGCCGCCCCTTCGCTTCTGTTCCCGGCCCACCCCCAAGGTGAGCGCCTGAGCGCTATGCTAGTTTGTCCGTTCGTTCGTGCATAGTTGTCTCCTTTGACATGCCACAATTGACAAAAAGCGTATTCCGTGTCGTGCAGTCTTAAAGTAGCGCGTGTTTGACTTGCAGACGTGTCTCAGGTATGTCATGCGCCAGCATGAATATTTCTGCCCCACGTCCATGTTCAGGCTCTGCCCTTGCTGCTGCGGCCGCTGACATAGACGCCCTTGCCCATACTGTGTGTGATGCTCTACCCCCTCCTTTAAATGCTCCCACCTTTGCTTCCTTCAAGCGGCACGCTGGAGGTGCTGTTTTCATCGACACCACAGGTAGGCAGGAGTTGCTTTACGCAGGTGCCGATTCCTGAGACCACGTGTCTCTCAGTCCTTGTCAGCCTGTTCAGGCGCCTGTGTATTGCTCACAGTCGCTAAAGAGAGTTAGATCAAGCCATTTAGATATAATAGATCCTCTTCCCTGGCTTGTGCATTTGCAATTGCTGAAACAGCCTGATTTGTACTTGTTAGGGTTCACTTGGCATTGTCGGTACGCTTTCAGAGCGCCATGTCAACTCCGCAAGGATTGCTTGTGTGGCCATAGCAGTTGCAGAGTAAAAATACACTCCTTTCGCGCACTGGTGCTTCTACAAGGTGGGCATGGCATAGCAGGACGTGTTTTTACCTAGCGTGATTATGGCAATGTAATGAACATGGATTTGCTGATATATCTGCATACACTGCTGCTCCATCTGTTACTGATTGTGCGACTGATGGAACTTTCGTTCACTACAGCTGGCTAACCCCACCAACTTCGTAGGACACTGCAACTTGGCGGCCCACATGGGGCGTGCGTCTGTGGCAGCCGTGGCATCAGCCGCAAAGGCCACGCTGGCACTGCTTGACTCACCAGCAGATGCAGGTACCTGTGTGTTATTTGCTCTCACATGCCTACTTTCATTGCAATCTGTGTAAAGTTTGATTGTGACCCATTATGAGGGCCTCGTTTATTGCAGGCATATGTGTTTGAATCCTTGCAATTTAGTGCGAACAAGGCAGGGTTTTGCTTATAAGCTCCCTGCACGTGCCTCTTCTGCTCCAAAACAGATTGGTTCTACACGTTCAGATGTATTTAAGACATGAGGAGGCTAATGAAAGATCACTTCAGCATTGGAAGCTTTCAACAATGCCTCAGCTTGACCTCTCTTGTTCCTGTGTCAGCATCTCCTTATTCCTAATACCGTACAGACTTGGGTTCAGTCCGCAGCCCCAAAACAATATTTTAGTTTCACACTCCGGCATCAACCCCGCACCCTGGAAATATTTAATTTACACCAACCCCGCACAGGGGTTTTTGCCTGACAGGCTCCAAAATACGCCAAGAATCCCCGTTTTTCAATCCCGCACCCCCAAAATAAATAGATATTTTTCGTGCGCGCAGTCACCCCGCAGGGCAAAAAACGATATTTTTGCGCGGTGATATAAAGTCTGTACGGTACACTCATTTCCAACCTGTACTTTCGTGTGTGCGCGTGTCCCTGGTGCCTGCCACCCCTTAATCGGTGCCTGCAACCATTCTCATACATCCTTAGCAATCCTCACCCTTGAGTGTAATCCACCTGATGCGCTCGCAGATGAGGCCATTGCCGCTGCGTTCCTTACTCCTACATCCCACGCAACCTCAGCTGACTACGTGTGGGCAGTGGCCGCCCCTACAGAGGTGCAGGCAGCAAGCACGCAGGGGAGCAAGCCAGCCCAGCAAGTGCAGAAACAAGGCGGGGATAAAGATGTGGGGGGCCAAAGCCTGTGCCGTGACACGAGTATATGGAGGTCAGTATTTGTCGTGGTGCTGGTTTGCAAACACACATCCACACATCTGTACTTTTGCAAGGGGAGCTGTTCCGGTGACGACAAAAATGATTTGCCTCGAGCGAGCCTATGAGGGTGCAAACTCCGCTTATTGCCCGAGGAACAACAAAACCCCCACCCTTGTTTGTAGTTTGCACGTGACTTTTTGTGTGGGTTGCTTGCATGCCTACCCAATTGCTCCAGTGATGATCCTCCTTTGTCTCGAGTACGCCAGTGAGAGTGCAAATCGCTTTACCTGACTGAGGAGCTGTGCATTTTGTCTTCGCCATCTGCCACTTGAACGCATGACTGTGAGACGCGGCGTGCATCGTTTTGGCGCACAAGCTTCTCCCATGATGATTTCCGAACATATTGCCTTGAAGCATTCCTTATATGCTGATGAGGGCGCAAAAAGCTTTACCTGAATCTGAGGAGAATGCTGCGGTTCGGGGTATCTCGTTCTTACCTGCTTATCTTAAATACCCCCAAACAGCGCAGGTATCGAGCGCAGTTGACACCGTTGTATCCTTGTATTCCCCCTGTCTTGTTTTGTCACTCCAACTCCTCTCATGCCTACCGCGTGTCTTGTTCTGTTCTAATTATGATGCTCAGTGCTCCATTGAAGATAAATTGATTTGCCTTGAGCGAGCCTATGAGGGTGCAAACTCCGCTTATTGCCTGAGGATCACTGAAGCTCGCATCTTGTATAATGGCTGTCATCAAAGTCTGGCAGTTGGTCTTGCACATTTGCATGCTCACACACACATAAGCACACACACACACACAAGTACATACAGACACATATTCCCCGCGTTTTGCAGGGATGCCGAAGCGGCTGTGGAGGCCCTAGCTCGAGCTGCGTTGACAGATCGTGCTTCATGGGTGCATGCTGTCCGTCAACCCCTTCAGGTGCCTATTAATTTTATACCAGCTCTAAATTGTTGCAACTATAAGTGGAACATTTACTTACTTGTTGGGGCTGTTGATTACCAAGCTCCAGCGTTTCTCAGGCTGCATGCAATTCGTTTTATTAAGGACAGTCAGAATTTCGAATACCGCAAGGGCGGGCTAATAGAAAAACGACCCCTCAAGTGCCTTATGAACTGCTGTGCGGCTAGGGCCCAAGTCCAGGTCCCCCTTTTTTGGCATTCATTGGAGGTTGCACCAAACCAATGTACGGATACACAGCTGGCTCAGTAGGCAGCATCAACATCTTTCAGTAGGTGTGCTTTAGGGAACACCTCTTGCGTCCTAAAGATGCCATACTACACAGAGCATGAGTTTTTATGCCGCCCGTGCATCCCTAAATCGAGTCGATTGCTTGCTTGGCCATGGCCATTGTCATGCACTTAATTAACATGATGTCACTGGTTTGCCCTTGCAGGCTGCTCCAGTTGACCACTTGCAGCAAGGCTTGCTGAGGCCGATGATGCCTGGGGCAGTGCTGCTCAGGGCTCGCTTAGATCCCACACTGGCCCATAGGTAAGAGTGCCGCGCGTATGCATTGAGAGAAACATGCAGGTTTGTGTGCTGATGTGATGGTAAACCGTTCCAGCTGATAGATGTCCAATGTGTGCAGCGTATGCCATCTTTGCATGCATGTGTGATTCTGTGTATGCATACTTCAGGGGACCCGAAAGTGCTCCAGCTCATGCCTTACAGCTAATAACCACTTATGCAAATGATGAAAATACTCATGATTGAGCGTGTCAAGGGAGTTCTGGGCTGATCATCAGAACAACTGCCTCGTCCTTCAGGCTTGTGGATATAGGACCAGCAGCAGATGATGTAAAGGCAGCCGCCAAGTTCCGCGGCTTTTGGGGGGAGGCCTCAGAGCTGCGCCGCTTCCAGGACGGCAAGATCAGCGAGGCTGTGGTATGGCCTGCAGTACCCGGGGCAAGGCACACCATCCCTGACCGGTGTGTTGCGTGTGCATGTGTGTGTGAGAGTTGTGAGAGTGCGTGCGTGTGCTTGCTCATATCATAGTGAACGATGATATCATGAAGCATTGGCATTCGTTTAAAAATCTGCATGCTTCCAGGAGTACACTGTTCTGGCCAGAGCAGTAGGAGCTGTTTGACATGGAATAAAGGTACAGGCATGTTTCAGCTGGCAGAAGCTAAAACTGGCGACCGGCATCCAGCTTCACCCCCATCCTCTCCAACTTTTCCCACGACACCTCCCAGATCGAGTCGATGCACGCGCACCTATGTCCCTAGCTTTGCTCGCCCATCACAACTGCAAATCACTTGCCCACACCGTACAGCATCCTCGAGTATGCCCTGGCTCGTCACCGCCCCAGCAACAGTCAAGGCATGGTACTTGGCTGCTCCTCCGTGCTGGATCCTGCCCTCCGTGCCCATGCCGCTTCACACTTGGGTGCCTCTCCCCTTCTAATGCTCCCTCCTTCTAGTGGGGGCCCCACAGGTGCGGTGTCCGCGTGCACGATTATGCGCTCGTCTGCATCTGGTGTACACTGCAAGGTGCGCACATCAAATCGCGTGCAACATCAATACCCAAATACTTTGTCTTACGACTTGCTGTAGTTTTGTCGTAAACAATCTGAGTACCACCTTTTTCCGCACAGGCGGAGAGGAAGAAGACAATGCTGCCGTTACCAGTGCGCGCCTCATTGAAGCAGCTCTGGTGAAGCTGGGCAAGCAGCTGCGTAGCTTAGAGGGACTTGCGCTGAAGGTGAGGGTAGTAAGTAGAGGGGTCTCCCAGAACAAGAGTGGTACGAGACGCAGGCCATGCAGAATTTGAGAAATGCTGATGGCTCGCTTACGTTCTGGAACTTTCTACTGGTTGACAAGCCAAATGTCATGCGTGATGCACCGTTTGCTCGCATTTTTTAGTTTCTTAAGCCTGGCAAGGTGGCGTGCGGCCTGTCATTGCGATACCACAGAATCAATGACGCCTGCGGCACCGCAATGACAGCACGCCTTGCCTTTTTCGTCGTTAAATGGAGCAAACATTGGCATAAATGCAAGCAGCGAGGCAAACGTAATTCCGTTCGTGGTTAACTATTCTTCATGTAATTGTAACGCAACAGCACTCTTTGTGGACTTGATATGATAAATAACCATACCTTCGGCAGATGATGTTCCTCTATTTTACTAAAAGTGCGGTTAGGCTTCAGCTACAAATATAATTATTTCTCTTCCGTCAGCTATGTTGCTCTGTCATCTGTCCTCTGCTGACTTGTCCTTGACTTGTACAGCTTGTAAATATACCTTTTGACTTTGTCCATTTTTCAAAGGATCGGATGGCAAAGTGTAGGTCTTTCTAATTAGTTTTAAGGTGGAACTGTAACATTAAAATTTTGTCCAGACAGCAGAAAGCCACGCGTATCTGGGCGGCCTGATGCTCCTCCTTTGGGGGAGGCTATGACTGTTGCCTTCGAAGCTGTGGCAATACCAAAACTCACTCAGTGCTTGCGACGTGCGAGGCAGTCTAATTGTTTGCTTGCGCACTACTAGATCACTGGGACATACTTGAAGTACCAAGTTCTTCTATCATCATACAACTGCGTGTCCTCAGTGGATTGAATAATCTAGTCGATTGGCAGTAGGGGCGTTAGTAGAAGCGATGAGCAGGAGAAGCCTGAGATGGATATTTTGTTTTGTTGCATCACTAGGAATGCATTCTAGCTTGAATACTGTACGGTACTTATGTCACCGCGTATTGCGAACGTTTTCACACACACGCACAAGTACACAATGCATGCACGCATGTACGTACACAACCGTATAGACATGCACGCACGTACGCAACGCACACACTCACGTATGCGCGCGCACACACACACACACACACATTTTAGCGCACGTACGCACACATGCGCACGCACGCGCATGCATACGCATATAGGTCAAGCTCAGAGAGCCAAAAGGCCCTCGCATAGGCTCGCATTGTGTTGATTAATATGTATTGCCCCCCTCGCATTGTGGTTAATTACAGTGTTTTTTCAAGCCTCGCTTTCGTCACGGTATAAATGATAATTTCATGTCCTATACCGTTGATGGGAACAATGTTTGGCCTTGTTGTATTTCAAACAGTCAGCGCCAACCTTAGCAGCTTTTTCAGGTGTGCATTCAGCAGTCCTTGTGTGTGGTATGATTCTGGTCAAGATTAATTATAATCGCCTGATTGATTCAAATGCCTGTAACAACTTAAAGTGGCCCCTGCTCTTCTCTGCTTCTGTTCCTGCAGGTGGTAGGCGTGCAGCCTCAATCATCCGCCATCCGCCAGACCAACCCTTACCCCCCAAAGCCACACCCGTTAGCTGGCATTGCAGCAGCAGGTGTGTCCCTTGACCTCAAGTCAGTATTGTCATGTACAAATCTCACACACGCGCTGAGAACGTATTCCTCTCTTCTGCCTGTTCACGTTAATTGTATGTGCCTGTGCACAAAACTCCTGAAGTGGCTAAATTGTCCTAGAAAGGACCCACCTATATTCCACCTATCTATCTGTATCCCAACCATGGATAATCTTGATAGATGTCTTCAGCTTGTCCATTGAAACCCCTTTGTAAATGCAGCATCACGTAAAAATTACATGCTGTGCCCACGTGTGTTCCAAATATTTCACACTTCATAATTGTGCACACTCTTATCGTGCAGGTGGTGCAGGCAAGAAGAGAGCAAGCCACAAGGTTGAGGAAGGCATTGAAGAGGGCAGACTGCCTCGCTGTTTAAGTCCTGTGGAGGTGCTCGTACAGATCGAGAACTCAGGTGAGTTTGTGAGGTCATGTCATATTTTGGAAAGACATTCCAAGGGGCTCTGCTGGAGGCCAAGTTCACACCGGCCTGGAAGGCCCATGTGAATGACCCAAATGTTACGCTGACATTGTCCTCGATGGAGGCCAAGTTTGCACTTTGATCACTATAAATGTGGGTTGTTCAGACCCCATCTCTGTCACTGTCACTTTAACACGGACGTACGCACGAGAACAGGCATTACACCTGGCTAAAGCTCCCATGAGAAATTTCTCGGGCTGTAGGTCTGGTGCAAGGTCCAACACTCCTGGAGTGAGCAGCAAGAGTATCTCTAGCTGTGCATACCATGGGTTCAGTGATGAACAACTTTTATGTTGGCACCAGTCTGATCTTCATGATTGACATACTTATTGGAGCTGGAACCTGAGAACCTAGTGTGGACCACATATGCATTTGCCCTTACTTGAATCCATAACACGCATAGGCGTAGACCAGGGTAGTACACTAAGTACATAAATAATTCGGGTACACCTGGAACAGCCTGTACAATTTTTCAGGGTTCCCCGGAACTATTATTCAGGGTGTTCTAAAACTTCCCTAAACCCTAACCTACACGCGATGTTACTTCTTTTCAGGCATCCTGTGTGTGCGCGCGCATGTTTGTGCATGCATGCATGCGTGAGGTTTGCAAGGCTGCTGGTTGAGGCCTCATCAGGACCAGGGGCAGGGGGTGGGGGGAAAGCAGAGGGAGGAGGAGCCGGGAGCTTCCATCTGGAGAGATTCTCAGTTTGGTGTAAGCTGCCAAGGTGCAAGATGCCATGCCATGCAAGCACTTAAGCCTCTTGTTTCCAATCTTACTGTCATTTCCAAAAGTCACTGCAAATTGCTTGGAACGATTTTCTAAATTTTACCAGGCCCCCTGGAATCGCAGGGGCTGTCGCCCCTGCAAATTTCCAGGTGACATGGACCAGCTTTGTTATTTATCCCGGTCCCCGGACGGGTTGTTCTACCCTGGTGTAGACATAAATAATGCATGACAATAACGCGCACGACTTGGCTCTGTGATGAACAACTTTCATGTTGGCACCAGTCTGATCTTCATGATTGACATACCTATTGGAGCTGGAACCTGAGACCCATTCTGCTTGCCCAACACAGATGAAACTGCCATCTTCAATTGCTTTAATACCTGAAGGTCTGAATAATCCATACGCTGACCCTGATCAAGACAATCATGTGGCAAGACGTAGACCTGCTGCAGACCTTGTAGCACAATTCTATTGCATAAAAGCCTGGCTCTGTGATGAACAACTTCTATGTTGGCACCAGTCTGATCTTCATGATTGACATACTATTGGAGCTGGAACCTGAGAGCTGCCTAAAGAAAAAAGATTACCGCCCTGCACAGACTCGTCTCATTTGTGTCGCTAGCATTTATGGATGTTCCGGCAGTATGCTCGCAACATGCCATGAAACAGGTGCTCCTTGTTGAGACATCCAGTTGGCAATGATTACACCTCATACAGAAAGAATGAGTTTGGATAAAATCCAGATCAGATGTTCCCTGTGGTGAACAATCTCTGAGCCAACTTACGGTTGTCTTGCTCAAGTGAAAGGTTGTTGTTTTACTAGCCTGTACCTCTGAGGTAGAGGCTTGTAGTAAACTGATTTGCTGTTGACACAGGGACAGGCAAGAGACGCCTTGATAACACGATGCACTTCATGATCTACATGGTGGCAAGGATTACAAAATTGCGGATAGAAGGGGGGGCCATTGAGCTTACCCAAGTGTTTGCTGCGGTGAACAATCTATGAGCCTAGTCCATGTTGCACCAGACTCTGCCCTGACCTTATGCCGTCCACATCTCAGGATACCTATGTCGTTTGCTGCAAAGCCAGAATCGACAACGTGTTTCGCTTGCGCAAGGTGGAAATCATACTTGTCTCACACTTCACGTCCCACACTGCTCTTCAGGTCGATGGCCTTCCCACCCCCAGGCTTTCAAGAAAATGAAAGCTGCTCTGGGCTTGCAGCTGTCGGAAGCTCTTGAAAAAAGCTACGGTTTAACGACACAGGTGCGCGCCTCTGCTTGCAGTACAGATGTCTAGGGGTGGTGGACGTACGATAAATGCAAATGTGCGTCATACGTGTGGAGTTCTTATCAAGCATGCATCAATGAAAAGCATGACAGTCAACAGTTTGTTGTTTCTCTCCTGGGTACAATGCGTAAAGCATGATTTTGCTTATGATGCAGGTTTACCTGAATGCAAAAACACGACCTATTCAAAACTTCTTGCCTCTCCAATGATATGACCCTAAGACTTCCCAACACCCTCTTCCCTCGCCCTATGTACTCACACACACATTCACACACACACGCACAGACTTCTGAAGATGCAGTGGACGTGTTTGCTGACGGCTTTGCCTTCCGCCTCTCCCTGTACAGCGGTCGTGACGAGGCTTTGCTCGCCCAGCTCACCTCCAGCATGCTATCCCGTCCTTCGCTCAGCTCAAAACCAGCACTTGCCTCAGGCCCTACAGCTTCTGATGCGAGTCTAGGGGGCCCATCTGCCACTGCAGACGACCCTGCTTCCCTTGCTGCCTCTCCGGAGTCGCTGCCTCTCATTCGTAATTGGCACCACGGACTGATCCAGGTGCGTGCCTTTTGGGCTAACCCTAGTCAGTATGTACATGCTGACTTGGAACGCAAAACGATATGACTATAATGACTGAGCAGCAGCGCCTTCCCCCATGCAAGTTTGCTTGTCATTATTGGGTGTGACCTAGCGCATGTGTGCTGTGTTTGACCTCAACACAAAACATGTTGGGGACGTTTTAATAGGGCAGGCATTGATTAGGCAGACATACAAACTCAAATTGCTATGTCATAAGGTGGAGGAGAAGCCCTCCTGAACCTACGTGCGATGCAACTCATTCGTGGCTATTGTCATATTGCAGGCTGTAGGAGGTGCAAACCCTGCCTATGCCCCCACCGTGCGCATCGCCCAGCGATGGCTAGGTGCCCATTTGCTGTCCAACCACTTTGCAGACGAGGCGGTGGAGCTGTTAGTGGCGGCTGCCTTCACGTGCCCCTCTGCAAGTCCACCTCCTGGTTCCCGTAACACAGGTGAAGTCAAGCACCTAAGTCAAAGTCAGGCAGCAGGCGCGCCTGCAGCTTTGCACGCTGCTCAGCCACTGGGTCTGGCTCACGGTGTCTGTTGCTCAAGTACGATGTTGTTTGCCTTACAATCGTGAGGTGCAGAAATAAATCAGAGGAATTGACACCTGAAAGAAACGTTAAGCAAGCAGCTGCACAGATATCTGGCTTTGTTTCACTTCCCCTGGCTTTTTTCTCTTGCCCTCGGGGACACTGAAGCCCAAAGCTGGACAGGCTTAAGGCATTCTTATAAAAGCGTTTTATCAATTGCTACATCATTAGCTTGGAAAAGCATGTCAGATGCGTGAGTGCGTGACATTTATGAGGAGCTGTTGTGGGCTTCGTAGGGTCAGTGGAGATGAATTAGTAAATAGTAGTTTTGGTTTTAACAACATTGCCTTTTCACATTGAAAGCATCGATGGCTATCTTCAAGATGACCTCTGTAGGTCTTACAAGCCTCACAGTCTGCGCTTCTCTTTTGCTGCCTGGATGAAGTCGGACACTTGCAGCCAAATGCTCCTACATTAACTCCTCCCTCCTCACCACTTTTCTGCGTGCACACATACCTTGCACATTTTTCTTGCTCACTGTGCACGCATCCTTGGCACATCCTTTGCATGCGCAGGCTTCCTGCGGTTCCTGCAGCTGCTGGCCCGCCACCCCTGGAGCTCTCGCCCCCTGGTCGTGGACCCAGAGCACCAGCTCACCTCCCCGCAGCGTGCAGAGCTGCAGCGGCGGTTTGACCTGCGACGCAGCCAGAGCAATGCGCAGTGCAGCGATTATGATGCCATGCCCCCTGTCCTGCCAGCCATGTACGTGTGCACCCCGCGAGACCCAGGGTCCAGCCATTGGTGAGTGTTGCGTTCTTGATTTTTGATTAATCCTATAAACTCTGTCCTTGTGCTCTCTCCTGCCTTTTGAAACTCCTTCTCCAGGATCGAATAGTGAGAGGGTCAAAGACTGACGGTATTGCAATTTATGAAGTTTTTCTGTTGAGCGATGGGCGCTGGTTCTCAGCCGTGTCACAGACACGCTTGCCGAACACTTTGTGCCTACTTATTTGGTCAGAAATTTAACGGTCTGTACACACCACATTGCACAGAAACTAGGGCTGTGCAATGGCAGTCTGACAGTATGGAGCATTAGCGTACCGTAATCACAGTGCAAAACCACGCTCTTTCTAGGTCTCGTTCGCCCTTTCTCCGTGGCGCTTGCAGTTTCCAAAAAAGAGCAACAGCAGCCCCCTTGTGCCATCCTCTTAGGCCTGATAAGCCTTTTTGGGTGGGGTGTAGAGGCAACGAGAGTCGCCTCGCTCGCTCGTTGTTGTCTATGCTACCAAGGCACACACACGCGCACACACAAAACACACACACTCCCATTCACAGTATCCTGCTCAAGCCTGAAACACTGTGCTGCTGGTAGCACACTTCATCTCACACTACGCTCATGCTACCTCTGAACTAGGCATCAGCAGCATGTGTGCACTTTTCCTATACCCTCCAGTAGCCGTTAAGCCATTTTTCTGATTTTTATGCTTTGTGTTGTCAATTATAAATGCAGGACCCACCTTCGCCCCGGACCAGACGCCCTTGCCCACACAGTCGCCCTTGCCCACCGCTGCTACGCATCCCTCACTTCAATCCTGGATTGCACGGCAGCTGGAATGGTGGGCGCTGCTGCTACCCACGTCCCAGGTATTGTTCTCATCCTCTTGTGCATGGAGCCTCATTTGTGTCGCATCAATCAAAGCCTTCCAGGTCATAAATGGCCACGCCTTGTAAATGGCCAAGCTCTCTGCTTTGAGCTCACACACCGAGAATAGCGCGAGCAGTAGAGCTAGCTAAATAACTAGCAAGGATCACAGATGAAAGGAAAGACCATGTGCATTTTCAAGTATAGAGCAGGGCAAGGCCTTGTAACACAATAGGCTTAAAAGACCAAATGAGCAATTCAAGCGCCAGCCTGTGATTTTTGCTTGCCCGTTAATCGCAACACATAAACAACGCGTAAGGCTAGCCCAAAGGGATTCTTTACATGCAATTTGCATGCACCAACCCACCTGCCCAAATGACAGCACTCCTATGCGCTTGCTTACCTGTCTGTGTGCCTTTGTTGCGTGCAGCGTCCACGCCCGCCATGGCTGCTGCAGCAGCAGCCCCTGCGGCAGAGGAGCTGTCTCAAGTGGCATTGCAGGCTGTGTTCAAGACACGGCTTGAGGACTTCGACCTCCTGCTGACTTTGAGGCCGGAGGCGCTGCCCCTGGTACGTCACACGTAGGGCCAGCAAATTCACATATAACGGACACGCCCGCATATTTATCAAAATTGCATTTTTTATATCCTTTGGTTGCCAACATTGTCAGTGGTATGCATAAAGTGTGCTGCACTTCTTATATCCCATGGCACAGGATGCCATCCCCTTGTGCCCTGAGCCATCCCTGGACTTTCACAGCTTAATGCACATTTGTAGGTGTGTGAGAATGTGTGTGCGTGCATGCATTCCTGCAGACACCTCACGTGCATGCTTCCTTTCCTCCCAAGCCAGTGCATGGTGATGACACACTGACTCAGCTCACTCCGAGCACATCTGTCCTATGAAGACAATCATTTCCAACGCTTGACCTGAATGCACTCTCATTGACTGGGGACCTTGTCGCACAAATGCATACCTGCTTGTGCCTGTGTCGAAGCACAGACCTGCGCATCTCATGTGTGCATGTTTCTTCAATGCACACTCCTCTTTATCTTGTGCACCTCCCAATTGAAGCAATCAACCCAATACTCTCTTCTGAAGTACAATACAGAATGCATGCTTCCAGCCGGGGCTGGCTGATTTTGTGCCAGCTACTGTCAAAAGTTCACTGCAACATGAAAGCTCAGGGGCCTCATTAACAGGCTGCACAAACAATCTGGTTTTGTTCAAGCTGTCGGAGGGGCTCTACAGAAATATTAAGTTGCTGCGCTCATGTTTTGGATCCCTGAGTGTGATCTCAAGTATGTGACGCTGTATGCACACTCGTGCAGTCTCTTTACCCCGCCCTCCTGCCTTGTGTGCACACTACCCCTTCGTTTCAAACCCTTGACACAAGTATTTAAGAGTTCCATCAGGAGGGCAAAAAAAAAGGAGTGGAACACCCCTCAAAAATTGGGTGGGACCCCCTCTGAACCACCCACCCACCCCAAAACCCCCCTTGCAGTAACCCTACGCAGACAAAAAGGGTATCAATCTGCTCCTTTTTCAATTCCCCATCCATCTACGTACTCACCATACTGAAAAAGGGAGTTGCAGCAGAGTTATGGGACAAAAACTGAGCAGCGGACGCCCATGCATACCTGCCCTTCCAGGCACCCACAACTTGCTTGCAAGTCCACTAACTGCC
>Ga0307945_1000416_pt1 | contig 28968 bp, 40 predicted proteins | sample OrgLakmetagen228_FD_201818 | JGI IMG/M metagenome (GOLD analysis project Ga0307945, IMG submission 201818) | Saline water microbial communities from Organic Lake, Antarctica - #228 | ecosystem: Environmental > Aquatic > Non-marine Saline and Alkaline > Saline | place: Antarctica: Organic Lake...
CTGTCCTCCACAACTTGCCAATTGAAACCGTGAGCCAGGGCATGCCTGGCCGCGAAGGGAGCCGGTGCCTAACTCGCCAGGAGCAGGTCGCAAGCTACAGCCGGGCCCTGGTTGTGACTGCTGCCACGGCTACCATGCTGAAGGCTGCCGTGTTGCTCCGCCGTATGAGTCTTAGCCGCTCCCGAGTATGTCCGGGCGTGTGCACGAAGGCACACGAAGGCGTTTTCCAGGGGGCACCACGCGGAGGTGCTCATACATCGCCCCCAATGCGTAGAGCGATAAACTGCTCTCATACCGCACGCACCAAATAGCCAATGTATGCAACAGAATGTCAAATGTCACACATCTTGCAGTAAGGCTGAGCAGGCAAGGCCGTAAATTACGTTAACCAATATGACGTAATGTCAATAAGAAGTTGCAATATCTGTTAAAGTCCGGAACCCTCTGAATACGGAGCATACCCAAGCATGAAAAGGAACAGAAAAATAAAAAACTAGAGAGGAGAAAGGGTGATAACCAATCCCCACATTAGTTGAGGAAAAGGATCACGTGCTCTCCAAAACCGGTGGGATGTTTAAAATTTATGAAGGCAGTGAAACCACCACCCAACAAATAAGGAAAAGAGCCACTACAAAGTGGCTACTGCAAAACCCCTGAACCATAGAGAAGCCTGCAGCAATTTCAAATAAGTATACACAATAAATGAAGGGGTCAACAAAAGCAATGAAGCGTCGAACCATGCCCTGAAATCACGCCTCCAATCACTGCACACTCTGTGGAGGTCCCACAATTTCTTAAATTATCTTATCGGGCAATGACGCGTCTGAAGATATACATGTTGTAGTGTTCTATAACACTTCAGTCTTTGCCACCGCATGCCACATGAAGATGACAACTTAAGCGCCTTTTAAAAGAAGCACCTAAAAGCATCACATGCTGGCATGTGACCTTGCCGGAAATAAAAGTGACCATTCCCAAAAAGCCAGCACACTACTAGCAAGCGGTGTCACTCCTCCTCCTCATCCTCCTCTTCATCCTCCTCATTAAAAAGCTTAACACATTACTGTATACACGGCTGTACACGCATAAATACCTCTACGCATAAATATCTTTCTAGGTCCTGCATGTATTTCATCAAGAACGGTCTCCGACCAAAAACATCCATTGGCTGTCCTTACTTAGGAGCAGAGCAGAAGGTGTGAAATATAAGGCACGCCTTCATTATTGAACTTGTCAGTAGCAGGTCATTTCAAAAAGTGGGGAGGGCTGGTACATTTGAATGAAGGCTCATCAGGAGGGGGGAATACAATAAGTCCGGGTGATGCAGGTTTCATGACTAGTACAGGCTGGTCAGAGCAGCGCCGCTTGCTCAAGTGTTGCATCAGGCTTATGCTGTCAGGAGCAAAATAGACTGCCACAATCAACGCTCGTTCTTACTGAGCAGATGCTGCTGGGATTGCCGTGGTAAATGCAGCTGAGCAGCTGCAGCTACTGTGATTGTCTGGCATAGCTGTCGCCGTGCTCGTTCAGTTCTGTTTTTGAACACTTCCTAGGGCATCAACTAGTGCAGACCCTGATGCTGCACATCAACTTCATTGTGAGCCTGGATGGGACAAGCGAGCCCTTGCACTGCTATTGGGACACTTGCACTGCTATTAGGACAAGCGAGCCCTTGCACTGCTATTGGGACAAGCGAGCTTTTGCACTGCTACTGCTCCGCAGGGCCCACCAGTTTTGCCTTATGCATGGCAGGTAAGGCTGTTCTTCGCGTGGTAGGTGCTGCCCTGGAAAAGTAACCATGGAGGGGCTCGTGCGGCTGCTCGGAACAGGGAATGCTGCCGAGGTGCATTTGCTGTTTGAGGAGGGGAGGGTGGGGGGTAGGGGTGACATCATGATGGCAGGGGCCTGTGGGCCCCGCATAAGGGTCGTACGGTTTTGAAGAGGGCAGCGTCCTTGCATTGCTGTGTTGCGTGTTAGCACTGTGCAAGCTGCTTGCAGTCTTGGTCTGTGCACTGGGGGCCTTCTGAGGGGGTGCAATTGCTGCTGCTGCTATCGCGCCATGTAGACCACATTCAGGTGCAGTCGCCGCTGCTGCTGCTGCTATTGGTCCATATTCAGGTGCAGCTGGGCTGAGTGCTGCTGCTGCTGCTATCGCGCCATGTGGACCACATTCAGGTGCAGCTGCCGTTGCTGCTGCTGGGCTGGGTGCTGCTGCTGCTATCGGTCCGTATTCAGTTGCAGCTGGACTGAGTGCTGCTGCTGCTGCTATCGTGCCATGTGGACCACATTTAGGTGCAGCTGCCGTTGCTGCTGCTGAGCTGGGTGCTGCTGCTGCTATCGGTCCATGTGGACTACATTTAGGTGCAGCTGCCGTTGCTGCTGTTTGTGCTGCTGCTCCACCATGTGTGTCTACGGCTGCCACTACTTCCGCTGCTGCTACTTTCGCTGCCACCACGTCTCTGATCGATTGATCAGGCATGCTTGATTGCTGTCCTGCATGCAGTAGGCCTGGCGTCTCCAGCAGGGCCGCCAGCACGTTGGCTGTTTTGGGGCGGTATGCATGGTTGGGCTGCACGGAGGCGGTTGGAGGGGTAAAGTGTGTGTTTAGGTGTTGCAGCTGCTGTAGTGTGAAAAGTGTGGGTGCAGTGTTAGTGTGCGATGGGTGGGTCTAGGGGGTAAAGTGTGTGTTTAGGTGTTGCAGCTGCTGTAGTGTGAAAAGTGTGGGTGCCGTGTTAGTGTGTGATGGGTGGGTCAAGGGGGTAAAGTGTGTGTTTAGGTGTTGCAGCTGCTGTAGTGTGAAAAGTGTGGGTGCAGTGTTAGTGTGCGATGGGTGAGTCAAGGGGGTAAAGTGTGTGTTTAGGTGTTGCAGCTGCTGTAGTGTGAAAAGTGTGGGTGCAGTGTTAGTGTGCAATGGGTGAGTCAAGGTGTTGCGTGTGCTGCATTGAGAAATGTGTGGTTGATGTGTAAGTTTGCAAAGTGTGTGCTTAGGTACACATGTACTGCAGTGCTGCAGTGTGGGTGCAGTGCAAGTGTGCAAAATGTGAGTTTACTTGTGCTGTAGTGTGAAAGGTGTGGGTGATGTGCGAGTGTGCAGAGTGTGAGTCTAAGCATTAGGTACACTTGTGCTGAAGTGTGAAAAGTGTGGGTGCAGTGCAAGTGTGCAAAGTGTGAGTTTAGGTATACTAGTGCTGAAGTGTAAAAAGTGTGGGTGATGTGCGAGTGTGCAAAGTGTGAGTTTAGGTATACTAGTACTGTAGTGTGAAAAGTGTGGGTGATGTGCGAGTGTGCAGAGTGTGAGTTTAGGTATGCTAGTGCTGTAGTCTAAAAAGTAAGATGTGCACATGAGTGCACGCCGCGCCAGGGAGGTTGGGAGGGCTTTCTAAAATGTGGGCTGTCTCTAGGCATTGCTTTTGGCTGCAGAAAAGAATCGCAGTCAGTAAGAATAGAAGGAAGATGTGCAAGGGTGCTTGTACAGAAGCACATTACCTAATACAACAACCCTTAAATTATGAGCAGGAGCAACACTCATGCATTGTAAGCACACAAGTTTGAGTGCACGTCATACTGCCTCTTCAGTATCGTTCCTCCTTATTATGGGAGTATTCTTGCTGCCTACATTTTGACACACAAGTACACACACATACACACACGCACGCACGCACACACCTGTAGGCAAGCTGTTACGATGGCACGAAAAGCAGCAGGGCAGTCTGGTGGCAGTGGGTAAGTAAAAGTGCGTGGGTCCAGCCAACTTTGGGAGTGCCACCGAGGATCCCTCCAAGGGGGTCGCCCCACATACATCTCCTGTGATCGTGAGTGTATGTATGTGCGTGTGTGTTTAAGTGTCTTTGAGGGTGTGTGGGCATGTGTGAGTGTGAGATGTATGAGAGAGCGTGTGTGTGTGCGTGTGTATGAGAGAGCGTGTATGTGTGTGTGTATGTGTGTGTGTGCGTGTGTGTGTGTGTGTGTGTGTGTGTGCTCATACGGAGCGGCACTAGCAAGTGTGCGTGCGTGTTAGTGCTCCAAACTTATGAATGTTTAAGGAGCGTGTGCAGAAGAGCTTGACACCTTGGTGAGCAGTTTTATTTAGTGCTAGCAATTGTAAGAGCCATACCAAGTTGAATGACACGAAAATGCTTCAAGGTGCCCTTGCCTCTAGCAAACGCAAGCACGCACACGGCATGCGCACACAATTGGACACATGTGCACATAAATGGACTAAATGCTTTCCCCCTGTGCACACACGCACACATGATGGAGACAAACCATAAAATATTGATGTCAGGCCCACTCACCCAAAGGATGACCCCAAATGAAAAGATGTCAGCGTCCTTGGTCATGAAGCCATGGTACAAAACCTGAGGGTGGATTCCAAAAGAAGTTGGAGCACACACACACGCACACACACATGGCGGAATGAATTGAACCTGGAGGTGAACCCCAGAAGAAGATGGATCACACACACGACGGCACGGTATACATTCTGAAGGTTGCCTCTAGGAGGAAAAGGTGTCCACAGGCAGTTGGCAAGGCATTAAGTCATGGCTTGAGTTAGTGGTGGAAATTTGGTCATAACGCGTCCTTGAGCTCCCTCCCCACAGGAGACAGGAGTGGAAGGAACAGGAAGTCGAAGGGGACCTTTAGTTGGCTGACTGGCCAAGCTTTGCCTGGCATACGCACACACAATCATTGCGCATGGTGCGCGCACCAAAAAAGCACGTCAGAACCTCTGGTGCTATGGTGAACAAAAAGCTACCGTACAGGCGCGTAATGAATGCGAGGTTTGCAAAATCCAATTTACGAAACCCCAATGCGAGCAGTGCGAGGGAAGCATCTGATTATTCAATACAATGCAAGCTTGTGCGAGCGTTGTTTGCCCCTTTCCTGATCAAGAAAGCAAGGCCTTCATGCGCCTAAGTAAAGGCGAAAGTGGATTTAGAGACGCGACGGAAGGCGGGAAAAAGGAGGAAATTGCGTTTTTGGAGCAAAAAAGCTGTTTTGGGGTGCTTTGACCCAGACTTAAGTAGTACCCCATTTTAAGCTCAAGGATGCCTATGGCTAAATTTTCACCACTAACAGACTTTTTGTGCACCTCAGGGGCAATGTAATACCTACGGGGTGCCCTGCCTCGCATTTGCAAGCGCACACCCCTCAGGGCAATACAGTACCTACACGATAGAGTACAGGTGCCCTGCCTGGCATTTGCCAATGCACACACACACACACCTCAGGGCAGTATAGTACCAACACAATATAGTACGGGGTGCCCTGCCTCGCAATTGCCAATGCACACACACACACACCTCAGGGCAATATAGTACCAACACAAACAGTACAGGCGCCCTGCCTGACATTTGCCAATGCACACACACACACACCTCAGGGCAATATAGTACCAACACAATATAGCACAGGTGCCCTGCCTGGCATTTGCCAATGCACACACACACCTCAGGGCAATATATAACCAACACAATATAGTAGGAGGTGCCCTGCCTGGCATTTGCCAATGCACACACACACACACCTCAGGGCAATATAGTACCAACAAAATATAGTAGGAGGTGCCCTGCCTCGCATTTGCCAGTGCACACAAACCTTTTTTCACACACCTCAGGCGCAATGTAGTACGGGGTGCCCTGCCTTGCATCAGAGATGTGGCTCTGGCTGCCCTCCAAGAATCGAGAGAGCCCAAAATCTGTGTAGAACATGACATGAATGAAAAAGAAGGGTGTCCATGAATGAAAAAGAAGGATGTCTATGAGCTTGTAGACCAGTGTCTGGGTGAAAATAGGTTGTCTGTCAGGAAGTAAGAGAGCCCAATTTATACAGATCCAAAATACAGTATTTTAGATACTGTATGCAAAGCTGGGATGCGTGTGATATGCAGATCTGTATCTTTCGAGATTTTCATTCCAGGGATCGAGAGGTGCTGTTAAAGAATGCTTCTGTGCATCCAGGAATAAAAGGGATGAACTTGAGGTATTTAGAAAAGCATTGTAAAAGAGATTACGACCTGCGCTGCCAAGAAGAGATGAAAATTTTCATTGAAGACCAAGCTGCACTGTTCACTGAAAAGAGATGAGTTCACTCAAAAGAGATGAAAAGTTTCATTGAAGGCCAAGCTGCACTTTTCTCAGAAGAATGTTGTTGCTACCTTCTATCGTAAAAGACAGTCTGCAGGAAAGTATGATCACTCGCAACACGGTGCAAGGACAAAATGTTCCTGTAAGACCGTACAAATAAAAGCAGCAGCTACGAAGATCGCGCTACATCCTGCCTGACATGCCCTACAGTGCAGCATACAGTGCAGCATACAGTGCAGAATACAGTGCAGCACACTGCTCTACAGTGCAGCATACAGTGCAGCATATAGTGCAGCATACAGTGCAGCACACAGTGCAGCATACAGTGCAGCACAAAGTGCAGCATACAGTGCAGCACAGTGCAGCACAATGCCCTACAGTGCAGCGTACATAGGGCAACTGTCTGTGCACGTTACATGTTGTCCTACAAATCCTCAGTGCACGAAATACCAAGCAATAGTGGAGTGCATGTATCCATTTTCCAGAACAGCACACATTGCCCCCGTAGTGCACATAGCAGTTAGCTAGGTAAATGGCATTCTCAGTGTGCGTAATAGCCCTTTTTGTCTTTAAATGTACGTGCATCCATCTCCCAGTGTCGCCCCCTGGCATCCTGAGACGATCACTGACAATGTGTTTGTCCTGGCAGGTTGAAGTTGGTATGTGGACAGCGGCAGACAAATTTTCACAAGGGATTAAATTAGGATTTCCACAAGGGGGCTTCCATTGCCTCCGCCATCATACTTACCACAGATCTTGGCTTTGAACAAGGAAGCGGAACGGGCGTCAAAGCGTAGCATGATGTTACCAGGGCTGCACACACACAGCACACACGAGTGTTACGTTTACATTTATCACTAGCATGTCTGTTTTGGCATTGCGTGTGTGCTGGTCCACACAGAAATCGCATGATGTCACCAGAGATGCGCACACAGCACACACGAGTGTTACAATTACCACTAGCATGTCTGTTTTGGCATTGCGTGTATTTAGGGAATTACAGAATTCGCATGATGTTACCAGGGCTGCACACACAGCACACACGATAGTTACATTTATCATTAGCATGTCTGTTCTAGCATTACGTCTGTGTAAAGGACAACAACAGTTAGTCCACTTTAAAAAGCTGTAGCAAAGTTGCTGAGGGTGTGTACACGGTGCACACATATTATTTATTTACCGACATATCTGTTCCAGCATTATTGCTGCCTGCAAATAAACACATGTCTACAAAGAAAACGCTTGGTGGGATGCTGCCAGTGCTGCATACGCGGAACACGACGTGACTAATGATATATGAGCATACTTGTGTTATTTGATTAAATGATTAATGAGCATACTTGTGTTAAATGATTATTGAGCACACTTGTCTTCATGTTCTGATTGGTACTTGTCATCACCATCTAACATACACACATGACCCGTTTTTAACCGCTTTAAACACCTTTTGCTTTTTGCTGACTCCCGAGTGTTACTCATACCCCTGCAAATAACGCCTAGGAACTGAGTCGCTAGGGTTGGCCAGAACTATATATAAACGCTGTATATCACTGTATATTTAGGGTGGGTCAGATTTGTACTAGTATAATTACAGGCATTATACGGTACATACAGTACGGTATATACGCCGTATAATACAGGGGGGGGGGCGCATCTGTATTCCGTGCATTCCGTATCAAAATGGATAGGTATTATATAGCGCCAATTTGGTTTCATTGGTGGTTAAAGTAGTCGGGCTTCTTATTGCACTGAAAATGGTCATTTTGGGGTCTTGTTGACTTTAAATAGGCCTAGCCCTTCAGACTTTGACCTTTTGGCACGACTGAATTGGATACAGGTGTGCAGCCCTTCAAAAGCCACAAAATGAGCCTGTTGTGATTTACATCTGAAGGGTACCAATTTCTCCGTATATACCGAATACGGTTTATACGGTATATGTCTATATACATACGTATATACGATATTTGAAAAGGTGATATACAGCTCTGGCCAACCCTGTGTATATTTGATGAAATCCCTGCGAAAATCACCGTGTATACACCGTATATATATATATGGTTCTGGCTAGCCAAACCTAATAATAATGCAAGTGCCCACGTTCTTTACCTTCAGTGTAAGTTTGAAATAGAAACCACAATTGGGGCATAAGTACGCACAAACCTATTACTAACGCAAGTGCCCACGTTCTATACCTTCAGTGTAAGTTTGAAATAGAAACCACAATTGGGGCATGAGTACGCACAAACAGATCACATGCAACGCACTCATCTGCGTGCTTGTCTTCATAGTTATTTCATCATGCACGATGGAGTCAATACACACACACACAAGTCTAGGTGTGTGATGTAAGACTGTCACAACAGGAAAGACGCACACCTGAGGTCGCCATGCACGATGTTCTTGGCATGGATGTAACAAAGGCCTTTTGCAATGTCTGTAGCGATCTGCGTGGGAAAGAACACAGCACAAAAATACTTAACAGAGACGTACACTTTGGCAAGATTGAGGTCAGGACCTGTGTCCATGGTATGTGATGATGTTATGTGATGATGGTGTATGATATGTGATGATGGTATGTGAAGGCATATGCGTGGGGCAAGGTTGAGGTTAGGACCTTTTTTCATGGTATGTGATGATGCATGGGATGATAGAGAAAAATATTTAAAAGAGACGTGTGCTTGGGGCATGACGGAGGACCTGTGATGATGGTATGTTATGATGGTATGTGAAGGCGTTTGCTTGGGGCATGACAGAGGTCATGGACCTGTGTCCGTGGCATGTGATGATGCGTGGGACGGCAGAGGTGAAGCGGTGTGGTGCATGATGAGTTTGTGTGGCGATTTGTGACAAAGTGTGAGAGCTGATGTGAGCTGATGGTGGCTCTGACAACACTTGCGTGGTGATGTGTGGTATGCGGCACAGCAGTACGCAAGGGATTGTGTGGAACAGGAATTGTCTGTGAGTGACGCATTGGTTTGGAACAATAATTGATTGGAACAATAATTGTTTGGAACAAAGGATCAAATTAAATAAGGACTGATTGGAACAAATATTGATTGGAACAAGAATAGTCTGTGAGGGACTGACACCCACATTGGTTTTGAGGCATACAGGCATACACACCAGCGGTAGGCAAGGTGGGGATATGGGGAAGAAAGAGGGAGAGGAGGGAGAGAAGGGAGAAACACCGCTTCAGGCTTGTACAACAGACCAGTTTGTCACAAACCGTAAAAAAAGAAACGATGCATCCAGAGAACTCAGTGGTCTTTTCGTAGGTAGTCTGCCACCGTGCCTTTCCCTCTTTGGTGCAGGTTTCATGATTGTTCAAGTCGCCTGCCATGCTGGCAAAGCATCTCACAGGTCGGGTGTAAATATTAAACAAGTGCACCAGAAGCTTTTCCCCCACCCCTCCTCTGCATTGTCCCCCCTTCATCTCTCGTCATCAAAAAGGTTAAATTGCCATCCTTACTAGGTGTATCATGTTGTGTTTGCACACTACCTACCAATCCCACGTACTGTTGAAAGCAGGCAAAGCACGCTTAGGGTGTAGGGTTTAGGGTTAGGGTTTTTTTAGGGTTTTCAACCCTCGTAGCTGAGGCACACAACACAGGCAGTGTTTCAAATCACCAACCCTTTGCAGCAGCAAAACTCCTGAAATCAATTTTTTGTTGTTGCCCTACCTTTCCTACATTAATGTGGGAGGTGGTTTTTCACCGCCTGCATAGATTTTCTTTCCTACAAAAACATTCATCGTCAAATATCATGCAGGGCATCTGTAGTCCTTACATGTATACACAGTTTTATAATTAAGGGGTGCGGGGAAATGCAAGATTTTGATAAAATATTTCTAAAATTCGGGGTAAGGGATGCGTGCGGCGGCAAAACATGGCACTTGTTTGCCAATCGCACACACCTGCAGGATGTGGTCCAGCTTTTGCTGCATCTGCAGCGCCTTGTCGAAAATGCCCTTGTCTATGTTCTCCAGCAGGCATCCTCCGTCGCAAAACTCTTGGATGATGTAAAGCTTCCAATGCGTGGCGTGCTCTTTATCGGGCAGCTCGTTTGTTTGGACCGGGCGAAGGTCGTAGGCATACGTGTTGACCTACAATACAACACACACACAACAGATGCACACATCAACAGTGAGTCAGACGAGTTGTCGTTATGCTTTGAAAAAGGGCTGCACTTGGGATACTGCATCGGCAACATCGATGTTAGAACAAAACACACTTTCATAAGCATGTGCCCTGACAGACATTCAAGGAACGGTCTCAAGACAAAACTAACGAACCTCAGGGCTGTCCAGTTCAAGGTAAATGCCATTTTAAAAGTTCGCAAAGTTCACATGCATTTTTTCGAGCCTTTGCAGCCAGAAAATTGAGCTAAACAACTCTTGCAGAGCTTGAGGCTTGAGCACACAGCTGTTCCAAATTGTTTGCACCATGAGATGGCGGTGGACTCCATACAAGCAATTTGAAACCACCCAAATAACAAGCGTGCTTTTACAGAACAAGGGCAAAACAATCGCACACGTGGAAGTTTATTGTTTCGGGTAACAGCATTATTTTAAGTTTGGCTGCAAACAGCACGGCAGAAGTAGTTCAGTCACGACTTACAATGTTTTGGTGCGAGAGCAACGTGTTGATGGCGGCCTGTGAGAAGAAGCAGCAAAACAGAGGTGTTAGTGTGTGTGGTAGACATGCAGAGGCGTAAAAACACATGGCAGCTGGTATGGTAAATGTTTAGGTGTTGGTGAAGACGCTGTGCGCTGGTGTGGTGAATGTGCAGAGGTGATAGTGGTGACGTAGTAAGGCTGCTCATATGATATGAGGACACGTAGCAGTGTTGGTGAAGACGCTGTGCGCTGGTGTGGTGAATGTGCAGAGGTGATAGTTGTGACGTAGTAAGGCTGCTCATATGATATGAGGACATGTAGCAGTGTTGGTGAAGACGCTGTGCGCTGGTGTGGTGAACGTGCAGAGGTGACAGCGACGTACAAAGGCTGCTAATGTGCTAAATGAGCTAGGTGCTGGTTTGGTAAACACGTAACGTTGCTGGTGAGAACAATGCGAATGTGTGTAGGTATGTGCAGGTGTATGAGTAATGTGTGGCTGCATTGAAGCTGCATGACTAGGCGGGCAGCAATGCTATGAATGAGCTGCATGACTAGGCGGACAGCAATGCTATGGATAAGCTGCATGACTAGGCGGGCAGCAATGCTGTGAATGAGCATTTGAAGCACAGGAGTTGGTGCTGGTGATGAAGAGGGCCATGTGTGTGTGTGTGTTTGTGTATGTGTGTGTATGTTAACGCCATGCTGTCAAGCAGCGTTATCGAGGACTGGTATCCGTGTACATTTATGTGAGCATATGTGTGCGTATGTGATGGATGATGGCACACCAGGATGTGAACATACAACACGATCATGAACATAAGCATGCTCGCACGCGTGTGTGTGTGTGTGTGTGTGTGTGTGTGTGTGTGTGTGTGCACTCAAGCACGCACAGACACACACAAAGACACACACACACACCTCTGTAATAGCACGCTGCCGCACGCGCTTGGTGGACCCTGCATCTTGGAACATGAGGGCCTTGATTGCAACAATCAGCTCACGCCACTTTCCCTGCACATAATTATCACATAGTGCACAGAATGACAACGTTTCTGTGCACACACACACAAACACTGAGACATACACATACAATCATTTACATACAAAAACGCATGGTTTTAATTAACAACACTCTATTGTCTAGAATCAAATTCCATAATATGTACAGCCACTAAACCCTTTTCTCCTGAACAGCCACATCCTTTGTCTCAACAAATGTTTTGACTGTACTCCTCTCTGTACTGCCTTCCTAGGGTTGGCCAGAACCGTACACCTATATGCACTTTGCATGACCATATATTTGTGGATTCCACTGCCAAACATACCGTGCATACACTATATATATATATATCCAGGCTATACCTTGAGAATTGGCCAGAGCCTTTTGCGCAAACCGTATACGGCCAAATGTATGGCAAGTTCCCTGATAACATTACCCAGTACACATTGCCTGAACGTGTATGAGTAAGGTTCTGGCCAACCCTACTCTACTCACTTTGCACCCACTCTATTCTGCTCACTTTGCACCCACTCACCCTACTCACTTTGCACCCACTCACCCTACTCACTTTGCACCCACTATACCCTACTCACTTTGCACCCACTCACCCTACTCACTTTGCACCCACTCACCCTACTCTACTCACTTTGTATACGACCCCGTACGAGCCTTGGCCAAGCACCGACTGAATGTTGACCTGCAGGGTGAAGGGACATGTGTGTGTCTTTTGTGTAAGTGTATGTGTGTGTCTTTTGCGTAAGTGTGTGTGCGTGTGGGTGCATGTGGGTAAATGAATGTGGGTGCATGTGGGTGAATGAATGTGTGTGTTTGTAAGTATAGAATAATATCTGTACAAGTTAGTTAGCACATGTGTGTGTGCGTGTGCGTGTGTGTGTGTGTGTGTGTGTGTGTGTGTGTGTGTGTGGGTGGGTGGGTGTGTGGGTGTGTGTGCCTGCAGGTGAACAAAGGCCCGTGAGGTATCAGCAGGATGAGGATGCACAGGATCAGCTACGGGCCATGAATGAGTGTAAAAAATATGAGGTGCGAATATGTGCAGCACAAAACAGAAAAAGTGACAGCTACCGCTTTTCAAACTACACTTAACCCATCTTCCCACTGCCACACCAAATTGTGAGGCGGTGATAGCATTTTCACTACCCAAACCCACCCTCTGACACCCACACCAAAACACACTCACATACACAATTACACATACACACGTAAACACGCACACACATACAAACACATGCACACCTGCTGCATGTCAATGCCTGTGTCCCTGCGCTTTTCAATCTCCCTATGCAACTCCTCCCCTGGGTCCTGTGCTTCTTTGTCCTCCACTTGTGCATACAAGCTCGCAGGGGCCTGACGTGTAAGAGCATGTGTGTGTACGTGTGTGAGTATATGGAAGTGTGTTGTGTGTGTATGTGTGTGAGTACGTGTACGTGTATGTGTGTATGAAGGCTGGCAGGACTGCCTATAACATGTGTGTGTAAGGGTGTGTACGTGAACGTATGTGTGAAGGCTGGCGGGGCTGCCAAGAGCGTGTGTGTGCGTATGCATGCGACTGTGAAGTGTGTGTCTTGTGAATATATGTGTGGGTATGTGCATATTTTAAGCTGCAAAAAATGATACCAAACTTTAAAATCCATGCCTCTTTGCAAGACTACTCTGCGCAGGTAGCTCTGCGCAGGTGTCTTTTTTTATTCAAGCACCACCTCCCTGGTTGCAGTCCCCATGCATACACGTGCACACAAACACACACGTCAACACCCACACCCACACGTACAGCCCCCACACCCACCCCTCCACGCATACCCACACCCACACCCATAAACAACACCCACCTGCACTGGCTCACACACACACACCTGTGACTTGACGTCGTGCAGGCTCAGTGCCTGCACCCCTTCTCCACGCATACCCACACCCACGCACACTGGCTCACACACACTGGCTTACACACACACACCTGTGACTTGACGTCGTGCAGGCTCAGAGCCTGCACCATATACACACACCCACGCACACTGGCTCACACACACATACACACCTGTGACTTGATGTCGTGCAGGCTCAGTGCCTGTGCCCCCCCTCCACGGCTGACAGACGGCAACAACTGCTCCTCCCTTTCAGCATGCCGGCCTGTCTCAGCACCCACTCCCACATGATTCCCGGTAGCATTCCCTGCCACATAACTCACAGCCGCACCCCCCCCATCTGCACCCTCCTCCAGCCCTTGCTGATCCCCCGACCTATGCATAGCTAGACCCTCATCTCCCATACCTCTTCCTTGCGCCAAGCTCAGACAATGTCCCGCACCCTCTCCCTTATCCCCCCCTTCCTGACCAACATTCCCGACGTGGCCCTTAATCTCATCAGTCGTTTGAGCGCAATCTTCCCTCAAGCCCCCTCCATTGCCCTCCTCCCCTTCTCCCTCCACTTCAACATGCACTTGCCCATGCATGTCCAGGTCGCCCACGCTGGCGTGCCTGCGTGACCTATGATGTAAAAAAAGTGTGCTAGGGTTCATTCACTGCTAGCAGTCGGCAATTTTAAACTTCCACATGCACCTGCCCATGCAGTTCTAGGTCGCCCACACTAGCGCGCCTGCGTGACCGATGATTTTTAGCACGTATCGTAGGGGTCATTCCTAGCCCACACTTGACCATTTTAAGGAGTGTAAACCTTGTGAATGACCAACACAGCATCACGCTTGACGGAATGCAAAATTTGTAGATGACTAACACAGCATCGTACGTGTAGACGTAAGAGCAGCAAAAGTTGTCATGACATGAGTTGTCATACACATGTGTGATCTTTGTAGCAGCGAAACTATTGTTTCATCTGTAGTGCCTTGTGCCTTCCTTCCACCACACACACGCACACACACACACACACAACTCAGACACACACACACACATATCTGTAGTTCCTTGTGCCTTCCTTCCACCACACACACGCACACACACACGCACACACACACACACACAACTCAGACACACACAACTCAGACACACACAACTCAGACACACACACACAACTCAGACAAGTGGCTGCAGCACGCCTCCAAGCACACGCAGCACATGCACTTAGCAATGGAAGGGATCTGTGCACTCGGTACCAAACCATGTCAACTCACTACCATTTGGTAACAAACGGCAACAAACTCAGTACCACTCTCCTCTATACCAGATCTATGCAATTATTAACCAGATCTACTCAGTACGACTTGGTACCCAACTCGGTATCAATCTCCTCTATCCCAGATCGATGCACTTGGTATCAAATCAGATCTACTTGGTACGACCAAATACCGGACTCGGTACCACTCTCCTCTATACCAGTCTATGCAATTGGTACCAAACCAGATCTGCTTGGTGCCAAACCAAATATATTTGGTACCAAACCAGATTCACGCTTTAGGTACCAAAGTGGCTCCTTCTCCTTAGTTGATGTGGGCAGTGATGTCTCTGCCTGTTGCTTCGTTTTGGTGCAAATTTTCCCGCTCTGCACAGTTGATCTAGTTTTTTTGGTTGCATCGTGAGATGCAGTAGGTGGGGATTTCTAACCAAGGAAAACTTGAAATGCAGAAAGTCCCTCACAACTTGCTGTTACAGAACCAAAGGAAGGGAAACAAAGGCAACGTAGGACTAAGCTTGATGAATCAATAGCAATTTGTGAGAACCAAGCAATTAGGTGGAGAAACAACAGTGAAACACAGATGAAAAGCAAGAGTGATATAATGATATAGTAGCATACCACTATCACTTTTGCTGCACAGCACACACGGGAGTCCATGTGTTTTACGTTTTCCACTGAACTCAGCAGTTTTGCAGCAAGCCAATGATGCAGTCAGCTCACACAGCGCACGCACCTGAAGCCATCCTCGTTCCACACTTGCAAATCCTCTCTCCTGCCCGCAGTATAACAGTCCGTGCCACCAGGAAGTTGCACTTGACTCATCTCTATCGCGTCTGCGTCCCGCTGGTCGGCTTGGTGCTGCTGCTCCTGCTGCTTCTGCCAGAAACGGAGTAGCTTCATGCTGCTGCCTCTTTGCTTGCTAGACGGTGGCCTATTCTGCATGCCACCCACACCTACACCAACACCCACACCAGCACCCAAACCCACATCTCCTGGCTTTTCGTGCAAGCCACCCATACCCACACCCACTTCAGAGATACTCATGCTCACACCCCGCTGCTGCAGCTGCTGCAGCTGCTGCTCCTGCTGCTGTACCTCTTGCATGATGTTGCTGTTGTTGGAGTGGGCCACTGCAAATCGCTCCCCCTGCACACGCAGGAGGGGGGCAAGCTTGCAACATGTCATGCTGCGCACTTATTTATGTCATGCTGCGCACATATATTTCTATTGCATATATGTTATGGCACATGTGTTGTTGCACGTACATATGTTTATTGCATACAAGTTGATGCAACATGTCATGCTGCACACATATATGTCGTGCTGCACACACATGTGTATGTCACGCTGCACACATATAAATGTCATGCTGCACACACATGTATATGTCATGCTGCACACATATATGATACATGCATCCAAAACAACAACACAACAATTTTATGCATGCAGCACACTCTTATCGGCTCCTTGATTTCCACCCCTTTTCTCGACAGCCCAGAATGTTAGTACCTAAGCACATCTCTTTGCTTTGATCCATGTCCACCAATGCAACCCTATCAGCTCAATGCAACCCGCATCAGTTCCCCGGTCCAAATTGCTTTCATCTTAACATGCCCCTCCTCTTGACCCAAGCCCACCAGTATCCGCTCACCCGTTCCCTCAACTGCCCGGATTGTGTTTAATAAGCAGACCTATATCCATAAATCCATGCTCACCAACACAACCCTGTCAGCTCACCCGTTTTCTCAACTGCCCGGATTGTGTTTAACAAGCAGACCTTTACCCATAAATCCATGCTCACCAACACAACCCTGTCAGCTCACCCGTTCCCTCAACTGCGCGGATTGTGTTTAATAAGCAGACCTATATCCATTAATCCATGCCCACCAACACAACCCTATCAGCTCACCTGTTTCCTTGACTGCCCCGACTCTGTGCTTGTCAGTGCTTGGTCTGTGCCCAGGCTGTGTCCTGTGTTGCGGCTAACAGGTGAGCCACACATACCCGAGCTCTCATGGTCGTCTTTGCCAGAAGAGGATAGAGGGAATGCCTGTGACAGCAGAATGGCAACGAGCTTGCTGATGCAATGAAAAGAGAAGGCTTAAAGTACCGCAGACAAGCAGCTCGTCCCAGAGCTGAATTGGTCACCGAAAGAGGATAGGAGGTCGCCATGTGTCAGCAGCGCACAAAAAAGGATAGGAGGTTGCCCTGTGTCAGCAAGAAAGAGCTGTATCAGCAGCGCACAAAATAGTTGTGTCACCATCGCACAAACGAGAATAGGAGGTCGCCCTGTGTAAGCAGTGCACAAAGGAGGGCTGTGTCGGCATCGCATGAACGAGGATAGGAGGTTGCCCTTTGTTAGCAGCGCACAACAGTGCACAAAGGAGCTGTGTCAGCAGCGCACATAAGAGTTGTGTCGGCATCGCACGAAAGAGGACAGGAGGTTGCCCTGTGCCAGCAGCGCACAAAATAGGGCTGTGCCAGCATGGCATGAAAGAGGATAGGAGGCTGCCCTGTGTCAGCATCGTACAAAAGAGCTGTGTCAGCATCGTACAAAAGAGTTGTATCAGCATCGTACAAAAGAGCTGTGTCAACAAAAGAGCTGTGTCAGCATCATACAAAAGAGCTGTGTCAGCATCGTACAAAAGAGTTGTATCAGCATCGTACAAAAGAGCTGTGTCAGCATCGTACAAAAGAGCTGTGTCAGCATCGTACAAAAGAGCTGTGTCAACAAAAGAGCTGTGTCAGCATCGTACAAAAGAGATGTGTCAACAAAAGAGCTGTGTCAGAATCGTACAAAAGAGCTGTGTCAGCATCGTACAAAAGAGCTGTGTCAGCATTGTACAAAAGAGTTGTATCAGCATCGCACAAATGAGGATAGGAGGTTGCACTGTGCCAGCAGCGCACAAAAGCGCACAGGTCACAACACCGTTCCTTGCTGGTAGATCAAAGACATAACGTTAGCAACTCCGTTACATTCTAGTCTCTTATATCTGACTTTCCCACACCTGGCTTAAAAAAACAGAAGGGCGCGTGTAACAATGGAAGTTTAAATATGCTGCGGAATTTCTAATGGCTTGACTACATGTCACTTTGAGAGGAAAGCAATGATAAAAAAGATCTGCTGTCCCTAAGGCACATGGAGCTGCCACAAATAGAACACATAAGTGCTGTGCCTGCCTCGAATGCTTGCTGCTGTATCGCTTTTTTGGGACCGCACACACATGAAGCAGCGCGTTCAAACGCTACACACTCCTGTGCACCTCTAAGTATGGCATCCCTCAATGTGGCACCAACTTGCTGCTCTGAGGGCCTCTATGCACGCACAAGTCACGGGAGCAGTGTGACTCAATTGCTACACACTTGCCCCTCACCTCTGACGACGACATCAGCTTGCTGTCCTGACGGTACAGTGTCAATCTGCCTGTGTAGCCTAGGGCCAAAAGTGTGATGACCAAGATGCCCACAAAGACGCAGATCACGATCACAGCAATCTGCGTTTGTGTGCGTGAATGTGATCGTGTGTGTGTGTGTAAGAGAGTGTGTGCATGTGTGTGTATGTGCGTGAAGCAACTTGAAAACACATCCATTGCTCATTGCATGGAAAAAATGATGCAGGCACAGTTTCAGGGCGTAATGCGTACAATTTCTCGGGTTTGTGGACTGGCAATTGAAGCTTGAACTTTCCGAAATGGATGAATATCAATTGTTGCGACCCGCTACACACAGTTTCAGTGAAACTGGTAGCAGCACCTTTGCACTAAACCAAAACAAACAGGTTTGTTCCCCGTTTACCAACTAGCAACCACACACACACACACACACACACACACACACACACACACACACACACACACACACACACACACGCACGCACGCACGCACGCACGCACGCACGCACGCACGCACGCACGCACGCACGCACGCACGCACGCACACACACACGCACACACACACACACACACCACAGTAACACCATACATTCATTATTCAGGGGCCTAATCTTCTGGCCTTCCATTCAGCAAAGCCACTTCCCACGCCTCAAAGATGCTGCGCTTCACACAACTGCCACATCCACAGAACGTAACCACAAGCCCAACACCACACAGGGCTTTACTATTTTGAGCTTCACACAACATTCACCGCTGACATGTTTATTACACAACCGCCCCACGGTAGCACCATAATTCTTCACACCGTAACTGACCTTTGCAAATACTGTGCTAAGTCTCAAAATTGCTGAGTCAAGCAGTGAATGACACATTTATCAAAAGTAGCATCTGCACAGAGCATCTGTACAGAGCATCTGCGCAGAGCCAAAAACAGCACACCTGCTGAGTTCAGTGTAAATCACACGAACTCCAGCTCTTGTAGTTTCTTAAATTCCTTTCTGTTGTTCCTCTTAGAACAAGTCGTGAGTTACTCTGAGCAGTTGCGAACTGTATCCTTGGAATTAGATCCCCCGCCTACTGTATCTCACGATGCAAACCAAAAGGAACACGACGCCCCACAGTAGGAAGGAACACACTACGCCCACAGTAGGAAGGAACACACTACGCCCCACAGTAATGCCAGTAGGATCACAGTACGCCCCACAGTAGGAAGGAACACACTACGCCCCACAGTAATGCCAGTAGGATCACAGTACGCCCCACAGTAGGAAGGAACACACTACGCCCCACAGTAATGCCAATAGGATCACAGTACACCCCACAGTAGCAAAGGAACACACTACGCCCCACAGTAGCGCCAAACAAGAAAGAACACACTACGCCCCACAGTTGTGCCAAACGTAACAAATAAATTCTGAGCTTCACATCCAGTGCAAAAACGAAGCGCACCTGGCCCCACAGTACCACCAAAAATGATACCACACTGCTTTAGTGCTACACAGAGCAGCCCACCTTCCAATCAGCAAAGCCCTCCCCCGAGGATTGCGCATCAAATACAGGATCCACAAAAGTGAGCGCCAGAGGTGATGTCAGCGTGCTTGCTTGGCCAGAAGGAAGTTGCGAGGTTATGACGACCTGCAAATTAGTACCACACATTCAATATTAAATTGTTAACTGGTGCACACATGCATGATTGCCAAAGGAGATGTATAGCATGCTTGCTTGGCTGGAGGGGGGGGTATTGGAAGGGCTATAACAATCGGCTTGAACAGCTTCCATTAGTCAGCCAGAGCTGCGCACCAAACACACATAGATACGCACAAACACTCTGACACTCAGACACATACACATTGACATGCACACACACACATACACACTAAACACACATTGTGCGCATGCACTTAAATGATGAGGCTGTGTATGAGCCTGTGCACATTAACTAGCAAATGCTAAGATGTGTTTGCAAGTGTGTGAGTGTGTGTGTGTAATTGCGTGTGTATGCAATTACATGTATGTGCGTGTGTGTATGTGTGTGTTTGTGTGTGTGAGTATATGTGTATGTGTGTGTGCTAGCATTTCTGTGTATGAGCGTGTGTATGTGATTACATGTGTGCGTGATTGCGTGTTTGTATAATTGTGTGTGCGTGATTGCGTGCACACATTTATAAGCCTTAATATTTGCAATATAACATTCATAGGTTGTTCAGCAGTGCAAACTGATGTAGACCGCATATAAAAAGTGCTGCAAGCCAAAAAAGGTGCTGGTGCGAGCCTTAAGCACTGCAGCGACTAACGTACCTTTCCTATTACACCTCGCGCATGTATCATATCAGGCTGGCCAGAACCGTATAAGTATATATACGCCGTGTATATATGTACTGTATATATACGGATGTATAATTCTGCCCTGTATCTGTATTTGTATGACCGTATACTCACATATATATATACAGATACGTACCGTACAAATACAGATGTATATAAATATAATATTCGAATACAGAGCTTCCTCAAAAGCTACAGAATGACCCCCTCTAAAAATAAGTTATGAAAAGGTCGAATGTTCCTATATACGATTTACATATGGTTTTACGGAATATACGTATATATATGGTTTATACGGCGTATATATACGTACACGGAAATCCCACCTACAATCCTGGCCAACCTACATATATGTTTTTATTTCGCCCTGCAGTGTCACGGTGCTTACTTTCAAGTCAACTTTGGGGTTGACTTGGGTGCGGGGTTGGGGTTATCGGTCAATATGGGTTAACTTTGGGGTGTCGGGAGGTGCAAGGACGAATTGCTGAAAGGCGACACCCTGCTGCGAACCAAGTTTGGTGCAGTTTTGGTGCAAAATGTGCAACCTGATAAGGTACGGTTAAAACCTTTGCAGGGACTCAGTAAGCCTGTGAAAGCAAAGTATTGGATAACTTTGAGGCAGTGTAAATTTCGTTAGGAGTGCTTCTTTTAGGAGAGGCTGGAGCAGAGCGGAGCCGGAGCCCACAGCTCTGCCTTTCACTATGGTTTTAGATCATTCAGGCACTTTTTGCTTTATGCGCCCTGACTGAGTCCGCAAGCACAACGCAACACACAAACTCAAGCACACACATACACACACGTACACACTCGCCCACCTCTTCTCCTTCCACGCCGTTATGCCCCAAGCAAACACACACACACACACAAACTCAAGCACACACTCACGCACACACATACACACATGTACACACTCTCCCACCTCTTCTCCTTCCACGCCGTTATGCACCATTTGTGTAAGGAGAATGTGTTCAGTTGACATCCCCTCTGTGGGTCCCGTCCCCACCACCGCCCTCCATCCTGACAGCAACTCCAAAGCCAACGCGTCAGATATGACATCCTTGCCACCTGTGTGTGTTATGCAATTGTGTGTGTGTGTGCGTGTGGGTGTGTGGTGTGTGGGTGCGTGTGTATGTGTGTGCGTGCGCACATTCATTTTGCAGCAGAAAGGAAAAGGCAACAGGTTGCGGTAAAGGGGGCACCACACAGCAAAACCAGCGTGGTGTACTTGCTATTGAGGCACAAAGGAGATGCACACAGGCATCATTAAGAGACACAAAGGAGATGCACACAGGCATCATTAAGAGACACAAAAGAGATGCACACAGGTATCATTAAGAGACACAAAGGAGATGCACGCAGGCTTTACTAAGAGACAAAAAGATGCACACAGGCTTTACGAAGAGACACAAAAAGATGCACACAGGCTTTACTAAGAGACGCAAAAGAGATGCAACAGGCATCATTAAGAGACGCAAAAGAGATGCACGCAGGCATCATTAAGAGTTACAAAAGGAGATGCACACAGGCATCACTAAGCGACACAAAGGAGACGCACGCAGGCTTTACTGAGAGACACAAAGGAGACGCACGCAGGCTTTACTAAGAGACACAAAAAGATGCACACAGGCAACACTAAAAAGTAGCGGAGGGAGCACTGGCGAGTACACTTATTAAGCACACACACGTATATATACACACATACACCATGCTTCCAAGAGTCTCATCCCTTCATACTTCTCGTCTTCTCCTTATTGCAGGACATGTACGAACTGGTACACACACATACACACACATATCCACGCACACACACCGTTGCCAATGCACACATTTGTGAGCCGATGCATGTTTGTAAGCCAACCTTGCCAAACTGACATTTGTACACAAAGCCAATACACAACAACTGTGAGCTCGTACCATTGCCTTGCAGCTGAGAATTTCCGTCTTCTACATCACTGTTGCCGGAGTCTCCAGCCATGGACAGCACCTTGTTCACCGCTCGCACCTGTGGAGTGTGTTTGTGTGTAAGTATATGTGTGCGTGTGTGTATGTGTGTATATGTGCGTAAGCGTGTGCATATGTATGTGTGCATGTGCGTGTGAGCGTGTGTACGTTCTGCGTAAAGTTATGCGTGTGTACAGGTGTGGTTATTTGTTAAAGAGCCAGCGCCAGTAACAGGTTAATTTCTGAACCAAACGGTGGAGCTGAAGTGTGTTTGTTTCTGTGACTTGTCAACTAAGCTTTTATGTTATTACACTCAGACAAACGTACGCACACATACTCACACTTGCAAGCAGAACATGCAGGCGCTGTATATATTTATACAGTTTTTGTCAGTCAAGATGTTTGTGTCATGAGTCATGAGCTATGAATACTGTCTTAGACAGTGCTGCTGCATGCCACCAAGAAATTCTTGCAGAGACCTAAATCTGCCTGAGCTTGTACGATGCTAGAAAACCAATGCCTGAATGGTTATCAACGTTCCTCTAAGAGAGGTTATAGACCTTGCACCTTCAGCCTTTTGCCCTTGAATTTTTCAGAAGAGGTTGCACAGACGGACAAGGGGCCTAACCCTCCCTTAATCTGACAAGAAAGTGCGCTGCCGATGATCAGCAGCTTACAACAGGAATCTTGTGGTTCTTGTGTTAATCGATGGTTGTATTTCTTATGTTAATCAATGGTTGTGGTTCTTATGATAATCAATGGTTGTGGTTCTTATGTTAATTAATGGTTGTGGTTCTTGTGTTAATCAATGGTTGTGGTTTTATGTTAATCAATGGTTGTGGTTTTATTTTAATCAATGGTTGTGGTTTTATGTTAATCAATGGCTGTGGCTCTTATGTTAATCTATGGTTGTGGTTCTTGTGTTAATCAATAGTTGTGGTTCTTGTGTAAATCAATGGTTGTGGTTCTTGTGTAAATCAATGGTTGTGGTTCTTATGTTAATCAATGGTTGTGGTTCATGTGTAAATCAGTGGTTATGGTTCTTGTGTAAATCAGTAGTTGTGGTTCTTATGTTAATCAATGGTTGTGGTTCTTGTGTTAATCAATAGTTGTGGTTCTTGTGTTAATCAATGGTTGTGGTTCTTGTGTAAATCAATGGTTGTGGTTCTTATGTTAATCAATGGTTGTGGTTCTTGTGTAAATCAGTGGTTATGGTTCTTGTGTAAATCAGTAGTTGTGGTTCTTGTGTTATCAATCCTTAGCCAAGCTTCATGGGTCTTCAATGTACGCATAAGTACCATGCGGTTCATCAAAGGCCCAAGTTGCAGGCAAGGTACACAAGGGTCCAGGCCTTGTTTATACAAAAGTTTTTAGTAGGTCTTGCACACACGGGTTCTTAGGTCTTGCACACACAATTTTCTAGGACACGTATAAAGGTCTTGCAACGCAAGTTTCTAGGGCAGTCGTATCTTTGTACGCAATGAACCGGTGACAGTGAATTTATGCTAGGGTGTGCAATGTGCGCGTTCAGATGCGGCCTTCAACGCGCCTTGGATAAACAGCCTTGCACTGCCTCAACACAGCACAGCCTTGCACTGTCTCAACACAGCACAGCCTTGCACTGTCTCAACAAAGCACAGCCTTGCACTGCCTCAACACAGCACAGCCTTGCACTGCCTCAACACAGCACACACGAAAGTACAGAGTCGAGCAGAACAAGAAACCTCTGTGCTTGATGTGAGCAGAGGGTTATGCAGAACACATGGTCAAGCAGAAAAGAGTGTGTGTGTGTGTACGGGGTCGAGCAGAAAAAGATACCTCTGTGCTGGATGTGAGCAGAGGTTTAAGCAGAACAGCAGAACAGGGTCAAGCAGAACACAGAGTGTGTGTGTGTACAGGGTCGAGCAGAAAACGATATCTCTGTGCTGGATGTGAGCAGAGGGTCAAGCAGGACACAGAGTGTGTGTGTGTATGTGTGTGTGTATGCGTGTGTGTGTACAGGGTCAAGCAGAAAAAGATACTTCTGTGCTGGATGTGAGCAGAGGGTCAAGCAGAACACAGGTCCAAGCAGAACACAGAGTGTATGTGTGAGTGTGTGTGTGTACAGGGTCAAGCAGGAAATGATACCTCTGTGCTTGATGTGAGCAGCGTCACGTTCTGCAGCCTGATGGTAACTTGGCGCCTGGGAAAGGAAAACGCCCAGAGTGAGGACGTGAAGTTACGCAACGCGTTGGTGCCTGTGATGATCTGCGTGGCTGGGGCAGGGCCTAAACCAGCGAGCAGCAGGCGGGTGAATTGCAGACGCTTGTCCTGCGCACCAAAGTGGTGATTTTGTTTGCATGAAAGTACGAGAGCAAGAGGGTATCTCCTTTGGAGCACAAAACACACACAGGAATGGGCTCAACAAACAGCACTTTCAAAGGTGAGAAATGACAAGCACCCTTGATCTGACGGCTGCGGGTTTTATGCTTGTTCTAAAAAAGCAGCTAGAGAGACCTCAGGTGCACGTCCTTAACATAAGAGCGTGCGAGATCACTCGGTGGCACCAGATCTTTGCATTGTTGGCCAGGACTAAACATTTGTATTGGCTGCATATTTGACTGAAAATGGCGTACTGCATTGCATACGGATCAGGCCAGCCCTAAACATTTTAGATTGCCCCCACTGATCACACGCTCACTTGAGGGATTGCAGACACCAACTAAGTCATGCAATATGACGGACAAAAGAACCTGAGGCTCCACATTCAACGCACAAGTTGAGCACCCCTACTCATCACGCGTGCCTGAGAGATCGCCACACCACGTATTATAAGCAATCCAAATAACAAAAAGGACCTGAGGCTCTGCAAATCACGCACATGTTTAGCACTCTCATTCATCATGCGTACCTGAGGGATCGCAGACACCACCACATCAGCTGCATTGCCAAAGTCAATGGCCACTGGAAGCTCTCCTGTGTGCATAGATCAGTGTGTGCATATAGATCAATGTGTGCATAGGTCAGTGTGCACATAGATCAGAGTGCACATTGATCAGTGTGTGCATAGATCAGTGTGCACATAGATCAGTGCGCACACCAATCAGTGTGTGCATATATCAGTGTGCACATAGATCAGCGTGCACATAGATCAGTGTGCATATAGATAAGTGGTTGCATAGATCAGTGTACACATACATCAGTGTGCATATAGATCAGTGTGCATACAGCAATCTACACCTACGCACCTCTGCACACAGATATGCACCTGTGTAAACATGTACACATCGAGCACCAAACACACACGCACAGACACATTTACACACACCTGGATTGACAGCAGGCCGTCCATATAAGCTGACAGCATTCTGCACAGTCACTTTCTGCAGCTGCTCCTGCATTACAGTTACAAGCTGTTGCTGCTGCCGAAGCCGCTGTAGCAGCGTTGCTTGTTGTTGATCCTGCGGCTGCTGCTGCTGCTGCTGCTGGAGTTGTTGGGTGCTTGCTGTATGTGATTGTTGTTTTTGTTGCTGGGGGCAGGGCCCCTCCCTCAACAGACGACGGTGTACACTATCTGCATGGACATTGCAATCATCTCCTGTAACAAGCTGTTGCTGCTGCTGCTGCTGCTGCTTCTTGCCTGCAAACGTGCCGCTTAGCACTGAGCTGCTGTGTGTGTTGCGTACGTCACTGCTGACGATACTGCCTTTATTACTGATGCTGGTAGTGTTGCTGGCCCTTCTGGTTCCATCAGGCCTGTTTTGCAGGAAATCTTCCACGGTGGTCCCATTTAAAGCAATGTCGTTCATGAGTATGATGATAGGCTTGGGGGAGGATGCCTGCGTGCAGGTGTGTGTGTATGTGCTTGTGTCATTGACACGAGAAAGAAATGTGGGCACTTTAACGTGTACCCGTGTTACGAGCAGAGTTGTTTACGAGTGTGATGTAGAGTTTGAGGTAGGATGCATGTGTGTGCGCACGTGTGATTCTATGTGTACGCGTGTGTGTGTGTGTGAGTGTGTGAGTGTGTGCATGTGTGTCGTTGGCATGTGGAAAGAACGTGGGCACTTTAACGTGCAGTTCTGTTTGTAGCTGCGTTACGAGCAGAGTTGTTTACGAGTTAAAGGGAGGATGCCTGTGTGTGCGCACGTGTGTTTCTACTTGAACGTGTGTGTGCATGTGTGTCGTTGGCATGTGGATAGAACGTGGGCACTTCAACGTGCAGTTCCGTTTGAGGCAGCGTCGTTCATGTGGGTGATGTGAGGGCTTGGAGTAGGATGCCAGTGTGTGCAGCAGCAGGGCACGGGCATTTTCCGTGAGGTACAGTTTAAAGCAACTAAGTTGTAATGAGCGTAACGTTCATAATTGTGAAGCAGGGCGTGGGAGCATGCCAGCGCTTGGCAGTGGTAGAAGGCACGGGCACTAGCCCTGAGGCACAGTTAAAAGCAATCTTGTCAAAATGAGCGTGACGGTTATGATCACAAAGCAGTGCGTGGAAGAAAGCCAGCGCTTGCAGTCGCAAAAGGCACGAGCACTCTCATTGTGGAATGGTTAAATACAACATTGTTAAAATGAGCATGGCATTTAAGAGTGATGAGTAATCTACTGGGAAGCAGGTGCTTGCGTTTAGTGCGTGTTTTAGTGGTCCTGTACTGAATGGCCTTTCTGAAGAGATGTCAAAAATGGGTCATTCATGCAAAGGTTGATGAAGTGTGACGTTGGATGTGATGGGTAGCACACACACGAGCAAGACCTTTTCTGGGAACATGTCTGCAACCCTCGAAGGTACGCAGCGTGCAGATCTGCTGCAGAGCTATGCTTTTCAGCAAAAATAACGCACGCCATTGTGCGTGTCATCTTTACGGTAAAAAGGAAACAAGCGCATCTCGACGGGAATGAGGGGGGATGCAGGTTAGGGTTAGCCGAAACTGACTGTGTGTTGTCACTGCCTGTGTGTACGGCTTTATTTGCGCAGTGATAAGGGTGTAAAGGCAAGAAAGGCAGAGGCAAACATCTAAAGGTAGCTCACCATCATTTCAGCGAGCAGTCCCGCTCCATCAAAGACAGGCACCAAATCCGGGAAGGCCACATACTTTGTTCCAGGCACGAGGTCAGTGACGCCTGCTCAGTGTATGCACGTGAACACACAGTTTGTTTTGTATGTGTGCTGAACAAACCCAGATGTGTGTGTGTTTGTTTCAGGTGCCAGGACAGTGGCACCTGCTTGTGTGTATGCACGTGAACCCACAGTTTATTTTGTATGTGCTTTGAACATACCCAGGTGTGTGAGTGTGTGTGTGTTTGTTTCAGGTGCCAGGACAGTGACACCTGCTTGTGTGTGTACAAGCTCTAAAGGTGCGTGCGAATGAGTAGTGGGTGTGCGGAGTGTGGGCAATGTGTGCGAAATGTGTAAAGACGGTTACGTGTACACATACCGTGCGTGCACATGACAGTGTGGGGCGGGTTGCCTGTACACATATATACTGTTGTCATCACACACTCATCACACTGGTTATTAACTTACTAGTTATAGCGCACCTTGCCACGTGCAAGGAGGGACAGCAGCACACACAAACGCACGGCATTACACATGCAGCGCACAAGCATGTGCGCTGATTAGCATAGCAGCACCCAATCGAGTGGTAGCAGCATCACAAAAGCGACGTGCATGAATACAGAGTAGGGTTGGCCAAAAATGTGGCCAAATTTGGCCAAAACATTTGGCCAAAACTGACCGCACCCAATCCGCACCCCATTCAATAACTATTATTATCCTATCCACACAAATCCGCAAGGCCAAACAACCCCTGAGGTGGCCACAGACCTTACCATTGCGTCATTACATGCATAAAAGTTACTTTTGCAAAAGATATTGACCACAGGGTGGGCTGTTGCCGCCCTCAGCAAAAATGAGCCTGGCAGGTCGGTTGGTACCACCAAGCAAGAGTTGTCAAACTGCCATCAAACTGCTCAAAAAACTGACTGCACTCTAGTTGCTCATTCCAAGTTCTCGTTCCAACTCTGTGTTTGTCCACAACTCGCACAACTTGTGCTCAATCGTTTAAATTCAACAATCTAGTCCATGCCCTCTCCCTCCTTGGGGGGCTCTTTCTCGCTCATGCCCCTAAAATCTCTCCAAAATAATTAATTTCACTAATCCGCATCCGCAGCCCCAACAAATTTTTATTTTAATTTCTGTCCGCAGTTAACCGCACCCCTTCAAAACATTATTTTTGCGGCGTGACATATTCTCTGTAGGGTAGCGTATATGTATATATGTGGTTCTGGCCAACACTAGTACAAAAGTCACAGCCATCACCTGTAGCTACCAAAAAAGGGGCAGCAGCATCATACCATCTAACAGCAGTACACAATTGACTTGCATCAGTACAAAGTCACAGCCATCACCTGTACAGCCATCACCTGTAGCTGCCAATTAGGTGGTGGCAGCATCATACCATCTAACAGTTGTACACAATCGAC
>Ga0307945_1000417_pt1:0-25000 | contig 28967 bp, 38 predicted proteins | sample OrgLakmetagen228_FD_201818 | JGI IMG/M metagenome (GOLD analysis project Ga0307945, IMG submission 201818) | Saline water microbial communities from Organic Lake, Antarctica - #228 | ecosystem: Environmental > Aquatic > Non-marine Saline and Alkaline > Saline | place: Antarctica: Organic...
AAGAAGGAAGGTACTGGCATCAAATGTAGCTTCCATCTTATTGCTGTTCATGTTGCAAGATTCATGTGCATGTTTTAAGAGGGCTGGCTAAGTTGCACGGCAAATCAGTAAATGTTGATCAGCTAGATCTTGTTTTAAAGCTAGATTTCCAAGGTCTGACGCATATGGAGGTTTTCTGACTTGTTCAACTTGTTTGTTTTCTGGCATGCCCCTTACAAAAAGGCAGATGCACTGACTAAAATTGCGCCATGGAAAACAAAGCAGACTATAATTGCGCCATGGAAAACAAAGCAGACTATAAATGCGCCATGAAAAACAAAGCAGACTATAATTGCGCCATGAAAAACAAAGCAGAAGCTGACGCTGTAAAGGGCCTAGACACTGAAAGCACGATTTTAAACTACCAATCACAGTAGCCAGTGCCTAACTTACTAAGAAGCTGCACAAAAATGGGTGCGCCAGCAACGTGTCTCACTGACGACTTCTGACAATGCAATAGCACTGCCTTTGTGTATTCTACACTTCGCACCTGCGAAGGGCGTCAAGACTTTCAGGGCTGAGCGAGTGGCACGGCAGCAGTATGACAGGCACGCTGACCCTGTATGCATGACAGGGAGTTTGAGTAAGCGTATAAGGGTACAGCAGAGCCAGGAACTTGTCATCAAAAATGTGTTGTTGTCAAGGAAACGTACAGGCAAGTTCACAACTTCAGGTAGGCTCATAGGAGGCTTAGTTGCGGGAAAATGCTACGCAGGTTGCGATACTACTTCCAAGATAATATTCAGGAAGACATGACACACTAGGCTTAGTCGCGGGAAATGCTGCTTAGGTTGTGACACTTCTCCCTGGATATTTAGGAAGACACAATAGACTAGGCTATCTTAATTCCTGATGGTTCAACATACATCTATGTCTTCGTCTCGTTACGCAATGTAGGGATTTCATTGATATGGCATTTAATAGGAAGAGGATAATTACAAGGCCCTTGAAAACCAATCGTTCCTCTCCGCTTGAAACAAGTACAGCATATGTCATGTTTTGAATCCTGCACACATACGTTAAATCAAACTTTCAGAGATCAGGTTGGGATCATGCCAGTCTGCAGCCATGGAACCATACACGTCTGGACTGTGCATATATTCTAGGCAGGGTTATCCAGGTAAAAATAATTCACACGATGTACAAAAATTATGTATATACTTTATTAGTAATGTAATGTGTGCACAGATTGCCGGCCTACTCTTACTGTTACAAAAAGTACAGGACGTCTGAGTTCACACTAACAGACACATACAAGCACGGCCCTGTCAATTTAAAGTGGCTTGTACACTAACATTGGCAGCAAAGGATCTTAAGGTGCTGGATCCTGTGCGCCCTTTCATTTCACAAAACAGGGACCAATGCCAGCGTCATTTTTCCGCTTTCATGTTTCTTTTCTGTTTTATTCAGGAGCAAGTCTATACAGGAGCATCCAGATGGCAAATCATCGCTCATTCAGCATCGCAGGCGCAGGAGTTCTTTTTTATACAGGAACAAGTCTATACAAGAGCATCCAGATGACAATTCATCGCCCAAGCTCAAATGTGCAACTGCTTCAATCCTCTGTGCTGTACAAAGTATGCTATGCACAAACCGCTTGCGTTCATTATTGGATCACACCAACAGGACAAATCACAAGCGCAATGCTTCAGGGACAACCAAATGCTTCTTCACCAACACCACCGGCCCCATCACAGGCGCGCTCACTGCCTGCGTTTCCTTTTCATTTTCCTTTTGCTCCCTGGCCCCTCACAACTCACAACCACAACACTCCCTTCCACGTGAAAGCATGCATGCTCTCTACCCCTATAACTTTATTTCTTCAAGTATCTTTTCTTGCTCTCTTGCCCCTTACCCATCGTGGTCCATGCTCGCAGCCACACCCTCACACCCATGCATGCTGCCTGGTTCGTGTACGTAGCCATGGCCACAGCTGCGGTCATCCCCCCGCTGCCCGCTTCTTATCTGCACTCCATGCATGCTGCCTGATTCCTGTACGTAGCCATGGCCACAGCTGCGGTCACCTCCCTGCTTCTTGCTTTTTATTTGCACTCCTTCGTCCTCCTGTGGCGCACACAGGCAACACCAGAGGTAATGTTAGAGGTAATACTAAAGGAAGTACCAGAGAAGCTTTTTATTTGCACTCCTTCGTCCTTCTGTGGAGCACACAGGTAATACCAGAGGTAATGCCAGAGGTAATACTCAAGGAAGTACCGGAGTAGCTTTTTATTTGCAATCCTTCATCCTCCTGTGGCGCACACAGGCAACACCAGAGGTAATGCCAGAGGTAATACTAAAGGAAATACCGGAGTAGCTTCTTATTATTTGCACTTCTTGGTCCTCGTGTGGCGCACACGGGCAACACCAGAGGTAATGCCAGAGGGAATACCAAAGGAAATACCGGAGCTTTTTATTTGCAATCCTTCATCCTCCTGTGGCGCACACAGGCAACACCAGAAGTAATGCCAGAGGTAATACTTAAGGAAATACCGGAGTAGCTTTTTAATATTTGCACTTCTTGGTCCTCCTGTGGCGCACACGGGCAACACCAAAGGGAATTCCAGAGGGAATACCAGAGTTAATATCAAAGCTGATTGATAGCAGAGGTGATACCAAAGTATACGCCAGCAGCGTGAGTATCAACTCAGTGAGTCATATCAGTGAGTATCAAAGCTGAGTGATACCAGAGGGAATGCCAGAGGTAATGCGAGAGGGAATACCACAGTTAATATCAAAGCTGATTGATACCAGAGGTGATAACAAAGTATAGGCCAGAGGTAATACCAGAGTAAATACCAGAGCATATGCCAGAGTGAGTACGCTTGCGGCTGCTTCCCCCCCTACTCTGGGCTGCAAAAAACAATTATACGCAAGGGGTGATAGCACCACAAGCATGGATTAAGGAAACGGAGACGGAGCTGTCGGACAGCAAAGTCCTCACGCTACCAGGCGGATTCGAACCTGCGACCCTAAATAGGCTGGCCTGACCACGGACCACATATAACCGTCACTATACATTCACAGCATCACTGATTTTGTACACGCTACGCAATGCGCATAATACGAAAATCCAGTGTCGCTCCATTGCATCACATGAACGCGCTAACTTTGAGGGACCACACAAACCAAGTTGAAGGTGGGTACTTCCTGCTAGTCCGGGACTGCAACCACACAAAATAATCGTGCGATGCCGATTTGCATTGTCACACGCCAAACATGCAAACATGCTGTCGCAGCGCAGTGGCAACAGCAGCAGCGCAGTGGCGACAGCAGCAACATTAATGAATGGTATGATCATTTAAGCGCTTATGTTAATGAAATGGTATGATCATTGAAGCGCTCATCCAGATGACAGTTCGCCTCTGCACTGATGCTCTCCCTGCGTGCAATCATGCTGCTCTGCACAAGATATTGCATATAGAAGACCACCGGCTCACCTGACCACTTTGTGGCTCATCCCCGTTGTTCTTGGTGTACAGAGACCCTTGCTGCTCCCTCCTCCCGTTCTTCTCTGCACGCCGCTGCTCTCCCCTGCTCCCCTCCCTCCCCGGAATCATGTCACCCAACACCCCTTTTCTCCCTTCTCTCTCGTCTGCAGAATACAGGATAGCCAGCTCGTCCAGGCAAAGCTCTAGCCCTCTCCCTTTCGTGGGACTGTTCAATAGTGCTGCCTCTGCTTCTGGTGCTGCTGCTGCTGTTGCTCGCTGCAGGTGGAATGGTGGTGGTTTTGATGAAGAGGGCAGGAGTGCTGCTGCTGCAGCTTGAGCACGCCTGAGAAGTGACTGGTGGTCACCGGCAGCTGCGTCTGGCTCTGTCTGCTCCCTACCACGCTCTTTCCCTGAAAGAAAATGTAAATATAACCGCATTCCTGAGCATTGCAAAGGAAGCTCTGGATCACACAAAACACACACTCTCTAACCTTGGACTTGCGTCTGCCCTCTCTGATGATTTGTGCTCTGGTTTTGGTGGAGGCGCTGCTGCGGTTGCGGCTGCTGCGGCAGCTGCGGCGGCTGCGGCGGCTGCGGCTGCGGCTGCTGCTTTTGGTGGCAGCAAGGCCCGTACCATGGGTCAACATCAGGCACACCCGGAAGGAAAAGACAGGTTGTGTGGTAGAGTCGTGTGCATCCGTCGCACTGCATGCAGATGTGTTGAATTTTTTGGACGAGTTACTGCATGCTTACAGGAGGTGATAAAGCAGTAGGCAATCGTTGCATGCATGCTCGTCCTCGCAAGTAGAGAATGAGCAGAAACCATGAGGGTTGTACCAACCACGTATGAAAGTGAAAAATAAAGACAGCTAGCTGCATGTCTTTGAGCCAGCAACGAGCACAATAATAACAAGCGCCCCACCAAGAGCAGCAGTTCTGGACGGTCTCCTTGACCACAGATTGTGCACCCTTCTCCATTATCGTGAGCCAGCAGGTCCGGGTCTTCAGCTGCTGTACCATGAGAGCACGCATGCATTGCCCTGATGCTCTTTTAATAATCCACACTCATTCTCATTCTACAGGCATGATGGTGGCATGTTGCCCATAAAGCCGCCTGACTAGGCAAACCTTGCAGCTATGCATTGCTCGGGTTTCATAAAGCCTGCCCAATAAGGTCTTTAACAACGAGATATTATTAACTGAACAATTATGATTGCCTTCAATTTCGACCAGCGACATTTTGCCGAATTTGACCCTGGATTTAATATACACACCTATATATATTTCAAACTTTTTAGATGTGGAGAATGACGAATTTCTGAGCGCTTGGAGACTCTATTCACCCATTCGGCAAGACCCGCGTTTTTGAATACAAACATTGCTTTACACAATACTAATTTTTATAATTCCGTAATAATATCCAAATTTTCAATACAGTGGCGTCCTTGACACGTGTGGGTGTCCCAGCAGCAGAGAGGTTTGAATCTTCAATCTTCGCACTGTGGTGACTTTGCTCAATCTCTACATCTAATCAATAAATATTTAAACAAAATGATTGACTGGGCTGGGTTAAGATATATTGCTGTCTGGAAACTATGAAAGAAAACCGCCACTTTTGATTGCAACGCCTCCAGGTATTGGGCTAAGATGTCTTGCCCCTAGCTGCGACTGCAGGGCTGGCACAGACTGCAAATAGGACAATTCAAAATAAAAAAAGTGTATTGTAGGTACAAGGTGGTTTGTTGCTCATGGCACTGCCATTAATGACGAGCTCAATATCTTCATGTATGAACTTACATAATTTCTTGCTCAGGCAGCTCCACAGACACACTTTAAGCAAGAAAGGCAAATTGGATCTATGCAGTTTTTCTGGGCAGCAAGCTGGACTCGCTCCTGCTAGATGCTCAAACAAGATTGCAACAAGAGGCACACTACAAAGCAGGGTTTCAATTATAGATGCTCACCTGGCTTCGATCCTTGCTTTTTCAGCAGCAAGTTGGTCCTGCTCCTGTTTGGCGGCTTCAATTTGGTTCTGTATAGGTACCGAAATGGATTTTTCCTTCAATTGATGTGGGGAGTGGTGTTTCATTGCATGCACACGTTTTTCATTCAAATTTTAGGATTAAAAGAGCTCTCTAATGAATTATCTGCAGCAAAGGACCAAGCCATCCAGCTGGACGGCACGAGATGAGACAATTTTGTGCAGAGCCTCCCAAGCAAAATTTTACACTCTATCAAACTGGCTCATCACGGCTCATCACAGCAAAGGCTTCACACAAGGGTGCAAAGACATCACTCAAGCTGAGCACCAGCCTAGGCGCTCAAGCCAAGCACTAGATACCCAAGCAGGGCTCCATTCTATTCAAGGTGACCTTGTAAGCATTATTGCCGTTTCTGCACCTGATGCGCCGTGCTTTCTTCAATTAAATCAACACAACTCCACAAAGAAACAGATGTTACTGGCAAGTTAGAAGGAAATTAGGTCATAGCACCTTATCAGGCACAATCATGTGTTTTGGTCAAGGTACTTATGAAGTAGTAAAGAATGCTTGTATACCTTTATATCAGACCTTGTACGCTGTGCTGTAAAACATCCGGCAACAAGTTTGTGAGTTGATTGTGATCAAGCTCAAATCTCAGACAATCTCGATTGCTTTGTCATTATTGCATCCATGCCTCACCTTCAGTGCCTCTAAGTGCTTCTGGGCCTTTGCCTCTTCGACCTGAGAAAGGACCAGAAAAACACCAAATTTTGTATTGGGAACTATACGACACACATGTCGTTGAACAAAACCTGATCCACACCACTGCACATTTTAATTGTGTATACACAAGGTGGTCTTAGACTGCTTTAAATTGCACTCTTCCAACTTCTGTGTGTATAATCGCAGCCCAAACCGCCACCAGCATCTTAAACTAACATCAACACTGTGATTTTCAATATTTATAAGTGATGATGGCGTAATAAGCGACCTCGAACCCCCGTAGGAGGGAGGGCAGGAGACCCGTGAGGGGGACCCACGGAATTAGCCGTAGGCTAAATCCCACCCAACCCGTCAGGGAAGCGCTCGGAATCGTCCGCTCCCCCCCGCAGGGGAAAGGGGGACAATTTCGACACAAGTCGCAGACTTCAGAACCCCCTTCCTCAAAAGGGGGGTCGAAGATCTGCGAGTCACCGTAAAATCCAGATTACACGTGACTGCTCACTAACAGACACACGCAAGGAAAGCTGTGTCCATGCATTTCAGCAGGAGGACAAATAATAGCAGGAGTTATTGGTCTAGTATATGCAGGGTTTGCCAGAACCATATACATAAATATATATACGGTGTAAATACGGTATTTTTGGCAGGGAAATCACCAAATGTACAGTCATATACAATGTATATATACGGTTCTGGCCAACCTTAAGTATACATCTTGCTTACCTGATGCTGCAGTTCCAGCCTTAATGTCTTCAGGTTTCCCAGTTTCTTTGTTGCTTCCTCACATTCTTGGGTCTGTGAAGCTACTGCAGCCTGCGCCAGCACCATGAGTGGCATCAATAGTATTCGAAACATGGTATTAGGAGCAGGTGAAGCGAAAAAAAGAAGTGGTTACCTACACCAGCACCATGAGTGGCACCAGCTGTAAAATTAGGCGTCTAAGTCTGAGATACCGATCTGAACACTTGGAGATCATACGTATCGTTACCCCAGCAGTGACTTTAGCATCAAACGAGTTATTTATCAACAAATGTGTCACTGCCTGGTGCCATTTTTTGGGTAGCTAGCAGTGGTCACAGTCAATCAGCTATATCCGCGTCTGTAAGCTAGCTTTAATGCAATAACGATTGGAATCATGCAGTGTCACAATATAAGCAGATACTGTACCATGCAGTGTCACAATATAAGCAGATACTCAAGGCAGTGTGCTGTACAGTGTCACAATATAAGCAGATACTGAACCATGCAGTGTCACAATATACGCAGATACTCAAGGCAGTGTGCTGTACAGTGTCACAATATAAGCAGATACTGAACCATGCAGTGTCACAATATAAGCAGATACTCAAGGCAGTGTCACAATATAAGCAGATACTCAAGGCAGTGTGCTGTACAGTGTCACAATATAAGCAGACACTCAACCGTGCAGTGTCACAATATAAGCAGATACGCAAGGCAGTGTGCTGTAGTAAAAGGCGTTTGTCCAACTGTTCAATAGACGGTGTAACAGGCAGATTGTTTGTTTGCAAAAAGAAAATGCAGCCTCTCTGGTTATGCTCTTGAGTAGTGCCTCCAAACTTCATTGCCTGCGTTAGTCTTTCTCGTTTTCGTTTGATTCTGCTCCTCACCTCTCACCTGTGTTTCCTTTATTCTTGCACCTACCGTAGAAATGGAGAGCTTTGATCGCAAGGCTGGCAGCTGCAGGTCTGCCTGTGTGTAGAAGTAGCATCACTGGAGTTGGTTGAGAAGAGGGGTATCAAGCTCATAAACTTGATCCTTCTATTCAATTAACGCAAAGATCTGTCTCGTTTTTTGCGTGGCTTGTTCATTGAGACCGCGTATCTTTGCCAGTGGTGTATGACGCAACATACCTGCACACTTTGTACCACGTAATAACATTTCAGTGGTAAAATCTGGTGCTCTTTTCATACAGCTCTGTAGAGTCATTGGCTAAGCTAAGTATGCATGTGCGTGTGTATATTACCTTTGCATTCTGCTCTCTCAAGCTCTCAAGCCAGCGTTGGAGCTTTGCTTCTTGTACCGCAGGGCTCTGCGTCATTCATGAAAATCCAAGCTCAGATATGATTCCTTAAGTTCTGGCCCAGCCCTGTGCTTGTTTGCAACTATCATAGTGGTACCAAGTGGATCCTTTCCTTGATTAATGCAGGGAGTGGCTTTTCCCGCGTAGTTTATCTTTTTGTGTTTTTGCAACCAATATCCACAGAGAGCACAAATATCCACCAGAGAGCACCAATATTCACCAGAGATACCAATATCCATTAGAGAGCACCATGGTCCACCAGAGAGCACCAATATCCACCAGAGAGCACCAATATTCACCAGAGAGCACCAATATCCACCAGAGATACCAATATCCGCCAGAGAGCAAAGTCAGATGTGGTGGATAGTCTGAGACTGACATGCTTGTCGGAAACAAATTACACTACTTTACCAAGGTTGCGACCAAGAAATGAATGACAGATGTAGTCATTCATCTTGGCAACACACAGCACAGCACACTTATATTGTGCTCATGATACTACACGAGACAGACACGCATAAACAAATGATTATCACTGTACAGCCTTTCTGCCTCCTGCGAGAGGGGGCACCCTGCTTTAACAATACCTCCCAACAAAAGTAAAGCCTTACATTCAGGCCCGGACCTCCTGTCTTCGCCACAACACCAAACACACACAACACACACAGAGAAATACACACCTGGGCAGAGTCGTTGACAGCAACTGCAGCTTCAAAGCGTGCCATGCGATCAAGTTCGGATTTTATTGAGGCACGTACGTCTTGGAGTTGCTGTTCTGCACTGGCTTCAAACGTGAGCAGCCTGTTCAGAAGAATGATGTGTGGCACTAATATATTGAGCAATGAATACTAGTAGTTGCTAATTTCAGATGTTTCTAACAGGTATGAGTCAGCGTGCAGAAGCGACCAATGCACATTGTTTTATATTGGAGTGCAGCAGTTTGACCTGGAAAGCTTTGAGAAATCTGCAGGGAAAGCCGAAACTGTAAAGAAAATTTTGGAGAACTTGCTGCCTTCCTTGGCTTGCTGTATAGCTTATAAGACAAATTGGTATAGCTTATAGGGCAGATATCTGTATAGCTTATAAGGCAAATTGGTATAGCTTATAGGTTTATAGGGCAAAATAATACAGCTTATATGGCAAATATCTGTATAGCTTATAGGGTGAATAATATTGCCACCAAATATATGTATAGCTTGCTTATAGGGCGCATATCTGTATAGCCTATTATAGGGCAAATTGTTATAGCGGAGGACTTATGCACTGCCGATAAGCTGGCGCGTCAGCTTGTCGGCAGTGCATAAGTCCTCCGCTATAACAAAAGTGTTGTACCTCGAGGGGTGCAGGGTTCGAGTCCAGGTTGGGTCGAACGCCAGAAAATGATTATAGCAGAATGGAGGCTCGCCGCGTCAGCCCACAAGGCCATGCGAGCCGGGGAGTCGACACCCAGGCAGGGAAGCATGCAGCACTTGGAGCCCCCCTCGAGGGTAACGCTTTTGTTATAGCGGAGGACTTATGCACTGCCGACAAGCTGACGCGCCAGCTTGTCGGCAGTGCATAAGTCCTCCGCTATAACAAGGGTAGTGTCAAACTTTCGTTCCTCAACGCCCCAAAATGGACAGCAATTTTGTACGTTATTATCTTAGTATTACCAAATATGATTCAGAATATATGGAACTTATTTCCGGCCATTCTGCTGTGCGTATGCCTGTCCAGGTAATGCGCCATGAGAGCTTCTCCAAACACTTCCTACATTTCGTTTCAGTCTGATCCCATCACGATAGTGCATTTTAACCACCAACTAGGGCCTATGTCGACGAGCCTCGCTGGCAAAATCTTACACACTAGTTACCCATGCTTACTGTGTATATATGTGTATGTGAATGTGTACGTGTATGTGTAATTTGTGTGAGCGCATGCGCACTTGTTAGCCAAGCAATGTGCAAAGGCACGTGTTTGTCTGTGCGATCAACATGTGCCGATGTTTGAATCAAACATTGACCACAGATCACGTCATAATGGTGTGTATGTATATGTGTATGTAAGTGTAAAAAATGTGCTGAGTTCAGTGTCACAGTAATTATAGCTCAGACACTTGCTTTGACAGCAATCCTGGCAGGGAGTACAATAAGTCCATGTAGCCATAACAATCCGTTGGGTTGCAAACATGGGTATTTATGCTACTGGTTCCCTCTCTCTCTCATTTCATCACCTACCATCAGCACCACTACCATATGCAAACTCAACTGATTTAAGCCTCTTTCAATTAAACCCAAGCAGATGTCGCACCGACCAGGCTCACCTCATCCAACAAACTCCAGCCGGTGCTGCACCCTGCAAAGTAGGTGGAGTGCTGCTGCCATTTGCTTGAGCAATGATCTGCCGGCGCTGCTGCTGCTGCAGCTGTTGCTGGCGCTGGTGAAGGTTGTGCCTCGAGGAGCACCTTTGGGATAATGGTATTCACGTTCAATAATTAGGAGCACAAATCATAAAAGTCGGTTTGAGATTAGCAACGTTACGCAAGTTATTGCAGAGGACACTCTTGGGGAGCACCTGGGGTTTTTCGTCAGACTAACGTGCTCATAACCTACATACAACTTTATGATAAAATTAGTTTTGCTACGCCTCAAGCATGTATGCACGTACGTGTGTATGTGCATGTTTTGTTTTGCGTACATGTTTTTTTTGTGTGTGTGTGTGTGTGTGTGTGTGTGTGTGTGTGTGTGTGTGTGTGTGTGTGCGCGCGCGCACATGTGTGTTTTTGTGTTTGGGTGCTGCTATATAATGTTGTGTGTATAGACAGCAGCGTTTTTGCTGACAAGGTGCACAGCGTAGAGGTTGCAACGGAATTATACACGAATTAAAAACACCTGAAGCATTTCACGGCACTGCACTCCAAGCATGCTTACCTGATATATACAGTGGGCACTTGAGCTCGGGCACTGGCGTACAGCTTGGCAATCAAGTGCGCGCAATCGGCGCGCAAGATAATGTTACAGCCCTCGTGGAGAGACGTCTGCACAGTCAGAGGAAGAAAAACCAGGGACGCTGATATGTGTGTGAGGCCACGCAAGGAACAGAAAATCGCGGCCACGCGCGTAAGATAATGTCACAGCTCTTGTGGAGGGACGTCTGCACAGTCAGAGGAAGAAAAAATCAGGAGCACCAATAGCCAATGTGTATGTGAGGCCATGGATGTTCAAGATCATCCAACCCAGGGTATTTGTCCTGCCTTAATTGTAAAAACAGAACGCAGGAGGTGGCATGACCACATGTGTGTGTGTTGCGTTCTCATGGCAAATACTGTGTAAGTAAACCCACATTGACCGCTTCAATGAGAAAAAGCAACATGCTGAGGGGATGTCGGGTGTACATGGAATGAACAAGTGTGTGTGTGTGTGTGTGTTTGTGTGTTTGTGTGCGTGTGTGTGTGCGCGTGTGTGTGTGTGTGTGTGTGGATCATCACGGTACAACGCTACCATACGCCCTATCAGTGTTCCAATTGCTGCCCATTGTGCTGTTGCTTTGAAGCTCCAAGCTCATGACGGCATCTCCTTCACCCTGGGGTAGCATGCTGCATCTTCACTCTTATAGTTTTCCTCATGCACAGGATGCTGTGATGGTGGTGGTGACACTGTCACTGAGCAAAGCATCTCACCTTCCCCCTGGGCTAACAAGGTGCGACCCTTCTCCACGACATATGTTTCCAATGTACGCACCTGCGTGCGGAAGTCTGTGATGATGGAGGTGACGCGGTCCCTGAGCAAAGCATTTTGTCTTCTCCCGGGGGCAACCTTGGCAAATTTAAGCTACTAAAAACACACACCTGGGTGCTGAAGTCTGTGATGATGGAGATGACCCGGTCCCTGAGCAAAGCATCTTGCCTTCTCCCGGGGGCAACCTTGCAAATTCAAGCTACTAAAAACACACACCTGGGTGCGGAAGTCTGTGATGATGGAGATGACCCGGTCCCTGAGGCGGGGAATGGCGCCCCCCAGTGGCAATCTTCTTATGAGGGACAGGGGATTAATGTGCCCTCCGATGTGGTCCAGTAGGGCGCCTGTGTTTTGTAAAAAAGTAAACAAGTGCAGTTTAGTTGGGTTGCAAAGGCCTCCAGCCTGGTAAGAAATAAGACCACAGGCTCCTGAAAGCAGCTGTGTGCAGATCAACACGTCCTTCAACATGGTCCAACTAGGCATTTGGAGTGCGGCTACTTGCGGTGGACAGCAGCATTATTGCACTTACTAAATTGCTTCTGTATGATGTGTGGTCAAGCTTGCTGTAGAATATAACTACCCAGGCACGCTGCAGGATATAAATGCAAAAGCCATGCGCTGCACACATCTCGCCAGATTGTGACCATCTTGTGCAAAACACGATACACAGGAAAGCATGTGTTTAGCAAACAGCATCCTTTTCCTACTGTCCTTTTTGTTGGTTGTTCCTTTAACCCAAGGCAAGGGTTGTTGGCTTTGATGCTGTTGCAGTTTTCTTGCCAGTTACTAGGATGCAGAAAATGCACTTATACACTCTCCTTTCTTGTTCGTGTTTCAACCCAAAACAACAAAGGTCTTGACGCATGCTCGACACTTCTACCTTACCAGTTGTTTCTGGGCTGCCCAGCGCCCAACTCATCAGCTGCTCCCACAGTTCGTCGTCCCTCTGGCCCCGAACAAACTCAATTGCCTGTGAAAGCACAACACATAGTTCATAGCCACAGCTCACTTCCCTTATGTGGAGCCGTACAAACGAAAAAGGGAGCATTGTTTGCGAGCAGGCAGCAAGCAAGCACCAAAGAAAGCCGGGAGACGGATCTTTTAATTATTTTGTTACGCTTACTCCTGTTTTTACATTTATTTATTTTGTTACGCTTACTCCTGTTTTTACATTTATTTATTTTGTTACGCTCACTCCTGTTTTAACATTTATTTATTTTGTTACGCTTACTCCTGTTTTTACATTTATTTAGTTTGTTATGCTTACTCCTGTTATTACACGAAACAGCAGAAACCACAAAGCGAGGATGAGTCCAAAGAGCCATGGCCAGCTGGAGACCAGCAAAACAAAGACACGCAAAACCCACAAAGGAACAAAGAAGCACAAACCAGTTAAGCCTTCAGCTCCAAACCTCACCTGCGGGATATCCTCTAGTTTGTCGATGATCAGGTGCAGCGCTCGGCTGGCGTTGCCCATGCGCCCTAGCAAATACACCTGCGTATAAGGTTGGCCAGAACTATAAGTATACGGTGTATTTACGGTATTTATGGCAGGGAAAACACCAAATATACGGTCATATATGGTGTATTTATGGTATATATGGCAGGGAAACCACCGAATATACAGTGCATGCATACGGTTCTGGCCAAACCTACCTGTGTACGATCGGGGAACGGGTTTTGTAATATGCAAAGGTCAAAATAGTAAATGCACAAAGTGCAAGCAAACAGAAAGTGATCCTCAAAATACAGAGCTTCTCATGCACGAACAGCACTGGCCGGTGTTGCCGATGAAGCAGACATAGCCTAGCACAGCATGGCAATACACTACTTAAGTCCTACTTAGGTCCTACCATACTTCTTGTACACTACACAGTTCAATTCAGGAGCACACACACACACACACACACACACACACACACTCACACATACTCAGGCGCCACGCGGCACTCTTCACGTAATCACAGATGGACTACCACACTTGGCAGGTTGTGCACACAGCATCATAGGTGACACAGTAATGCAACTTGCCACACACACACCTGCTCAGGCACCATGCCATGCTCCTCGCACACAGCTAGGGCGGCCTCCAAAGGTATCAGGGGCGCGCCCGCACCTCCTGAGCCTGACAACATGTCCAGCAGCTTGCCTGGTACACAGACACACGCAAATACACGCCATGAGCTTTGAGCAAGATACTGGCAGCTTGGACAGCAAGTAAGGCAGAAGCGCAGCTTTGAACAAGACTCTGATAGCATAGATAGCCAGTAAGGCAGAGTAGCAGCTCTGACCAAGATGATGGCAGCACGGAAGGGCTTGCAAGGCAATATAGTTGCTCAGGCCCGAGCAGCAATGTGAAAAAGATTTTGCATAGAGCAACTGAGGGGATATCCATTCAAAACCAAGGATCGATGCAGGTAAGTGGGTATGCTGAGAACCTAGCACTTTCTAGACGCATGCACCTTCACAAAACACACAAGCGCACACACACATGCAAGCACAATCACACAGCACATCCCACAGAACTGCACAACCTCCCCTCTCCTTGCTATGAACACCACACAAACCTGGGGGTGCATACTCGGCAGCGAGCACGATGGCGAGGTGAGCGTGCTCAGGGGACAGAGCAGTGGGCTCATGGGCCATCACGGCTGTGGACAGGGAAAACATGGAGCTGGTGAGGCACGTGCGAAAAAGGACTGTACAACACTTTCACGACCTTTCATAGCCAACTGCAAGCCTTTTTTCACACAGTGTGAAGATGATGCTGGCGCTCACAATCAGGCTCAGATCTCCCCAAAACCGATGCTAAGAATCAAAATACTAAATATTAGGAGTGCGGCGTCCTGGAAGACTGAGAGCCACTGCACCTTGTACTCGTAGGGTTGGCCAGAACCATATATATACGGTGTTTATACGGTGTTTTTTGCAGGGAATTCATCAAATATACGGTCATATACGGTGTATATATACATTTCTGGCCAACCCTATGCACTCATGATGACCATAAAATGGGCACTCCAAACCATCGTCCACACACCTGCAAGGTAGCGCCACAACGACCTGCGCAGGCGCTGCGATTCGCTGCCCCCCTTGCCACTCACACTCGTGCTCATAGAGTCTGGACAGTTCTGCTCCGCTTCCTGCAAAGCATTGCAGGCAAGGGGCAGATCGTAGCCCACAAAATGCAAATGTGGTCTCACTGTAAGCTGTAAGCAGTGCCCTAAAAATTGGGGTCTTACATACAGCCAGTCGCTACACACATTAAGCAACGGAGCAACGGTGTGTGCACGAACATTGAGGCACCTCAGCAAAGGCACAACACATGAAAATCTTTGGGGCCTCCGCACACACAAAGATAGTTGTCACACACACACACACACACACACACACACACACACGCACACACACACCGAGACATTTCCAATTCACTTTGTAATAACCCTAAGCCAAACATCCACAGCTCAATAACAACAACGCCAGCGTGTTCAACCTTCTGAGGCGCATCCACTGAATACGCAGGAATTGTCAGCACTCCCACATCAAAATTTAGGCCCAAACATTATGGCTGATGCACCTGGCTTACATTGGGGTAAACCCTATTCATACACCCTAACCCTAAATCCTTAACGTAACCCTGAATTATAACGTGCTGGCCATTTCCGTGTTTGTCCACCTCAGGTGTGGCCAGCAATGCGTTCACATTAAGCCAAGCATACGTACACACACATGATAATGAGTATGCACCCACAAACATACACCACGCATCACTCTCCTATTTAACAAATAATTACCAGCAAGCCTCTGCTACCTGAACCGCATCCACACACGTGCAAATGGCAGCGTCTCCACATGATATTGATCATACACACACCACGCACCACCCTCCTATTTACCAACTAGTTTTCAGCAAGCTTCTGCCTACCTGAAGCGCATCCACCACACGTGCAGACGGCAGCGCCTCCACATGATATTGAGCACACACACACACACTCACACACACCTGTTAATGAAATTAGTCACAAACAAGCTTCTGCCTACCTGAAGCGCGTTTACCACATGTGCAGGCGGCAGCGTCTCCACATGCCGCACCAACGCCTCCAGCGCCCTATCCTCATCCAAAGCCAGCAGCGCCGCCACAGCTGCTGGCCCTGCAACCCCCCCCGCAGCTGCTGCAGCGGCAGCAGTGGCCGCTGCTGCAGTGCTGCCCCTACGAGGACGTGCGTAAGACATGTAATGTGTGGACAACGTGTTGAGTATGTCTGTGCTATGTGCTACAGCACCAGCAGATGCTGCGCTGCTGCTCCCACGAGCATAGGTGCATGGTGTATGCATGATATGATCACATGCTTTCTAGCTGAACTGGGGCATTAACATCAAAGGAATATTGAGTACTACACACAATGGGGTAAGTGCTACACACAATGCATGGGGCAATGACACAAAGGAACATCACAAAGTACTACACACCTGGGTGCAAGCAGCGCAGCGGCTCCCTTCCCTGCTGGGCCTGCTCCAGCCTCTAGCAGCTCCAGAGCACGCGGCTCACGGAGCTGGAGGTAAGTGGCGAGTGCAAGGTCTGGACGGGCCTGCGATTCAGTGCAGCAATGCAGTGCGAGCCGCACAAGGAGTCAGCGTAGCTAGAGCTGCGTGGCAGGATCAAGCATCGGGTGGGTCTGCAAATGAGTGCGGCATTGCCATGCAGGAAACGCAGGAGTCAATGTAGCTCAAGGTACCTGCCAGGATTAAGGATTGGGTGGAATTGTAAGCAGGGGGTCCATACAAAGCAGGGGGTCCAAACAAGGAGCGTGCAAGGTAGGGGAGCAGGGGGTATGTGGTAAGTGCAAGGTCTGGGAATGCCTGAAACAGTGCCATGCATGAAGCACAAGAGATGGTGCAGCTCAGAGTGCGTGGCAGGATCGAGCATCGGGCGGGTCTGAAGCAGGACCGTACAAGGAGCGCAAACTCCAGATGCACACCCCTAAAACACACAAGGTAGCGTAGAAGGAGGCAGGTTGGTAGAGTTGTATTTAGAAAGTCTTGAGAATAAGGGGAAGTCTTGTGCATAAGAGGTGACGATGCCTCACAAGATGAATGAGAAAAGCACGTGACACGTGACCCTTGTGTTGAAGAGGCCGTTTCTTCTTGACCGACGCAGGGGGTAAATTTCACTGCCTGGGCAGCTGTCTTCTTCTATGATGCGTTCAAGTGGCAAGCACGGCACCTGGGCAAGCCTCCAAGGAAGAAAGCGTTGAGCAGCCCCTTTTTCCTACTTGATATGGCGAGTGGTTTTGCTCACAATTAACAATGTATTAAGACTCATTTTCATGCCAAAAATGGCCCCCTTTTCTGCTTCATTTTCACTTGACGCTCATACAGCTCCGCCATGGGATTCATTTCATCAATTGCCAAGTCAATGCTGGCCCCTGTCCCTGCTTTTTTTGTACCTGACGCTCATACAGCTCCGCCATGGGATTCATTTCATCAAACTTTAATTCAATGCTGGCCCCTGTCCCTGCTTTTTTTGTACCTGACGCTCATACAGCTCCGCCATGAGATCCATTTCATCAAATTTTTAATTTCAATGCTGGCCCCTGCCTATGCTTTTTTTGTACCTGACGCTCATACAGCTCCGCCATGATGAGTGCCAGCTCTCTGCTTTCGCCACCAGGGCGTTTCATGCGAGCTGCTACTGACTCCATCAGCTGAGCCATGCTGAAAATGTTAGGCGGCCACGTTCGCACCTGCGCGGAATGCACATATAATAAAAGAACATGAATAGCCTCAATAAGCGGAAGCGGTGTGGACACATCACACACACAAACGCGCACGTACACACATTCAGACACACGCACGCTTGCACGCTCACCCCCATACACATACACACACATGCACACACACCACCACCACCATCACCACCACCAACACCACCACCACCACCACACACACACACACACACGCACACACACGAACACACACACACACACGAACACACACACACGAACACACACACACACATCTCACCATCTTCAAAGCTGTGGCATGGTGATCAGCATGGGTCAGGAGGGAGGCAAGCACGATATCATACAGGCCAGCACGCAGCCTGGGGGACTCTGCAACATGTGCAGAGGTGGACATTGATGTTTAGCAGCGATGACTTTGATGCTGCTTGAGCCACTTGGTGCCCCTTGATCACAATCACATCTGCAACAAGTGAACAGGACAAGATTGGAGACACCCCACTCGCGGCTGTGTTCTTCGAGCAAGGGACCTACTCGGTGTCTCGTTTCTGAATGCATAAAAAGCATTTGATTAGACATCCAGAATGCTTTGATGTGCAGAACAGCAGGGCAGCAGAAATGCGATCCAGGACGGACTCACAAATCCAGGTCGTTTAAAAAGATAGCATGTTCACAGACGCAGGCTTTGTACTACTTATTTATCTCTACATAGATGAGGAATAGAGGGCTGGCAGCAGCCAAGTTCGTGCAGCGGTAAATTCGCACATGTTTACTTTCAAGGCACATCTATCAATTTCATCACTTCTCAATTTGATCACTGATTCAATTTGACCACTTCTAAGGCACACTGTTCACTTCTAAGGCACATCTATCAATTCAATCACTTCTCAATTTGATCACTGATATAATCTGATCACTTCTAAAACACATCTATTCAATTCGACTCTACCATGTTCACTTGTAAGGCACCAAGTACAGCAGATGTACACACATAAAACACGCACACACATACACAACACTAGCACGCACGCACACAAATGTGTACATATACACACACCTGTGGGGAGCTGAGGGGCTAGCAACGGTAGCTGCCTGGCCTGCGCAAACACGTACACCCATCTCTCCCACGCGGCCGTGCTGCTGCCTAGAAGGCGACGACTCATAGCAGCAGCGGTTGTGAAGGATCCGGAGGAAAGCAGCCAGCCTATGTACGCTTGGACTGCCTGAGAAGTCAAGAAAAAAGCAACGCACGACGGTGTGGGCACTAATGGTTATGGGTTACGTAACAATGTGTTTGCGGTCTGGGTCAGGTGAAGGATTTGGAGGAGAGCAGCCAGCCTGGTACGCTGGACTGCCTGAGGAGTAAAGAAAAACGACACAGGCGGTGTGGGGTGCTACCAGCAATTATTTACATAGAGATGTAGTTTGGATCTGGTGAAGTATGGGCAAGAGATGCGATAAGGCTTGCGCACACACATGTGAGGTAAGGGGAGTAAGGGGAGGAGATGCGGTATTCGTACATCATATAGAATTAAAAGCGGTATTTATACAGTCAGTGTGTATAGGGTTAAGAACGTTTTAAGGCACATGAGCAAGCATACAGGTGAGGCAAGGGGTGGAGAGGCATGCCAGTCGTGATGAAACACGCATTGAGGTCCTTCTTTAATCAGCCTTCACAGGAACAGGTGCACCAACACGTCTTTGTACGTTTTAAAAGAAATGCCATGACCCATCCCCGCTGGCACCTCTACATTACGTTGTTTGCAAGCAGTAGCTACACACACACACACACACACACACACACACACACACACACACACACAAGGCAACACAAGCACCTCGCTGGCCACCCTACAACCCTCCCAACAAGTGCAAACACTCCTTTTTCCTTTAAATAAAAAAAGTGCAATTCACATTGACAAAGCAAACAGCCCACCTTTTCATACGTCTCCCGCGTAATGCCGTAGCTGCCTACCCCAGGCCCCTCTTCATCTTCTTCTCTCCTCGCCTGCTCCGCCAAGCTGCCGCCGTTTGACCCTATACTCTCTGCCTCCTGTGCATTTATTGGCACGGGGGGAAACTGTGTGAGTGTGTGTGTGTGTGTGTGTGTGAGAGTGTGTGTATGAGTGTGTGTGTGTGTGTGTGTGTGTGTGAGGGGATTGTGACTGCGTGTGCCCATTGATGTTTGCGTCGGTTTGTCATGGCATAGCATGACAGCCAAGCACTCACAGAGTGCTCTGCAGCGTTTTTGAGCGCGCAAGCACCTCAACACATTACCCTGAGCAAATGCATCAACCTGAGCACCCACCTGGCTACCATTCGTCGCACGTAGTCCTGCCTCAGGTGCCCCAAAGGGTCACACAGATTTGACTCAAATAGTTTCAACTTATACAACTGGCTCACTTGTGTAAGCATTTTCTCAGATCCGGCTGACATCCACCTGGCTGCCGCTTCCTGCACGTAGCCCCGTTTCCGCTGCTTACCAGAACAACTCAGATCGCAGGTACGGCTGACACCCACCTGGCTGCCGCTTCCTGCACGCAGCCCTGCCTCTGCTGCTTACCAGAACAGCTCAGATCGCAGGTAAGGCTGACACCCACCTGGCTGCCGCTTCCTGCACGCAGCCCTGCCTCTGCGGCATTCAGGGCCTCCTCAAAACGTCCCACCTCAATGAGCCAGTGCACGTGGTCATTGGCATCACGTGGGTGCGCTACAAACACCATCTGCGTGATCATTGTGTGCGTGCTGCATGTTGTGTGTACATAATTGCAATGAACGGCTCGGCCAATCTTGCACGCAACATACAAACAACGCAAATCAATATACGATGCAGTTTTTCAGTGAGGTGCCGTGTATGGCATTTTGAGTATGAGTGCGGTTGTGAGTGTGGTTGTGAGTGTGGTTGTGAGTGTCAATCCACACGCTGTATGCTGACTGTACCATGGAATTGGAATGAATGCATATGTGTGCTTGGCAAGTGGCATGCTGGTACATGATGGGGGAGCCGTACTAGGACTATGCCACTTGCTATTGTGTGAATGTGATTGGACCTCGAATCTGCTTTTAAGTATAATTAGAGCAGGGATCATATATAGAATTATATTAAAAATGCAGGGGAGGTGCAAGAAGGGTCCTTGTAATCCAAGGACTGCTTGGTGTCAAATCCAAGGATCGCTTGGTGTAATTCAAGGATCATCAATCCTTCCAATCAAGTCCAAGGATCGCTTGGTGTAATTTAAGGATCGCTTGGTGTCAAATGCACCTGCCTGCGTGCTCTCTCTTGTGCGCTCTCGAAAAGCTTGTCGGCAATAACAGGCAAAGGGCATTGGCTTCAACAGGCATGGCACATGGCACACATGCCCCTGGACAAACAGGCATGCCTAGGGTTGGCCAGAACCATACAAATACGGCGTATACACGGTATTTTTGGCAGGGAAATCAATAAATATACGTTCGTATACGGTGTATATATACGGTTCTGGCCAACCCTAGGCATGACGCAAATGATCCCTGGACATCAGACGTGGCTGTGGCTCACATCATTCCCGTTGGAAGCTCACCTTTGGCGACACAATGAAGAAAGTGAGCAGCTCGTTGGCAGCATCTGAGTCCGCAACCAGGCCTCGCCCATCTACCAATGCACTGTGTGCGTGTGCATGTGCGCGTGTGTGTGTGTTTGTGTGTGTGTATTTGATTTAAAAAGGAGGTCGCACTCTTTCAGCAAGTGGTTGACATTGAAGGAGTGGTTACAAAGCTTGGATTTTTTTACAAAGCTACAATGTTTCTCTCATGCAAAACCAGGCAGCACAGGGGTGGTGGTTACCTGCCTTTTCAAGAGACTGAGGAGAGCACACCCTTTAGAAAATGCACAGAAACTCCAAGCAGTTCTATAACATACTCCTCCAGACGTGGCAAAAGGTGTGCTGTGCTTGTCTTGTGGTGTGCTTCCCAGCTCAGTGCGAGCTGAAGACTACATTGTTTAAACTGTGCACCACAGGGAACATACAGCAGATTCACATGCACACTAACCCTACCTCTGTGCGTGACCCTGAAGCCCAGCTTCACTGCCCCCGCCTTGCTGCTGTTGCCGCTCAGCATTGGCACGCTGAGCACAATGTGCATGCTGCTGCTGCTGCTGCTGCTGTTGCTGCTGCTGCTGCTGCTGAGCCTCTCCTACTTGCTTAGCCTGCTGCTGCTGCTGCTGCTGCTGAGCCTCTCCTATTTGCTTAGCCTGCTTAGCCTGCTGCTGCTGCTGCTGCTGCTGTTGAGCATCTCCTGCATGCTCAGCCTGCTGCTGCTGTTGCGGCAATTGCTGCGGATCAGATCCTGCGGTCGCCGTTGAAACAGGTGGCGGTCCCCCTATGTGTCCTGATGTTGTGCTTGGGGCTGAGGCTGTGCTTGTGGCAGTGGCTGTGCTTGCAGCAGTGGCTGCTCCGGTAGCTGCTGTGGCTGCGTAGGCGGGCAAGGAGGCGAGAGCGGAAGACAGGCTCTTGCCCCAATTGAAGGTGGAGGTGGCTTCTGTGGTGGTGGAAGGGAGGGAAGGCACCTGCGTGTACGCACGTGTTTGGGTGCATACTCGTTCCACTGTCATTACTTAGAGAATTTGGCAATGTGATGGTCTTCAGAGAGGAAGATGGTGTGAGTGCCTTTGTGGTGACGGAGAAACAGAGGGAGTGTGTATGGGCATGCAAACGGTTGGCAGATTTTACGCATGAGCTGGTACACGAGTACATGAGCATGAGCAGCAACTGGTGGCAAGTGCACAGCTCACTCACAGGGTGAAAGCAAGGGGGAGCAGCCTTAGTGGATTGCACTCATACATTTCTATAACAGCGCGCGGGCAGCAATCAATATTTTGGCCGGGCAGGCAGCACTCACAAGTTGCCGTAAAAAAGTACATGTGCATCAACTAGAGTGTATAGCAAGTTAATGTAATAACGTACATGTGCAGCAATTGCAACTGAAGTGCACAGCTCACTCACAAGTTGGTAGCAAGGGGGAGCAGGCCGCGAAGGGCCTTTTGTCAGGGAAGGAGAGGCAGAAGAAGAAGGCGGAGGGGGCGCTAGGGGAGGCAGGAGTAAGGCATCCACCGCAATCTGGTGGCCTTGGTGCGTGACAATGCGCAGCTGCAGTGTGTGTATGCATGTACGTGTGTGTGTGTGTACATGCATGTGCTTGTTTATGTGCGTATATCTGTATTGCGTATGTGTATGTGTCTGAGCAAGTCAAGCATCTCGTGACAATAGTGAGAGGCTCACCTCAGGTACGCAAGAAATAATTAAAGACACTAAGCTGCGTGTCATACAAAGCTACTGGTAGCTTAGTTATGATGTATACAAGGCACGGACCTGCGGACCGTCACGGCTCAGCCCATCTGGACCGTCTTCCCACTGCTGCTGATTCTGCTGCTCTTTTATCGGAACGTGCTGCTGCTGCTGCTGCTGCTCCTTGTCAGGCGATGCCTGTTCTTGCTGCTGCACGCTCCTGCCAGGGGTGGCTTGGCGGGGCCCTTGGTCGTGTGAGTATGGGGTCGTGAGGAGCGCAAGATCTTGCCCAAAAGGAGACACGCCCTACAAACACACGAATGAAGTGTTTGAGTACTTTTGCTTATCACACATTGCTCAGCACCTCTGATCAATTGCGGTCCTGTACAAACACGCACGCTCGCAAACGCTATTACTAAATACGCTGTTCACACCGCCAGCCTGCTTCCCTAAAGCGATCCACAGTGCTCATGTCTCGACAGCATTTCTAAGCATGTCTCCTTGAACAAGCGTGGCGGAGAGCCAGAAACTGAACATTAAAACCACTACTCACACACTCACACAAGCACCAGAGCAATGGTCAGACAGGCACAGCATCTGTAGGGTGGGCCCGAACCGTATATACGTATATACACACCGTATATGGTTCGTATGTAGGTGACTTCCCTGCTAAAAATACCGTATGTACACCGTATACTGATTTGTACAAATATATGGTAAAGGCGTTTTGGCCAACCTTGAGCATCTGCAAATAAATTCCACAAAATCTGTGAAGTTGCACACGCACCAGAGCCATTAAGTGGTCAGGAAGATGGAGCTCGCACACTTGCTCTGCCTTTGACGTTGTGGTCACCCCACTCATGGTTGAAGACACACGCACCACCTGCAACACAGCAATGCCGCAATTTAGCATACCAGCGTTGATCGAAGACAACAGTTGTTCCATGGTCACCCCACTCATGGTTGAAGACACACGAAGACACACGCACCACCTGCAACACAACAATGCCGCAATTCAGTATGCCAGCAGTGATTGAAGACAGACAGTAGTTCCAAGGTCACCCCACTCATGGTTGAAGACACACGCACCACCTGCAACACAACAATGCCGCAATTTAGCATACCAGCGTTGATCGAAGACAAACAGTTGTTCTATGGTCACCCCACCCCACTCATGGCCGAAGAGACACACATACACATGCAATTTGTGACAGTAGACCAGCTGTTCATCTTGTTATCACATCATCTCTGGCTTTGGGACTCTGACAACAGACCAGCTGTTCAGCACGTTCACACATTATCTCTGGCTTTGAAAAGAAGCGCCTCTGATACCGTCAGCTAGAAGAATCAATTAATCCAATTGCACAGTGTAAACGTGTCGATTAATCCAGTTGCACAGTGTATACGTGCACAGTGTAAAATTAATCCAGTTGCACAGTGTATACGTGCACAGTGTACACGTGTCGATAAATCCAGTTGCACAGTGTAAACACATGATAAGCACACCCAACTACTGAAATAAGGGCACACAGGGAGTCACACACATACACCCTCACCCTCACCCATACCCACACCCACACATGTATATATGCACCCACACACCTTAATACAGTCAGGCCAGCTCACGTACACATGGCTGTTTTGACCAAACAGGAGGGATGGCTTGCTCCCTCCCCCACCACTTGAGACCCCGTTGCGTTTGCTGGGCGTCGCAGCTGATGCGGCGGGCTTTGCGCGTCGTATGGTACAGATTAGGCGGTGCTGCAGCGTGCAGTACACCTGCGGTTGTACGTGTTGTGCTGAAGAGGTGAGTGACAACGGCAGGTGTTACAAGACGTGGGATGCCACAGATCACCTGCCTTTGCAAAGTGGGATGAAAAGGTGAGCAGAAACAGGCTGTATGTATATGGAACAGGTTAAGTGGCACAGACGCACACATACACACACGCACAGACAAAGAAACACGCACATGCACACACAGGCATGGGCACGTGCACTGAAACACACACACATATGCACACACGCACACATACACACACGCACAGACAAAGAAACACACACGCAGA
>Ga0307945_1000428_pt1 | contig 28765 bp, 21 predicted proteins | sample OrgLakmetagen228_FD_201818 | JGI IMG/M metagenome (GOLD analysis project Ga0307945, IMG submission 201818) | Saline water microbial communities from Organic Lake, Antarctica - #228 | ecosystem: Environmental > Aquatic > Non-marine Saline and Alkaline > Saline | place: Antarctica: Organic Lake...
CCCCCCCTACACGCACACATGTACACACCTTTTTCCTCAACACTTGCAGTTCGTCTGCCTTCACGTTGCTACCCTTGGTTTGCAGCACCTCAACTAACTCTTTCAATTCTGGGGTCATTAAGTTCTCATCGTAACGGGACTCCTGTAGCGCAATGTACATGAGTGCGTGTGTGCCGTGCATCCTTGTATGTGCATGTGTGTGAACGAGTTGCGCTTGTATGTGCAAGTGCTTGTGTGTGCATGTATGCGTGTGTGCATGTTGTGTGTGTATGCGCATTTGTATTTCTGCTTTTGAGTGTGTATTTCTGTGTTTGTATATGCATGTGTGTCCGTGTGTTTCTGTGTGTATGTTGTGTATGTGTGCGCGTGCGTGTTTTTGTGGTTGTGTGTGGTTGTGTGTGTGCGTTATTGTGTGTTTGTATCTGTGTGTGTATGCTTGTGCTCGTTTCTGTGTATGTACATGCTTGTTTGTGCACGAGTGGGTATGTGTGTGTGTGTGCGCGCGCGTGTGAGAGTATGTGTGGGTGTGCGCGTAAGTGTGAGTGTTTGTGTGTGTATGTTTTTTGTGTTTAGTTGTGTGTGTGTGTGTGTGTGTGTGTGTGTGTGTGTGTGTGTGTGTGTGTGTGTGTGTGTGTGTGTGTGTGTGTGTGTGCGTGTGTGTGTGCGAGTGTGTGTGTGTGTGTGTGTGTGTTGTGTTTACATTTGTCTGTGTGTCTGTGTGTGTGCGTGCGTGTGTGTGTGTGTGTGTGTATGTGTGTGTGTGCGTGTGTGTGTGTATTACAGCTACATGCGTCATATGAGGAAGTGCACTCTTGGCAAATCAATGCATCCTTACCTGACGCCTCACGTCCTCTTCATCTGTGTATGCATAGCTGGCAGATGCGGGTTCAGGTGCAGACACCATCATTTCCGCCCTGGCAGGGCTGATGGGAAAAAGCGCCTGACTGGCAACCAGGCTTGCAACTAGGAACGGTGCGGCTGTGAACGCACGCTGAGCAGGCTCGACATTTTGCGAATGCTGCGCTCTGCATTGAACTGCTGCTGCTACGGGATGGGTCCGCGCGGATGGATGCGCACCAGAGCATTGGCTGCGGCTTAGCTGCTGTTTCAACATCATTTTTGTGAACGATTTAAACAATCAAAAAACATGATAGCGCGGCCCGGATCTTTTTTTCTTGACTTTCCGTCGAGCAGTTCAAAACTAATCGATTTTTTTAAACAAGCTGCACGCGCAGGATGATGTTCCCAACCATCGAACTCGGTTCTTCAACAATGATTTGCAACTGTTAAAACACGTCCGATCAATGCATATCTCCCATCCATATTTCTAAAATCAACAGGTTTGCGGACATGATGCCCATTCCTATGAACAAAGACATCACAGCCGCTTGCCGACCTGCGTGTTCGATGGCCAGCGGAAGCAGTTCGTGCAGTGCCTGCGTGTGCGTGTGCGTAGTGAGAGGGACGATAAGGCTGATCTTTCTTAAAAGCAATGCTTTAATGGTATGTGTGCCAAATAAATCCTTGTACCATACATACAAGTATATCACTGCCCCTAACTATTGTTATTCGGTGGGGTCGGTGACAGATTACTTGTGAAGCAGTGGTAAATTATATATTTATTTTCAGGGGGAGGGGTTCAGATTTCTAGAGGGACAGTAGTGAAATTTATTTGGTAGCTGACAAGCCGTGATATGGGAAGCGACAAAATGTGTGTGCGCTGAGCATTTGTTTTGCAGCAGGGAGAGGGAGGATGTGTGGGTGGGGCAGGGCAAGCAAGCAAGATATAATGTGTATGCTGCTAAGCATTTTTAGGCAGGGTAAGGGGTGGGTGGGTGGGGCAGGGTGAGCAAGTTAAGGTGACCTAAAAAATGTGTGTGCAGGGCAAGCAAGCAATTCTAAGGGCGAGCGAGCAGAAAGTTACAAGCTATTGTCTAAAGTTGAAGCAAAATGATAAAACAAGAGAACCACGGAGGAAATTTATCCCTTCAATTTGCTTTCATTATTATTATGCGTACTTTGTCGAGAAAGCATGCCGATTTCTGCGCTAGAGTTTTACATGTTGAGGATGTATGCTGCGTGTTTGTTATAATTGATTGCTGGCGAGCTGAGGCAGGCAAGCTCAATCTGGCTGGAGAGGAGCGGATGCGTCTTGGACAAATAAATGTGAAGCAAAAGAACTCCGGAGCAATCTCAGCCAAGTGCAAAATGAATCGTTATTTCAACCCGCAAGTTTAAGGTGAGGCGCTTTTGGTTTGAGTGGTGGAATCATAATGTAGCAATCGTCAGAGACGCGCCCATGCAATAAATTATGCCATCGGGGCACTTCTCAGCGCGTCCTCCACGCGTGAACAGTGAATTGCGGCCCGCACGCTGCATGTTGGGTTCCCGCGCCATGGCAGGCGTACTCCTGAGGTATTAAGAATTCTGACATGGGCCAGTTCGCTGCTGGAGCGGATCTGAGATGAGCTGAGGAGCCCCGGAATTAAGTTGTCCCGCCGGACCTGGCTTAACGGAATTGCTAAACATGATGCTGAATTTAGATCCATCATCATGCTAAATTCAGATCTAACATCAGATAGGGTGGAGCTGCACGAACCTAAAAATAAGGACTGTACCGTTGGGGTTTGCAGCTGGTGACACCCTGGCGGGCTTGCGACCAGCGGCTTGTTTATACTAATTTTAAGCAGTGAAGTACAATAATGGGCCGAGGTGCCCAAAGGGCAGCCCCTTCCAGCACAGCGTGTAGAGGATGGGGGGAGGGGTTGTGGGATACAGGCGTGGATGCTGTGCAACCACAGGCTGCAGTGTAGGCATCTGTGCGGCAAGCTAAGGCTGCTGATAGGCTGACAGAGGAGCAGGTGTTGCAGACAGTGCCCAAGACCAGGTCTAGCACCCGAACAGCTCGCGCCCAATCAAGCACAAGCAAGGCGTGCAGCAGCAGCAGCAGCAGCAGCAGCAGCAGTGACAGCAACAGCGAGAGTGACAGCGGCAGTGATTGAATAGAGGGTGGAGCAGCAGGAGGGAGAAGGGTGGCAGACGCACAGTGGGGCTTGATATAAAATAGAGGAATGTGAACACGCGAGTTGTCAGGACGCTATCAACTGAATCTTGCAGCCCTGAACTTGGTCATATTACGCTTTCATTCCCTCCTTGACTTTGTGGGAAGTGAAGGCCACACACAACCCCCCAGGCCTCCAAAAGCCCCTTTGAGGGGGGGTGAATGCTGATTGTTGCTGTAAAATAAACAATTTAGGGGGGGTGCTGTTTCCCTGTAAAATAAATTTGGGGGGGGGGGTGAGTACAGTGGACGTATAGTAATGAAACCCTAACAATTACAAGTGAATATTCCACATGCACTCCATCCTGCCTGCATTGTGCAGAAGTATTTTGTTGTTTGGACGTACGGTAATCAGATCCTAACGATCACAAGTGATTATCCCACATGAACTCCATCCTGCCTGCATTGTGCAGAAGTATTTTGTTGTGAAGCGGGAGCTTCGCAGCCAGACAACAAAATGCAGGCGCACAACACTCACCAGCCAAGCCATGATGCCTCCCACGGCAGCCAACAAGCAGTCAATGATGAAATGGTCCAGCCAAAACGCACGAAACACGACGCCCAGCACCTGCACAAAAGTGTAGTTTGATACAACAGCTTTATTCAGAATGATGATCGGGTTATTGATCAGATCAGCCTGCTTGCGACCCCAAATTCCCAGCCAAGGCAAGCAATCGAGGGATGACAAGTTTCTTGACAGTCATGCTTCTCGACATGACTAACAACCGCCACACGTCTTTCTATTGCGTACGCAAATCATTGCGCCTTGTCTGATGCTCGCAGCCCAAGCGGCCTGTCCATATGTGCCGCCTTGTTATCTGGTCATACTGCTCCGATGCCAATGTTGCAGTGCGTGTAAAAGGTATTATCAAGATGCATGATTTGGAGTTGCAAAGTTCTCCCACCCATACGTGCTTACGTCTTCAAGGGTCAGCTGCATCTTCTTGCTAGGGGGTGGCTAGACCTGGCAACCTTCCCAGCGAAGGTGGTCTTTGAGGAGAGTGGGACAGATGTTGCTTTTGTTTAGGACTACAGTTCGATTAATTCATCTGCGAAGGTCGTACACACAGTTCTGAACAGCCTGAAAATATTGACTTTCCGGTGACTGTTCTTACTGGCAGATACCAGCATCAACTTGCAGTAGTGCCGTTTTGATACGCACCAACACAGCAGCAGGCTCGGCCAAGCCAGATATGAATGCCAGCTGGAAGCCGCGCCACCGGCTGCCTGCGTATTTCATTGCATGGTGATAATGACTGTGTACCATGCAAAAATTTAGCGATCGCATGGGGAATTACTGAATCAAATAGGCAGACGGAAATTGGTGTAGTGTTTAAACGGCAGGGCAGAGGTTTTGCACAAGAAAAGGGAAGACAGGTAGTTGGACTGGTGACGAGAGAGCTGCTGCAGGAATGCAAGGTAGCTTTCGGGTAATTGAGTAATCGATGAAATAGCCGCTGTAGGAATGCAAGGCATCGGTATGATCAGCTCTCAACAAGTGGTAAGGAGAAGCACAAGTTTCCCCCTTCAACCTCTCTGTGCTGAGGAGCACTGCACAGTGTGCGTGCGTGTACAGGAGGGGCAAAGGAGCTGCTGCAAGTGCCACACACAGCAAGCAGCCTATAGCAATCTTCAGTATACTGTGCACGCGTGTCTCAGGAGGGGAGGAAAACTATTGTGAGTGCCCTACGCAGCAAGTAGCCTAGGCCAGCTACTACCTAGCCCTCTGTACCTGTGGCGAGTCACCCTGGGAATCGCCAGTGCCATGAGAAAATACATAGGCAGTGAAAATCGCTCCCCACGTTAAATACGGGAGATAGTGCCGAGTATCGTTCGGCTTTTCCACCACGAAAAGGAAAGGAGAATTCAACGGTATACATCAGACGATTTTATGCAAGTCAGTACAGCTGCGACATTTAAACAAGTTTCAGGAGCACAAGTGACACAGCTCAAGTGAACCAAAGTCCTTGCCAGCACCACTGCTGTGAGCAAACTTGGCAGGGGATTCTGAACTTGCAGTCAGGTTAATCACTTCCTGGCAGAATTTCATCTGTGTAGGTATGATGTGTAGGTACAGTTTTGGCCTAATTCAGCCTACTCCATAACTGCACGTGCCACCTCTTACCTGCGGCAATGTAGACAGGGAGTGCCAACGTTGATGTGCACAATTTATGCTACCACACACACACCCTGCACCAAAACAGCAAGCGCCACCTCCTCCTTAGCTGCGGCAATGTAGCCAAGGAGTGCCAAAGTTGATGTGCACAACCATTCAATTTATGCTATTTGTCGCACCCTGCACCAAAACAGCATGTGCCACCTCCTCCTTACCTGTGGCCATTTAGGCAGGGAGCGCCAAATTTGATGTGCACAGCCATTCAATTTATGCTATTTGTCACACCCTGCACCAAAACAGCAAGTGCCACCTCCTCCTTACCTGTGGCCATTTAGGCAGGGAGTGCCAAAGTTGATGTGCACAGCCATTCAATTTATGCTATTTGTCACACCCTGCACCAAAACAGCAAGTGCCACCTCCTCCTTACCTGTGGCCATTTAGGCAGGGAGTGCCAAAGTTAAATGTGCACAGCCATTTGATTTATGCCAACTGTCACACACACCCTGCACCATGACTGCGCGTGCCACCTCTCACCTGTGGCAAAGTAGACGGGGAGCGCCACAGCCACGCCTTCTGGGATGTTGTGAAGTGCTATGGCAATGGCCAAACTGTGTGTGCAGTGTGGCCATGAAGCATGGATCATATACTTGGAAGGTAACATCTAGGCGAGCTCTACTTGGAGTCATAACTCTGAGTTATGCACGTCTTTTGGCATGCGGCTTCTTATAACTGTGCTGGAAGTAATGAAGGGACACAAGGAATTAAGTGGAGGGGCCAGCGTCCCTAGACTTTCCTTGTATTTTACATTTACATACCATGCTTGATTGATGGTTGACAAGCGTAAAGCAACTCTCCCAAACTGCATCAAAGTAATTGGGCTTTTCCATTCAGCAAGCCTTGCATTATTCTTCCTAGCAAGGCTTGACTCTGTACGTTTTACGACAGGTCCTTGGTTTCTCACCTCAGCCCAATTTTACGACAGGTTCTTTGCTCCTCACCTCAGCCCAAGAACAAGGGTCCGAGGTGGGGAAGGAGGTAGGGGGGTGGAGGGTGTTTGCTTATTCAATGCATGTCATAGCTATAATCACAATGTCATAATGACGGTGCTGCTCTTGACGGATGCCAGAAACACAGCCACACCTAGCCCCAATCTTACTAACAAGTCTTGACTCTGTACGTTTCACGACAGGTTCTTTGCTCCTCACCTCAGCCCAAATTTGCTGCTCTTGACGGATGCCAGAAATACAGCCACACCTAGCCCCAATCTTCCTAACAAGGCTTGACTCTGTACGTTTCACGACAGGTTCTTGGTTCCTCACCTCAACCCAATTTTGCTGCTCTTGACGGATGCCAGAAACACAGCCACACCCTCTGGAAAGTTGTCTGCAAAGCAATGTAAGAAGAGGAGAGCTTAAAGCTCAGGTTTGAAGCACTGCCCTGCAAAGCAATGTAAGAAGGGGAGAGCTCAAAGCTCAGGTTTGAAGCACTGCCCTGCCCATTGTCTTGACACAAGCTTGGAATTTGATTAGATCAGTTTGACCGTTGCTTGGCCAGAACCCATCGTTTCTATCCAGAAAATTCTGACTGGGAACGTACGGTACTGCCATAAACGGTGGATGTATGATTACATGATACTCTTAACTTGTCGACGTACAACAATAAAAGACATCCTCCATCATGCAATTGTTAGCAAAAGGCAAGCTACGCACACCAAAATTATACAGCAAAATTGGCGAGCAGAAGAGCACATAACAAACAAGTGTCAGGACAACTTCAAACCTTGACGATTTCTAGAATGTGGCGAGGAGACCTCAAATAGATATAGTCAGATACGGTACATCTCATGGTTCTGGCCAATCCTACTCACATGGTGGAATTGCCCTTGGGAAGTTCCACGAGCCTTATTTCAATTTAAAAAGCAGCAAGTGTCCTTGTACACTCACACATGAAGGACCTTATGTGACAAACAGGACCTCGGCTGCTCAAGTTACACAAATGTACACATCCATACCGCACACCCACACCTCCACACCCACACCCACACTCACACAGCCACACCCACACCCACACAGCTACAGACACACAGACCACTCACGCAGTGCAATGCCCAAGGCAGTAATCAGGCCGCTGAGAAGGACTTTCCTACGGGCCAAAAGGGCATGCTGCCTTTCTTGTTTAGAAACCACGGCTCTGCAGAACAGGGGCCGCACAAGAGGAGAGGGAGCTTTTGTTGGGGTGAGTCAGTAGGGGACACGCATGTGTATTAGGTATTAGGAATTGCTGACCCTGTCTTTGTTCCTCATAAATAGCGTACATTGCTGGTACATTGCAGGCAATAATAAAACGTCAGTGTCGGCCCTCGCACCCTGCTGCAGGAGATACATGAAGAGACCTTACAGCATGCAGCATTCCACAAACCTGCTGTCTGATGCGTTTGAAGCAGGCTCCGGAAATTGCGATGCGGATGTTTTGTTGCGAGAGGACCTTCTGGGGGTCGCTGCCCCATTGCTGCCTTCTAATAGATCGTCTTTCTTGCTGCAGGGTCCCACTGGCTCACTCTCTCCTAGGCCGTCATCTAAAAGGAGGCGAGATGCGTCAGGCTCTGGGAGCACTGCCACGATCACCGCAAAGAAGGCCACCCCTGAGTGTGAGTATGAATCGAGCGTGTGCGTGTGCAGGGGGGACATGTGAACGGAAGAAGCGTTTGAAGCAACTTTTTCGGTTATACGTCGTTTGCAGCATAAGACGCACTAGACGGGCTGTTTCTTACTGAGATAAACTAAGCTTGGACTAGGAGCAAGGTGTGAATAAGACGCACTAGACGGGCTGTTTCTTACTGAGATAAACTAAGCTTGGACTAAGAGCAAGGTGTGAATAAGACGCACTAGACGGGCTGTTTCTTACTTAGATAAACTAAGCTTGGACTAAGAGCAAGGTGTGAATAAGACGCACTAGACGGGCTGCTTCTTACTGAGATAAACTAAGCTTGGACTAAAAGCAAGGTGTGAATAAGACGCACTAGACGGGCTGTTTCTTACTGAAATAAACTAAGCTTGGACTAAGAGCAAGGTGTGAGGGTCACGGTGTTACAAAGTCCGAGGACAACAGAGAAACAAGAGCGGCATTGATTTGTTTTCCATACATTTCTTTGATCTTTCTTACACATTTATATGTCTGTAACCATTCTTCTCTCCTGTTACAACCACGGCAATGAGCGTCTGTCTCTTGTAGTGTTCTTGACTAATTTGGCGGGGGCTTTCACTGGTGTGAGCATTACTTTTTGGGAACTTTTCCTAAATGCATGGTCAGTGATGGTCTTGGCACACCCCACAGACGGTCAACCACGTGCTGGTCCTTAGTACAAAGGACTCACCCAAGAAGAAACAAAGGCTGGCCGTCCTTTTGCCCACTGCCTCAACAGACTCGGGCATGAGGTCAAAGAAGCTAATGGAGAGCATCAAGCCTGCAGCAAGGCCTTGCATAAGTCCTGAGGAAGCAAGCAGGCATGGGGATCAGGTCAAAAGAGTTAACATGCCAGACATAGAATATCACAGCCTTGAAAGAGGGTCTCAAACGTGGTGCTCAGGCATACCTAGCTTCCTAGAGTCCAGCTTCGGCTGGATGACCACCAACAATCCACCGAGCGCGGTGCCAGCTGCACGAGGGGAGTGTGCGTGTATTTGTTTGCATGCATGTCTGTGTGTATGTGTATGTATGTATATGTATGTGTATGTTGCGTGCGTGAGTGCGCATGTGTGTGTATGCGTGTGTGTGTGTATGTTTATGTGCATGTGTGTGAGAGTGCGAGTGTGTGTGTGTGTGTGTGTGTGTGTGTGTGTGTGTGAGTGTGTGTGTGTGTGTGTGTGTGTGTGTGTGTGTGATTGAGTGTGTGTGTGCGTGTGTGCGTGCGTGTGTGCGTGTGCATGTGCATAAGCGTATGCATGTGGATGTGCGGTGCGTGCGTGTGCTTTTGCGTATGCGATGCACGCGTTCGAGCGTCTTTCAGGCGTGGGAGGAGGGCTTTTACCTGCCCCCAAGCTGGTTAGGGCCAGGGCCTGCACCACTCTCGGGTCCATGAATCCTGACATCCCACCTATTTATGTAGAGAACTCAAAGATATGCAAGCATAGAGAAGTGAACACCTGACCAAATATTTTTAGAAAATCACTACCAAATTGTACGAATTTTCGTCAGAGCGAGACAAAACCCCGCACACATAGCACGTAGCATATTTCAGCCCACTCGTCCTCTGACCATGATTTATTATTTATACGCATCACTAAAACAGCCCGATGGAAGGACTTCCTGACGATGATGAGCACATGGATGATGAGTCTGTGGAGTTGCAGGCACGTTTTATGCTATGCATCTTGGGAATTTTGGAGCTACACTGAGCATGTGTGATATGCATCTGAGAGAGCAGTCCTGCTGCATTGAACATGCAGGACTCCGACAGCACTAGCAACAATAATGGGACGCCATCCAGGAAAAAAAACAAGCTCAGCACACCGGAGGATCGCGCTGCGCAGGCACGCGATCGGAGCTAGTGTGTGACAGCTGTGGAGCTGATTTTGTACTGCAAGGATTGCACGCACCTGCTGGCCAGCTGACTGCAGCGCCGTCATGGAATAGAGGGCAGACAGCACTCAATGAAATTGAGCGCACATATAGCTATGTTGCACCCATCTTGAAATGCAAGCTCACTCGTGCTTTGAACGAACACGTGCAGCAGGTGCTAACGCAGCTCGGAGGAGGCGGCGGCAGCGCTGCCAGCCAGCAGCAAGCCGTGCGGCCTCCCTCCTCAACAAAGACCGACAAAAAGCCCTTCCCCAAAACAGCAGCAGGAGGTCCAGGGCGCACACCCGTGCTTGGAAATAGAGGCCGCCCAGCAGCACCAGACGGATGTAAGGAAAACAAGCCACCCTCCTTGCACAAAACTTCTGGGGGCTTCCTCAAAAAATCATCTGGTCCACCGCCTCTTCTGCGCAAGCCCTTGGCCCACCTCTCAGGCAACAAGCTCACCCAGCCCTTCAAGGTGCATAGTGAAGTAGCTGATGATCAATTCGGCGTGGCTTGACGGTTGCAGACGGCCAATGGCATTTGCATAATTGCAATTGAGATTATGTGCAGCTACCACAGATTTCTAAAGGTTTTTGAGATGGCTGCTGCTATCTGTGTCACCTGCCTTTTGTTTTTTAGAACTGAGTACCCTGTTTCTAGAAACCAAACCACACATCACGTAGAATTAACTGAGAAGAACATTCAAAAGCACTTGCATAAGTAAAAGGAGGGATGCTGGGCGATCCATACACTCAGGGTTGCGTGTTCTTTTACATAAACGCGTGTCAAAGCTTCACTCTCGCTGTTGCGCGTCCCCTTTAGGTGCCCATGACCAACTTTCAGCCCTCAGAGCGTTCAAAGACAGCCACCCTAGGCCCACGCAAGAACTACGCGCAGATGATCAACAAGCTCTTTGCTAGCGTCACGAACGTGGTCAAAATTGATGCCAACGCAGACGTCGAGGAGGAAGAGGTAAGGCGAACAAGCGCATGTTTGCCCTCTTGCAGCCACTACTGTTCGATAAATACCATGCTACCAGTGCAGCTCTGATCTCATTGTGCGCTTGAGCCTTGGCACCATCCACCTCAACCGTCTATGTGCTACGTGTGCCGGAAAGCTTTTCAAGCTGAATGTGCTACGTGCGTCGGAACGCTTTTCAAGCTGAATGTGCTCATGCAGGTGGTTCCCTTACTCCTGTACAATCCAGCCACTGATCAGGACGAGGAAAGACGTGCAAACAACAAGGTGACATAACCCCTGTGTGTGTGTGTGTGTGTGTGTGTGTGTGTGTGTGTGTGTGTGTGTGTGTGGCTCCAGGATCGTGCAGATAACAAAGTCCTGCATTGTTACATCCCGGTCCAAGATAGGGAGAACGGTTGCGGCAGACCAATTCGCTGCATTTATATTCCGTTTCAGGCCTCAGCTGTTTACAGCTGCAACTACACCTGCGTCTTAGTTTGCTACTGAATTCCCAAGTACAGAATGTGAGTGAACTTCAGCACCCAATCAAGTTGATCTGGCTGCTGGCTGAGGCAGGACGAGTAGAGGTTAAGTGGATGGTTTATGTAGTTTAGCTGTGGCCTTCTTGTTCAGTACTGATGTGAAAACCGGGGCATGTTTGTGCACCTTTGTACAGTACTGACGTGAAAGCCGGAGCATGTTTGTGCACCTTTGGGGTGCAGGTGTCTGTGGAAAAGCACATGACAGCCAAGCTGTGGCCCCACCTACTTGACGGTGTGGCTTTTATGTCCGGTACTGACGTAATTACTGGAGCATGCTCTGTGTGTATTTTGGGCCTTCAGGCTGTGTATGTGGAGAAGCGCATGACAGCCAAGCTGCGGCCCCATCAACGTGACGGCGTGGCCTTCATGTTCTATTGCCTGGCAGGACTTAAGGATGGTGGCTACACCGGCTCTATACTGATGGATGGGATGGGTCTTGGTAAGTTTGAAAGAGTTTTTTTGTAGGTGCTACAAGTCTGTGGTGCTACAACAACCACTCCTCACATTTCAACAGTGATAACACATGCCCATATGCAGCCTAGCAGTCACACTTTATGACTGATGGCTTGATCTGTGACCTCTGTAACCTCTGTACCTCTTTAAGTATAAGAGAGACTATAATTGTGTGGTATAGGTGGAGATGGTGCTTATTATCAATTGCAAGGGCAGGTTGAGAAGGTGAGCATGTGCTGCATCTTTAAATTGATCACGACTCATAGGTAAGAGGGGTTTTTTACAGGACCGAAAACCTCGCCAAAAGCAACAAAGCCCTTAAAATGTTTTAATTAAGATGCAGTCCTATGGATTAGGGAAGTATCATCACACAGGCGTAAATGCACCTGTTTAGCAAAATTAAAATCGTGGGCAACATGACAACAAAACCGCTAACTTCCACATGAATCATCTGGGACTTTTTTCATTTGTTAAACTTACCAATAGGAAGGTTAATAAAAGATAAATGGGGACAATGTGGGTGGCAAGCTTGGCTTAAATCCTGACCGGTGAGGGTTTTTTACACAGATTAAAATGACGCTTTTTGTCTGAACAAGTTAAGCAACATGATCACCACAGAAAAATTAAATATGAACTTACAAATTTTCATTCCAAGATTGCATGGCGTTGCAAGTATCAAACCAGGGCCAACTTGTTCATCCATGCCGAAAAACAAACTTCACACAGGCTCGCCTTGGAAATCGAGTTGGCGTGCAAAAGATGAGCTTAAATCATTTATTTGCACTTATGAAGAACAGTTAGTGACTCACCTTCTTATGTGAGCAGCATCATGTCATCAATTAATTTAAACGACTCTGTGTTGCACAGGGAAAACCTTCCAGGCCATCTGCACTCTTTGGACATTGATCACAAATGGTGCGTACGAATTAGCCAGGCAGTTTAAAGATACAGGAGAGAAGATGGACAGGACGTAGTAATTAAGGTGCCTCACAAGTAACGGCCTTACTTTAACCAAGAGCCTCGTTAGTTTGGAGTGATTAGGGTTGACCATGTCAGATCAAATTACGGTCACTGCAAAGTATAAGACTCAGCACATCTACTGAAGACTGGCCATCCAGCTTATTGAACAAGACATAAAGAAACTCTCAACTGCCAACCAACTTAACTGCTCCGTCACACGATTTGTCGCTGCCAACGATTGGGCGTGACAATTAGAACCATACATTTGTAGGTATATACGGTGTATGTACGGTATTTTTGGCAGGGAAATCACCATACATACGGTCATATACAGTGTGTATATACGGTCCTGGCTAACCCTAGTAGTGATCATAAGTCTGAACTTGCAATTGGCTGGAGGGGAGCTTTGAATATATAAATTACTACTACTAACAGCCAATTAGATGTGTCTTTGCAGCATGACTCATGCTGCATGAGTATGTATTTGACAAACCACCTTGCAATCATTATGTGTAGCAGCCGCTCCTCGTGCCCCTACAATTAGGTCACGATGCCAACAAAGATGCAGACAGATCACACGCCTTTTTGCTGAGTATGTACATACAGGCGTACCTGGCTAAGCTACCCCTTGCGTTTGCCAATGCAAATGGTCATGCGTGTAAGGGGAAGAAGGAAGTTATTATGATATTAAGCACCGTAAACTCTTCCACAACATGAAACTCTTGGGGAAAACAATGAAGGTTGCACTCCCTTGTGCTTGCCCCTAAATATTGGTCACATACGTACAGAAATCAACGCCTTACTTCAATATCTATATAAAATGTATGTGTGATGTATGTACAAAAATTTGACGCTTTTGTCATAGCAAATCACTGTCACTGCAAAGTATAAGACTCAGCACAACAATCTATACTAACCAAATCACACGAATCGTCACTGCCAACAATTGGGCGTGACACTTTGCTTCAATATCTATTCTAAATGCATGTGTATTTCAATGAATGTGTACTTATTTTAAATGAATGTGTGCTCCAAACCAGGAGTGACCGGCAAAGCCACGTGCAGCCGCCCCCTCATTCTGTGCCCCTCCAGTCTGGTGATGAACTGGGGCAATGAGTTGAAGCGATGGCTGGGAGCGGAGCATGTGGATCCTGTGGCCATGGACGATACACGAGGAGCTGTGGTGCAGGTGGGGTTGAGGGGCTGTGGGGCTGTAATGGAGTGACGGAAGAAGTAGTTTAATACTACATAGGCAGCTTAAACCACTCCCCATACTAATTAAGGAAAGGAGCCATTTCCCCCACCACTGAAAAGAACAACAGAATAAGATGTGAGCAGCATCAGGATGATAAAACTTCTCACATTTTGTGCCGCCCAATTCATCTGTCCTTTTGCTTTCTTGGTGCAGGAGAGACGGTCACTAAAGGGTCTGAAATTCATTTTCGAATCCATGGTGGAGGAGTTGGGTGCCAAAGTGGCTCTTTTCCTTTTATTGATAAGGGATTTCACATTCTGCATGTTTTCTAAAGCAATTATCAAAAATATGCTGAGCTCCTCTTTGTGTACTTAGAAAGTCAAATGGAAAAAGAATGCTGGGCAGTAACTCAGATCAACAGGCCCACAGTAATGTAACGAAATGCCTTTCATATGCACAAAGGGTCGACTTGCTAATTTGCATGTTTGCTGACATGTAGTCTTATTTTTTGCTTAAGCAAAGAATGTATAGTAAATGCTTGCAGTGTACATATACACAATTTAGTTAGCTCTACCGTGCATACAAAGGGCTGTACAAGATCTCAGTATCCACCTTTTTCGCTACAGACTTGCAAGGAAGGTACAGGCAGCAACAGTGCGTGATAAATGAATGCAAATATAAATATAGGAGGGGCTGTCCAAGATCTGGGGCAGCGTCTACGGTTTTGCTGCCAGAGGGCCTCGCAAGGCACAAGTGCTGGTCATGTCCTACAACACGTTCAGGTGCATTTGTTGGTACAAAGGGCTGGCCTTGAGGCATGTTGGATGGAGCTAGTAGAACACGTTCAGGTACAATTGTTGGTACAAAGGGCTGGACTTGAAGCATGTTGGATGGAGCTAGTAGAGCACCAGTTTGAATGACACTCTTTTGCATTTAGCCTTATATGATCATAGTTGGATGATCCATCAAGGTCAATCCTCAAAGCTCCTAGGTCTCATGTTGAGCTTCTGGTCTTGAGAAAAGGCCAATGATTGCTGATAAGACAAAAAATTAATAAACTCTGCATATGTGTATGGCTGCAAGAGTGCTGCTTGCCACAATCCCACTGTGGTGTTTATCTTTTCTTATCATGTCGCACAAGGAAGCTGTGTGCGGCAAAAAGGTGGACCTGGTGATATGTGATGAGGCTGACACACTCAAGAGAGTTCATAATGGATGTATGGCAGTGCGTATCTATCATTTTGCACAAGGAAGCTGTGTGCGGCAAAAGGTGGACCTGGTGATATGTGATGAGGCTGACACACTCAAGAGAGTTCATAATGGATGTATGGCAGTGTGTATCTATCATGTTGCACAAGGAAGCTGTGTGCGGCAAAAAGGTGGACCTGGCGAAATGTGATGAGGCTGACACACTCAAGAGAGTTCATAATGGATGTATGGCAGTGTGTATCTATCATGTTGCACAAGGAAGCTGTCTGCGGCAAAAGGGTGGACCTGGTGATATGTGTTGAGGCTGACACACTCAAGTGCGACACTAGCCAGATCACGTTCCTAATGGATATATGGCAGTGCGATCTATCATGTTGTACAAGATGTTGTCTGCAGCAAAAGGCGGACCTTTTGATCTGCAATGAGGCTCACACATTCCAGATTGACACTAGCCAGATAACGGTCATAATACATGTATGGCAGTGCACATCTATCCTTGTTGTACAAGATGTTGTCTGCAGCAAAAGGCGGACCTTTTGATATGCAATGAGGCTCACACATTCCAGATTGACACTAGCCAGATAACGATCATAATACATGTATGGCAGTGCACATCTATCCTTGTTGTACAAGATGTTGTCTGCAGCAGAAGGCGGACCTTTTGATCTGCAATGAGGCTCACACATTCCAGATTGACACTAGCCAGATAACGGTCATAATGGATGTATGGCAGTGCACATCTATTCTTGTTACCAGGTTGCACAAGGAGGCTGTGTATGGCAAAAACGTAGACCTGGTGATCTGCGACGAGGCTCACACACTCAAGAACGACACTAGCCAGATCACGTTGGCGGTGGCTGCTTTACCAGCCGCCAGGAGGCTGCTGCTGTCCGGCACGCCTGTCCAGGTCAGTTCTGTACTGTGTCACAAGTGAGCCTGAACCTATGCGAAGGATTGTCAAACTGCTCCCCACTCTAACAAAGGAAAAGGAGCCACTTTGATACGTGCAAGTACAAATTGGAAGTTGAAAAAGTACAAATCACTTTAAGCTGTGAGAATGCTGCCAGGACACATGCTTGTGAGAAGTTGGTTTCAACTAACTTTGGTGCACGCCAAGCCCACGAAAGCTGTCTTCACCCTGTTCATCAATATGCAACGAAGCCCATTGCTCTAGAATTTATGCAAGTATTCTCACCCTCTTCACCTGCGCAGAACAACCTTTCAGAGCTGTACACTCTGTTCAATGTGGCTGTGCCTGGGCTGCTTGGACCCGCCTCTCAGTTTAGGCGCACATATGAAGGGTGGGTGCGGCATGCACAGACATAAATCCAGATCAGGTTCTCTATTTAGGATTCCATGGCGAGTCACAGTTGGAAGGTTGATTCAGATGAGATCCAGCATGCTACAACGCAAATGTTTCTCTATCTTTATTTAATTTGCATCTTGGAGAGCAGTGATATCAGGACACGGCGCAAGCATGTTCAGCAGGCCTTTTAGCACTCGAGTTTGTGGAATTCCTGCTTGAACAGTTCCCTGCCTGCTAGAGCTCAACACACAGTGGCTCTATTTTTTTAATTTTTTGTGTGTACGTTCCTGATGATTTGTACGTTCCTGATGATCAGCCAAAATGTATGTCCGTGTGGATTTCAATTGATAAACCTGCTTCTATCACCTATTCTAAGGTATCAGCATGTGTCTGCAACACGTGCTGCAATTCATGGGAATTTCGATGCTGAGGGTATTGTTAGGAATATTTTTAAGCTGAACCCTGTCTGAACCTTTTGCCTGCTGTTGGCAAGATAAATAAGTAATGCTCTTTGTATGAGTCATTCATTTGGGGAGAGATGCTCTAATATGAACTAACGAGGTACTTAGAATTTACATACGGGGTGGAGCACCCCTGCTGTCTAGATAATTTCCTCTTAAAAACACATTCTTTCCACTTGAAATGCCTCATTGGGCATCCCATTACCTGTAATTTGTTTTGCTCAAAGCCAGTGAACCTTACCTAACTATGCCAATCAAGATGCCCCCGTCTTCTTGTCTGCCACAGGCCAATACTGAGGAGCCAAGACTCTGATGCCACAGAACTTGAGATGAAGATTGGATCTGAGCGCGGGCAGCAGCTGCTGCAGCTGTGCAGCCCATACATGCTAAGAAGGTGCGCACGGTGGTTTGATAACAACATTATATAAGGCTGGCAGTGAATTGTTTACAAGGAAAACAATTGCAATGTCAGTGCGTGATTTATGAGGTTTGAGCGGTAGTGTTCAGCGTAGATACCTGATGCCTTAAACATGAGCGTAGATCCTGATGCTTTAAACATGAGCGTAGGTACATGATGCCTTAAACACAACGATGCAGCTCAGTGCGTGATTTATGAGGTTTGAGCGGTAGTGTTCAGGGTAGATACCTGATGCCTTAAACATGAGCGTAGATACCTGATACCTTAAACATGAGCGTAGATACCTGATGCTTTAAACACAACGATGCAGCTCAGTGCGTGATTTATGAGGTTTGAGCGGTAGTGTTCAGCGTAGATACCTGATGCCTTGAGCATTGGGATGAATGTCGGTTCTAGACACAAGCTGTAGCTGTGACAGCCATGCGTGATGAGAAGAAACAAGCGGCTGTGCCAAACAGATTTGTGAAATTGAGAGACGTGTGGACCTGTCTGTAAAGCAGCACAAGCATATCAGTGAACGCAGGACACATAGTACCACTATCTACACATAAGACACAACAGTACCACAAACTACACATAGTACCACAACCAGACACCTGGCGTCAAGGACACAGAAACAGCAAACGTTAAAAAGTGAATGACATACACATGCTGGTGTTCGTCGCTGTACACAGACATGTGCAATATCACAGCACATTGCCTGCCGCCCCCTAATAATCCAGGTTCTTACTGATGTTCTGTTCTACATGGTGGGGGAGACTCACGGCACTTTGGGCCAGTGTGTCTCCTTTTCCTTAATTGATGCAGGGAGTGTTTTGCTGCCTGCGTAGTGTTTCTTTTCTTTTCTTTTCTTTTCTGTATTACATGAACATTCTTGCACACAGGACGTGTGGCGTCATGGCACAGTACCTGCCGCCCAAGGTTGAGCAAGTGGTGTTTTGTAAGATGAGTGGTTTGCAGGTGGGTTAAAATTCGAATAGCAGGCTGAGAAAGTCCTGCAAGATGAGTGCCTTTCAGGTAGCTTTTCATTTTACGCTTTTGTATTTGCAAAATCAGAAACATGACAGGACAAATGTATCCAAACACAAACCCACTTTTGTTCAATGCTTTTTTGGTTTTAACAAGTGCTATGTAGAAGGCAGAGTTAAGGCAGCAAGATTGCCGAAGTTGCCTGGCGTGAATGTCCTGGAAAGAGTCTGTGTGTAGGCAGAGCTCCAACTCGCTCTGTCCAATGAACTACTCCCGCAGATTGTTAAACTCAATTAATACTGAAATAGTAAAAGAACCCTGAAATAATCCCTCTAGGGTTATAAGCCCTTACTTTATGAAATAATTAGATAACCTATATTTATGCTAACAGGTGAAGCGCTGCACAAATGCTTTCTGGGGTGGCCCCAATCAGAATTATTCCATAAGTGCTTAAAATCCATTGCAAGGTCACGCTCAATGTCCAAACACTTTGAGTAATGCCCAGGTGAAGCTGCACAAACACTTCCTGGATTCACCCCACGTCAAGCTGCTCTTGAATGGGGGCCGTGCTGCTGCCAGGGCAGATGCAGCCGCCGCAGCAGCAAGTGAGTGATGGAAACATTATTGCTTGCACTGACCAGGGCAGACGCAGCCGCAGCAGCAGCAAGTGAGTGATGGAAACATTACTGCTTGCACTTATTAGGGCAGATGCAGCTGCACAGGTAGCAGCAAGTGAGTGATAGAAACATTACTGCTTGCACTTATTAGGGCAAATGCAGCTGCAAAGATAGCAGCAAGTCAGTGAGGGAAACATTGTGCATGCACTGATATGTGCGTGGTATCCTATTGTTAGCAGTGTGCTATCTTGAATTTTCCTTTGCCAGACTTGTTGCCCCGCTACAGCAGCAGCAACCGAATTATAGAAAGCAACATTTGCGTCTGATTTGATGTTGCCATGAGCATCTGCCTTTTTATTCAAGCATAGCCTTCTACAAATTTTACCTACTGAACTATCAATCTACCGCACATTTATATACGCAACAGCCCAGCAACAACAGCAGCAGCGCGTGACGCAAACCCTGCCAACCCAGGCCTTGCCTGAGCTAAATTTTAACTACAGTAAAATAGCAATAGAGCGCAACACCATCCATCCATACATATGTGTTACAGCCCAGCAACAGGAAGAGGCCCAGCAACGCCAGTGCGCACCCTATATGAGCTGACCTACAATGATACAACCTACCACCGCACATGCATATACGATACAGCTCAGCAACAGGAGCAGGCCCAGCAACCCCAGTGCGCACCCTAATATGAGCTGACCTACAGTGATACAACCTACCACCGCAAATGCAATTGCGTTACAGCTCAGCAACAGGAGCAGGCCCAGAAACCCCAGTGCGCACCCTAGTATGAACTGACCTAAAATGATACGATTAACCACCGCACATGCATATGCGTTACAGCCCAGCAACAGGAGCAGCAGCAGCTGATGTCACAGGCCCAGCCTACTACCGAAGGCCAGCCAGGCCCCCCAGGGTTCTCCAACTTTGCCTACGACAGAGGACCACCAGATGGACCAGCGTCAGGAGCGGGAGGTAGGAGAGAGATAGGTGTATGATTAAAGTGGGCCAGAACCATATTTTCTTTCGTAATTACGGTTATATTCATTCGTATTTACGGTGTACATACAGTGCTTAAGCAGGGAAATTACTACGGTCATATACTTACGGTCATATACTTACGGTCATATACGGTGTGTATATACGGTTCTGGCCAACCCTATGTATGAGTACAGATGAGTGCAAAAGTGTGGATTTCTATGGGCAGAAGGATGCGGGCAATTGTGTGATGCATGGGTACAGCAAATGAGCGCAATGCATATGTGGGCCCTTGGCAGGAAGGAGAACATGTTTGTAGGGTTGGCCAGAACCATATATATATGCACCGTATATTTCCGTATATTTGGTTATTTCCCTGCCCAACATACCGTATATACACTGTATATATATGGTTCTAGCCAGCCCTACATGTTTGTATTGTGTGTAGCATTAAGCGTTCAGTTTACGCTTTCACAAGGCAGGAGCTCCTTGAGGTCGGACTAAGATGGGTGAGCATGATGGGGCGCAAGATGTGCAATGCATTTTGAGCATTCTGATGGGGCATTCTGATGGGGCACAAGATGTGCAATAATATTAATGTGTAAACCATATTGAGCATTCACATGGCAGGAGGCATCAGGGCATTCACATGGCAGAAGGTATCAGGGCATTCACATGGCAGGAGGCATCAGGGCATATTCGCATTTAGTAGGAGTGGTTCAAACTGGAAATCGAGTTCTAATTCAGATTCAATGTGCTACACGGTACTCGTGTGAAATATTCCAATATAATTCAAGAAGTTATATTCAATATATCCCTCATGCGCGTTGCATTCGACAAACTTCAATAAGTTATAATACAATAAATCAATATAATAAATCAATATATCCCTTATGCGCATTGCATCTAAAATGGTATCCGCTTGCTTTGACATTTCGTGTAGGTGCTGCCGGCGGGAAGAAAAGTGGCGGCAAAAAGGGCAAGGCCTCTGGAGGTAGTCAAGCCAGCGGAGGTGAGGTTTATGAATTTGTTGTTTGGAAGCCGCCTTTGTTAGGGCTTTCACTCACTTATTGGTGCTGGCTTGCCATTTGCTCCGTGTTTAAAAGCATATTTTTATCTGCTCTTTATTTGCTTGCTCGCGCCTGCTTTGGATAGTTTCAGCAGCAAAGCTATGACCAAGGTAATTCGTCAATTTGTTGCCAGCACAGACAGGCAACAAAGCCGATGGGAAGAGGCCATATTAGGGACTTGAAAAAGGGTCTATCCAGAAAATGTTCTTTTTTACAAGGACTTGCTTAAGGCACAGAAAACCGCGCACATGTTGGGCATTAAAGCCAATCAGTTGAAATTCCAAACCAGAAAGCCATCTAAGGCCTCACCAAATCTGTTTTCTGTGCTTGCATAGTTTCGTACTTCTTATTCAAGGCATGCACCTCTTAGGGGCACTGTCAAAAAGCCTCGCGTTACCAACGCGTTTCTGAGCTTCAGAAACGCGTTTCTGAACTCTCGCGCTCTGCACGCTAATAACGGCTGATAAGCGCGCGCTTTTGAGTCAGAAACGCGCGTTTTTGAGTCAGAAACGCGCGCTTTTGGGCACTGCAAGCGCGTTTATGAGTGTGATGAGCGCGTTTTTAAAAATACAATCGGCATTTTAAAGGGTTAAGAAGCGTATTTGTGGCGCGGGAAATGCCAGCTGCAAACTTGAAGGCTCTCTCTCCTGCCCCACGCCAGACCCCTGCACGCACACCTGCAGCGAATGCTCATAGCGTCCATGCTGTGGGAGATAGCGCAGAGCAGGAGGGAGCACAGGATCAGAAGAGGAGAAAGCTGAAGATTTGCTCTCAAGAGAGCAATTGGAAGAGGCCCGCACGTCCTGCTGCCGGGGCTCTGCTCCTCTCTGTGTGCAAAGCAACAGCAGTCAGTGCACAACATGGCAGGAGGGGCAAGGAAGGAGAACAGGAGGGAGAGGGGGACTGCGCACTGCATGTTTGCAGTTACCCAACCACGCGCCAGGGCCTCACAGCAATAATGCCCATAGGAGCGGCCTGGTGGTGATATTCGCACATCCAGGAAGGAGGGAGTGGAGAGGGAGTGGAGAGGGAGTGAAAAGGGAGCGGTGGCAAGCTGGTCAACACTGAATTAAAGCGTGCAAAACACATCTCCTAAGGGAGAACTATTAATTAATTTCAATGTCCCTGCGCGCGAGTGGTGTATTTCAAAAAAATGCGAAGTGCTGAACAAATTTGTTTAAACCTTTTCCCGTAAGCACAGCATCACCCTGACGAGCCCACTTATGAATATATAAGCGCGCTTGCCAATTGGCAACACTGCTTTTGACGCTTATGAACACGTTTTTCCCGTTTTTCCCGGCGCTTATGAGGCTCATAGGCGCGCTTATGAGGCTCATAGGCGCGCTTATGAGGCTCAAAAGCGCGCTTCTGAGATTTATAATCGCGCTTGCCAATACATGCTGCTTAATATTTTGGCGATTATGAATGAACACGTTTTACCCGTTTTTCCCTGCGCTTGTGAGGCTCATAAGCGCGCTTCTGAGACTCATAAATGCGCTTCTGGGGATTGAATGCGCAGACAGGTACAAACTGCCTCCTGCTCTGTTTTGGAGGCTGCAAGCACATTCTTGGGACAACACTGCTGCAGTTCTAGCGGCAGGACCGGGAAACAAGCCCTTTAAAAATTTAGTTATGCTCATCATAAGCGCGTTTATGAACAGCAGAAACGCGCTTCTGAATTTCAGAAACGCGGTGAAAATGCGCTTCCCGGAATCCGGCCCAAACAGCTCCCATCTGCTTCCGAATAATTAAAACAAAATATAACACGCCCAAAACAAGCCATCGTCGCCAAAACAAAGGCCTTACAGGACCGTTTGGAAGCCTCAAAATGTTCGCGTTCACGCTTCTGGTTCAGAAACGCGTTTCTGAAGCTCAGAAACGCGTTGATAACACGGGGCTTTTTGACAGTGGGGGCATACGTGGTTTTGTAATTCTTATTAAAGGTATTCACCTCTTACTTGAAGATTATAATACCTCTCAATTGCTCATATCCATTCCAGGCAGCAAAGCCAGTGAGGAAAGGCCTAACCAGTACATCTGCTTGCTCCAAATGACGTGCCATTTCTTGTTTATTGCTGTTAATATCTTGCATGTGTTGTATTTTGGTCTTCAGGCAGCAAGGCCAGTGGGGGAGCACCCAAAGGGCCTCGGCCACCTGAGCTGTCGGTGCTTGCAGCCATCACGGCTATCAAGAAGCTGTGCTGCCACCCAGATCTGGTGCGCTTTCCTTTATTCATTTAGAAGCTGTGCTGCCACCCTGATCTGGTGCGCTTTCCTTTGTTTCCGTTAGAACCTGTGCTGCCACCCTGATCTGGTGCGCTTTCCTTTGTTTCTTTAGAACCTGTGCTGTCACCCTGATCTGGTGCGCTTTCCTTTATTTCTTAAGAACCTGTGCTGCCATTCAGATCTGGTGCGCTATCCTCTATTTATTTAGAAGCTGTGCTGCCACCCTGATCTGGTGCGCTTTCCTTTGTTTCTTTAGAACCTGTGCTGCCACCCTGATCTGGTGCGATTTCCTTTGTTTCTTTAGAACCTGCGCTGCCACTCAGATCTGGTGCGCTTTCCTTTATTTCTTTAAAAGCTGTGCTGCCACCCTGATCTGGTGCGCTTTCTTTAGTTTCTTTAGAACCTGTGCAAAGCAGAATTGAGACCAAACAGGAAATTTTCCTATGCACATGCTATCTGTAACATTCTTAAACGTTTAGAAATTTGTGCCGGAGTAAAAACCAACCTTTTTGTTTTGCGTTTGCAGATACATGAAATGTACGCCCCCAAGACGCAACCCTCTTACGCACGCAAGATTGCGCCCACGGGTAAGCAAAGCTATTGAGATGTGCACAAATGTATTCACAAAATTTAGTGCGACTTGGATTGTGTATTGTCTTGGGAGGGAAGTTTGCTTATACTTTGCCGTGCTGATTGTCTTGCAGAGCTTCCTTCTTTGTTTATGCTGCATGTAGCACAAATGCGTGCAGCAACACACAACAGCTGAGGAAAACAGCACTCATACTCTCAAAGGTACAACCCCGTTTACCCATTTGCCTTGCAGAAAAAGCAAGCGCGTCAAATGCCGCCAAAATTGAATCTGACGTCATCACCGGCTTTGAGAACTGCCTACCTATCTTCTCAGACCCTTCCGTGTCACCTGCTTACGTGCCCGGCATTAGTAACCCCTACCACTCTGGCAAGGTGTGTGTTTGTGTCTGTGTGTGTTTGTGCGTGTGCACATAAATGTAAACATTTTCAATCTATGTATTGCTCCTTCTCAGATAATGTCCCTGTCACAAGAAAACTTTTGAGTTTAGTGATGAGGAGAAAAGAAAAACTAAGCAGGCAGCAAAACACTCCCTGCATCAATTAAGGAAAAGGAGACACATTGGCCCGAAGTGCCGTGAGTCTCCCCCACTAAAGTTAAATGATGCTCCACTGCATTCATTCTGTGTGTTCTGGACCTTACTACTATGCTATTGCAGCAGTAGGCTAGACTGTGCCTACATTGTGCTTTCACATACGTACTGTCTATACACGGTACATGGTCTAATCAAGTAAATGTGTACACGCTCACACCATGTAATGCTGTCGCCCTCACAACTTCGTACTTACAAGCACACACACACATATACGTACACAGGTGATGGTCCTTGTAAACTTGCTCACAACTTCATACTCATAAGCACACACATTTCCATACATAATTGATGGTCCTTGTCAACTTGCACACAAATTCATACTCATAAGCACACACATTTCCATACACAGGTGATGGTCCTTGTCAACTTGCTCACAACTTCTTACTCTCAAGCATACACACATTTCCATACACAGGTGATGCTCCTTGTCAACTTGCTCACAACTTCATACTCTCAAGCATACACACATTTCCATACACAGGTGATGCTCCTTGTCAACCTGCTCACAACTTTATACTCACAAGCATACACACATTTCCATACACAGGTGATGGTCCTTGTCAACTTGCTCACAACTTCATACTCTCAAGCATACACACATTTACATACACAGGTGATGCTCCTTGTCAACCTGCTCACAACTTTATACTCACAAGCATACACACATCTACATACACAGGTGATGGTCCTTGTCAACCTGCTCAAGGTCATCCGTGCACAGGAGCCTACCGACAAAGTCGTGCTCGTCAGCAACTACACAGAGGCACTGGATATTCTGGGCAAGGTGCAAAAGAAAAACAAACCAACCGATAAACATACCAACAAAGTGGTGCTTTTCAGCGTTGTACAGAGGCACTGGATATTTGGACACGGCACAAAGAAAAACAAACCACCGACTAACAGCTTGTCGGATAATACAAAAAGGCATTGGATTTTCTCTGGGCATGGCACTGAACAGAAAAGAGCGCACATTGATGCCACAGCTGATTATGGAATAGGAAGCAATTCCTGGATACATAGATCCCTTCCAGCAATCAAAAGAAAATAATTTGGATTGTTCATTAAGTTCAAAGCTGGGTCTAGCCATGTTGTAAAATACGCTGTAATAGGTGCAGTTGTGCATAAGTATGGAAGCAGGCATAAATGGCCAAGAAACCCTGGCAAATGTTTGCATACAACCAAAACAAACATTTTACGTGGAAGGAGGTGTATGTTATGAATCAGCTTGTCTGCCTATTCCATTTTTCCGCCGCAGCACAACACATGTCTAGCAACAGTGCAACCATGTGCATGTGGGTAGATTGTATACGTGCTGTCACACGCAATCGTTGGCAGCGACAAATCGTGTAACAGAGCAGTTAAGTCGGTTGACAGCTAAGAGTCTCTATATGTCTTGTTCATTAAGCTGGATGGATATTAGTAGATGTGTTGAGTCATATACTTTGCACTGATGGTAATTTGATCTGACAGTGCATTCCTTTATTGTCTGCTGCTGCAAAAACAAGAGGCTAGGCCATGTTGTGGTTAAGCTGGGTCTTGATGGCTCCGTATATGCAAACTAAGATGTCAGCAGTGTCTAGATCTATACTACTTTTTTTATATTGACAGCTGGCCAGCATGCCAATTGGCGCCGCTGTACCTTGATGTGTACATATTTGTGAATAAAATGTCAACGGCTGATCAAGTCCTTGGACCTTTCCGTTTCACGTTTGTGGCTTTGCCAGCAACAGCTAGCCATACTTTACATAGGCTCTTTCTTTACAACTACACATCGCAGCAGCTGACCTGGCACTTTTCCTGTGTGCGCTTTCTTGCAGCTGTGCCAGCAAAACAACTGGGCCACGCTGCGGCTTGACGGCTCTTTGTCCGTCAAGCAGCGGCAGCCGCTAGTGGACCGCTTCAACACCCCCAGTGATCCATCCTTTGTGAGTTGCCCTTCACAACACATTGTTGAAAAATACCACCATCGTTGTTTCAGCCATGGGTAAAAAAAATCACGTGTTTTTTTGTCTAAAAGCGTTCTTACTTATTGCATTCAAAAGTTTTCTGTTAAAGCTGTGCCAGAGGTTGCACTGTGCTCCAAGGTCACGCCATTTCCATGTTCATGCTTGCAATCTCACGTCATTTGCCCAAGTTCTGGCTGCCCAACATATCCTGCTGCCGTCCTCTAAGGCTAAGGCAAGCCATTTTGTGTCCGTTTACTGGTTTTTGTCGAATGATCAACACTCCCTCACCCTAATTAAAATGTGTTCCTCTGCTCCTCTGTGCTTACGCTCCCTCCCCCACCCAGAAAACACACATTTGTTCCGCAGGTCCTGCTGCTGTCCTCTAAGGCGGGTGGTGTGGGACTGAACATTATCGGCGCAAACAGGCTGGTGCTCTTTGACCCTGGTAAGCGTTCCATCTAATGCGCTTTTTTATACTGAGTGTTACTTGCATGTTTGTTACTGTGGGTGAATACTATGTTTGTTACTGTGAGTGAACATGCACCATGTTTGTTACTATGAGTGAATATCATGTTTGTTTCTGTGAGTGAACATGCACCATGTTTGTTTCTGTGAGTGAATATCATGTCTGTTTCTGTGAGTGAACACTATGTTTGTTACTGCGAGTGAACAGGCACCATGTTTGTATTATGAGTGAATATCATGTTTGTTACTATGAGTGAATATCGTGTTTGTTACTATGAGTGAATATCGTGTTTGTTACTATGAGTGATTATCATGTTTGTTACTATGAGTGAATATCATGTTTGTTTCTGTGAGTGAACAGGCACCATGTTTGTTACTATGAGTGATTATCATGTTTGTTGCTGTGAGTGAACATGCACCATGTTTGTTACTGTGAGTGAATATCATGTTTGTTTCTGTGAGTGAACATGCACCATGTTTGTATTATGAGTGAATATCATGTTTGTTACTGTGAGTGAATATCATGTTTGTTTCTGTGAGCGAACAGGCACCATGTTTGGTACTGTGAGTGAACAGGCACCATCGGCCCAAACAGGCAGGTGCTGCCTAAAATCTTACGTCTGCCCTCATGCGGATGTCCTTGCTGAGTATGCCTAGAATGGTTATCATAATATGATGGACGCCAGTGATGTGACAAAAACTAATTATTTAGTGTGCTGTGCGGTGTGGCTTGACAATTAATCATGAGCTATGCCCTTTATCAGATTGTGTGTGAAGGCCTTCTCCATCTTTCCCTTGCCGTTGCTTGTATTAAACAGACAAAGCTGCCTCTGAAGCAGGCCTTAATAACCATCTGTTGTTTTCCAAAGAAGAAAAAAACTACGCAGGCAGTGAAAACCACTCCCCACATTAATTAAGGAAAAGGAGCCACTTTGGTACCGAGTTCCGTAAAGCTCCTCCACTGCTTGTCCACAGACTGGAACCCAGCTAACGATCTGCAAGCTATGGCACGGGTCTGGCGAGAGGGACAGCAGAAAAAAGTCTTCATATACCGTCTACTGACGACAGGGTCCTTGGAGGAGAAGGTAGGCATTTTAGTACCACAGGTATTACAAATTAAAAAATGGGCGGTGCGTGCTTGAGAACAGGTAAGCAGGTAGGAAATGTCTGGAATGTGCGGCCAAAGAGGGAGGGAGAAGGACGTCTTCATCCACCGCCTGCTGATGCTACCTTCAAGTTTCACCAGGAAGAAATAAAGACGAGGCCTATAGAAATGTGAGTGTGTAGGCATAAGGAATATGTGTGTATGTGTGTGGCTGTTGTGTGAGTGTGTGTGTGTGTGTGCGTGTGTGTGTGTGTGTGTGTGTAAGTGAAGGTATGCCTGTGTGTGTGACAGGGGATATACAAGGCCATTGTGTGCTTCAATTTTGTTTGCTGTCAGGTGTACCAGCGGCAGCTCATGAAGCAGGACCTGTCCAAGAGCATCGTGGATGACGGGAACGCGAGTGGGCCTCAGAAAGGCAGCTTCAGCACAGAGGAGCTGCGTGCGTTGTTCAAGGTGTGTGCTGTGCTCTGGCATTCTGTGCAGTGGTATTCTGTGTGTGTTTGTGGGTGTATGTGTGTGTGGGGGTGTGTGTGTGTGCTTGTCTGCGTGTATCTGTGAGAGAGAGTGCAATCTGAATGCCTGTTATATTCATATGGGATGCACTGCATCTTTGGAACAAGAAACTTGGTATGGTTGTTTCATTTGCAAATATTTTACCTGTGTTTGTGCGGACAGGTTCAACAATTGCATTACTCTTGCACAGCCCTCAAAGACCTCCCCTTGCTGTATTGTTTTCATTCTTTTACAAACTTTATCCTCTTCCCTCCTTCCTGCCTCGTGCTTATTCGTTCTTATTATAACCCCAACTTTCTCCTCTTTTATTAGACTTGCTAGCCATCGTCTTTTGATTCAAACAGGTGAACCCGGAGTTCATGCGTGACGTCCACGTAGCCATATCTATAAACTTGCCAGTTGTCTTCTTCTGAATACTCTCCTCTCAGATACACACGTGGACCCA
>Ga0307945_1000431_pt1 | contig 28713 bp, 21 predicted proteins | sample OrgLakmetagen228_FD_201818 | JGI IMG/M metagenome (GOLD analysis project Ga0307945, IMG submission 201818) | Saline water microbial communities from Organic Lake, Antarctica - #228 | ecosystem: Environmental > Aquatic > Non-marine Saline and Alkaline > Saline | place: Antarctica: Organic Lake...
GATGACTAAGCGCTCTGCCGTTGCCCGTGCTTCATTGAAGAGGACACTCATCTGCGCGCATGTGTGTGTGTGTGTGCATTTTGTGTACGCATGTGTGTTTGTGTGTGTGCATTTTGTGTATGTGTGTGTATGTGTGTTTGTGTGTGAGTGTGTGCGTATGTGCGTGTGTATATTACGTGTATGTGTGTGTGTGTGTGATTTTTAGTGTGCGTACCTGTGCATGCACAGCTTGGAGGGGTGTAGGGAAGAGCTATTCAGTGTAGCAGGGGCCAGGAGAGCTATGAATTCCCAACAGATCGAACTGCTGTGGCGTCAATAAAAGAAGAAACCACTGCCCCAAAATCGAGGAATTTAAGTGATTCGATTATCTTGGAACTCTTGGACTGAACAATGAATCCTGACGAGATCTCTCACACGAATTGTGACAGAAGATACGAAGAATGTATTTTTCGAATTATTTACTTTTTTATGCTGACTTGCGCCGCTACAATCAGTTGCCCACGATTAATAAAAGAATACTTCTGATAGGTTGTAACAAGGTGAGTGTTTGTGTCTTCTTCTGATAGGTTGTAACGCACATCAAGCGTTTCGGACGTGTTGCAACAAAGCACATCCCAGAATGTGCCAGCCAGGTCAGTAGGTTTTCTGGTTTTCCGCACGATCACCATGCTACACACTGTACACCATGAATCAATGAAATGTGGTGTTGACTGTTTAAATTAATTTCATGTGCATCCTTCATTGCACGCTGGAGCGTGCTGTCTTCCTCCTCTGATTCTAATCACTCACTCAACCACTCTCTCTCTCTCTCTCTCTCTTCCTTCCACTCTTTCTAATCACAGGACCCACCTAAAGGCCTGAGTGCCTTTTATCACAAGGATGGTGGCACCATCTACGCAGCAGACGTTGCCAACAAGGTGATGTCGCCTTAATCTTTTTAATGATTTAGAGACTACTGCCTCCACTGTAACTTACTGATTTTGTGTTGTCTGTGCTATGTGCTTACCCATGCACACCTCATCTGCATGCAGTCAGCAGGAGGCGGTATAATCACCTCATAAATCCCTCATGCGTTGCCCCCTCATCAACATTATACTGCAAATGTCGAACGTTGCTCATTGGGAGGAAACTGCCCCCCCCCCTACTTGTTTACGTGAATTCATTTCATGTATATGTGCAGTTTGTGGGGCGCTTGTCCGACGTGCATGATGCTGGTGAGAAGGATGTGCTGTACCTGGCCCTTGACAACGCGTGGCATAACGACTGCGCGGATGGTCAAGGGATATAGGTTTTTCAGTCTTTGCGACGACACGTGGATGGTCAAGGGAATAGCCATGCAATTATGATAAGGCACTAGCTTCTCAAAGTGTTCCCTCCAGCCTGTCTACCGCCTCCCACACAGCCCTACTTTTAAGTGTACCAGTATAGTTTCTCCTGCAAGGGCGTCTCAGAATGTCTTGCCTACCCAGATTTCCGTCCAAACTACAATAAGCAAGAAGCGCACACACATACACTTCAATTGTAGCCGCTATCCCCAAAGGTGTCTCAGTTTTCTGGGTGACAATGGGAAAACTCGCAGATTTTCTAGTAGGCAAAAGAAGCTCAAAAGTTGTCAAATGCGTCAAAGCTGAAAAATATGTCACAGTGTTGCTACTAAAAAAAGTTGCACTTGCAATAACACTAATTATGCATGATAGAGCATCAAAGTTGTATGTTTGAAGCGTTTAAATACTAAAAAAAACTGTTTACACTCACATTTGCACACACATGCACACATACGCACACACACGCACACAAACACACATAAACATGCACACGCGCACACACAAATGTACACACACAGGAGTCCTTTTGGTGGCACGGCAAGTATCTGTACGACAGCGTCCCATCTGCGGGCGCAGTTCAGAAAGGGCGGCAGGACAACTGCAGCTGCTTACGAGCAGCGCAGCAATGCGCGAGCTCAAGGTTGTAATCTTTATGGTGAGAAGATTCGTATTCATGCATCCAGCCATTCATCCAGCCACGCACGCACCCGGCCATCCATCTGTCTATGCAATCATCCTTCCATCCGTGCATGCGTCCGTTCAACCATCCATGCTGTCTCACAGGGTCGTGACAACGCCCGCTTCAACAAGGAGCTGGCTAAAGTGGGGCACATCCCTGGTGTCTCAGGCACCAGTGTCAAAGAGATCACTAAAACGCTCACAGGTATTGTATGAGAGCACAGTAGCAAGCTAATAATTCTGTGGAGTGAATGAAAGAATAGACGTGAAGGAGGCACTGTTGGATTTTTGCGTTCTCTCCTCTAGCCTCTCATCGCAGGAATTAACTCATCATTGTCCTGCAATGCACATTGGATGTGTGTGGTTCTTTCATGCCATCCATTTAATCCCCCCCCCCCTTGGTGATGTTGGTCGCCTGCAGACGCTTCTCGCCCCTTTGGGCTGAAACAAGGGTGCGCCCTTCAGGTGTGCCTGCCTGGTGCCACACAGCCACAGTTGTGGCTGAGCATGGTACACCCTGCCGCATACGCCATTTATTTGGAGCATATGCCATCAGACATGGCGTACTTGGAGGTGCCATGGGGCATTGACGACGCCCTCAAGGCACTCAGGAAGCAGAGTGGGCGCACAGATCCGCCAGTCCCGTGGGGCATGGTTCATGGTGGAGGAAGAGGTGTGCTGCGTATGTTCCTTATTTCCAGATTGCGTGTTCAAGCAGCTGTCTACTGATAACACCAACTGATTAAAATTTTGGCGAGCCTTATGGCATTCCAGAGCCTGAGGGAATGTGTTGCAGATGCAGGGTGAGACTGTTCACCCATGGTCAATGATTTTATCTCCCCATTCCTTCGCCTTGAGAAAATACTCACGTACAGCCTGTTTGGAAATGTGCAGGCATGCAGGGGGAAGACATGCTGGGGATGACCCGCTTGGGCTTGGATTTTGAGGAGGTGGAGGATGTCGCTTGGTACTTCAGTCACAAAGGAGGTAGGTGTTCCTGGCTGGACCCTTGCTTTTCTCTAGCCTCTGTGCTTGCTGAGTGAGCTTGGGTTACGTGTGCTGACATGGATCTTGTGGGGCATGCATCCGCTACACAGTTGCGCCACAAATGTGACGCAAATGTGAGCGTGATATGCATCTCCTGCTTCCGCTGCTGCTTGTATCATTTTTTAATGCGTATCTGCATTGCCTCACGTACGCTGGGCACATGAATAATAGTAATATGCGTCTTGTTAATCTTGTTGGTAATTGTGCATGAACTTTTGCAACCTGTTGTAGTCTGCTGACGTGCATGTACATGGCTTGTAACGACTGCGTTAGACTGTCTCATAACGAACACGCCGCCTGCTATAAGTCCATACAATCCATCAAATTCGTCTCACTGCTCCCTCATTTTGCGTCTCATTGAAACACAGGAGAAACCCGCATGGCAATGGAGGGGTGGACTGATGACGGAATATCGGTGGCGGCCATTTCAATGGGTGAGTTGCCTTCCAATTTGGGTTACGTGTGCTGACATGGATCTTGTGGGGCATCTGCTCCACAGTTGCGCCACAAATGTGACGGTCTGTGAGCGTAATATGCATCTCCTGCTTCCGCTGTTACTTGTATTCTTTCCTGTGGCGCACGTGCATTGCCGCACGTGCGCTGTGCACATGAACAGAAGTTAGTTAACCATTGTATGCATCCCTTGCAGCATTCCTCCTTGTCATTGGAAAACGAGCTGTCCATTGGCTCATTCCTTGCAGGGGAGGAGTCGCAAAGGCGTCATGGGTGCCCATTAACCAAAAAAAATCGTGTGTTTTGCATGTCTGCACAATCGTAGAATGTAATGCAGTTAGCAGTTGGTAAAGGGGGGGGGGGGGGGGGGTTGGGCGGTGTATTTCCAAAAGCAATATTTTCACTGTGGGGAGTTTTGCAAAATGAGTGTTACGTTGGAGGCCCACTTACCTCCACGTGCACGCTGCATGCCAATTGTGGGTCACACTCACAACTCTCGTATTTTTGGTTATCACACACAGGTCAAGATGGCGCAGACACAACGCACAAAATCAAGAGACAAAAAGAACTTGGTGACGAGCTTGCAGATAGTGAGTTCATTTTTTAACTCATTGCTCTCTATCTGCTTGACTGCAAGATAACACACCCAGTATACAAGGGGAAATGCTATGTATAAATTCATAGCCCTGTCAGTCCGCACTTGTGCGCGCATACCCCATAACCCCTTCGCGTCACCTCATTCTCCTTCTTCTCATCACGTTTTCACAGCGACCATCGACTTCCAAGACCAAGTTCGTGATTGCATGGTGGCAGCTGGGAGCACATGCAACGTATTAAGTGCCACGAAGAACCTCATCTCTGGTGGGTATTCATCAAATTTTAGAGATGATGCATGCATTTTCATTAGACAAGTTTACCAAAAACTAGCAGTCAGGACTAGGTTGGCATAGACTTTTACGGGTGTGAAAAGGGAGAGGAGTACATGTGTGGAAATACTTGGCCCTCAAAATGAGACTTACAGCATTTCACAATTAATAGAGTTCCGATATTAAGACGTCAGTGAGGTTGGGCTGCTCCTAGTCTGCGTATGTGAACACACCAGACCTAATCGTACCTGCATAAAAAACCTGAGGAAAATAAAAGAATACTGTATATACATTCACGTTTAGCTACAAACAAAAACACTCTTTCCTGGTTCGTGCAGGCCGCCTCACATACCACAGCAGCAGGAGCCAGATCCTGAAAGATCTGAAATCTGGGTATGTGAAGCTGTGCGCTGCTGGAGAAATCGATGAGCCTAAAAAATATATGTGGCTGAGCTCGAAAATATTCCCACCAGGGTCAAAGCTGGTGCCATAGTCCCTCAAGGAGGTGCACTTCATCACTGTAGTTAAGCTGGATTGCTCGTATGTCCAAGCTTCAGTAGAATTTTGGCTCTGTAGTTTTCCTTGTTTAAAAATTTACAGAAGGGCGTTCTCATCGCCGTTCACCTGTTCATCTGTTATCAGTGTGGTGTCTTGCTAGATTAATAGCCGTAGGTAGTAGTACAGTACATTTCACAAAGCTGATGTGTTTCTAGCATGTTTTTCTGACTTTGCAGATGTCTCCCCTTTGGCTGACTTCCTAAATACAGTCTACTTTGTTTTATCATGTAGATTTGTTGCAATGTAATCTACCTTTGTCCGTCTTTTTGCCCTTGCTTTTCTTGTGATTTCTGCAAAAAAAAATATTGATGAGGACGTGTGTATCTCTTCTTAGTATTTGATCCTTTGCTTCCTTTTCATATGCCAGCCTTCCTTGTCTCTCTCCCAAAAGTGTTACAACTTTTGGCATCTAAACGACCAATACTAGTGTTGCTTCTTTTGTGGCAGAGTCTAGTGCGTGGTACATTGGCACGGTACATGGCGTGTTACGGCACAAAATGTACCGTGCTGACATTACGATTTTACCTGTAAACTTCGCTCTGTGAGTTACCCGGGGGGGGAGCTCTGTGAGTTACTCCTATTCCACTGTGCCGCACAAAAAGCAAGGAGACGAAATACAAAAAAAAAGTCTTGCTCCAGATGGGATGTTGCGTGTCTCTGCATCCATTGGGCGTAGCAAAACACAAAGCAACATCCTTTCCTAATCCAGCCATGCCGGTAATGTTCTTTACACTATCTATATTTCTCTTCTTTCTTTGAGTGTTAGGATCATCACGCCAATTAATGGCATTCCAATATTCCAGTAAGCAACTTATTAAACCAGACCAAGCAAAGCAAGTTCAACTGGAGATCAATCTTTATAAGCCTAGCAAAGTTTCACTAAGGAAGCTTGTCATATGCCTTGTACCGTTGTCGGCTGTCATTTACTTTGCTCAGGCCTTTGCCTAGCAAGGGGGGTTGTGCTACAACTCTTTGTACAGACCTACCATCGGCTACTTTCAGCAATTTGGCACTTCTATAACCAATGCTTATTCAACTCATTTCGTCAAGTCATCTGGCTTGAATGCAAAAGCAAAGTTTCATTATATTTATTAGGATAAGAAATCTGGTTCCTAAACCCTAACCCTAAAACCTCAGGAATAGACACATGGAGTACTGGACACCTTATTCTGAAACTCACCCGAGAGAACACAACAGCAAACGCTCTACTTATCACCAATGTTGTGCTCCTCCTACCAAAAAGGCTGTGGTCACTCATTTGCCTTACATCCTTCCCAAATACATGTTTCTCTACCTGCCTTGTGATGTCATCCGTAGTACAGCTCGTTTCAGACTTCGTGTCACACCCTACGTTTTGAGGCAGCGACATGGAGTCAAAGTAACTCCCCCACCTGTGACCTGTGTGATGCTGATGATGTGCAAGATGAGCAGCATGTTCTTTTCCACTGCGCCAATTCCCATGTGATTTCCCTCCGCAGGAAATATGCACCTCAGTTTCCCCCAACAGGAGCCCACAATGTGTTTACTTTCTTGAGCCGGAACAATAACAAGCTTTATTTTTTTCTCCATGAACTAATTGCGTTTAATGAGCAGGCTAGCAGTCACACTTCTTGACTGAAGGCCTTTCTTTGTAAACTTTTGTAAATGGTGCCTGTTGCTCCTAGCAGGATGGTGTGAAGGGTTTCACGGTGTTCGAGTAAGTGAGGCACTAGCAGCTTATGCTGTTTTGTGCTTTTTCTGCTTGATCAGTAGGGGAAGTGTCTACACAGTAAATTTCGATTGAATGTATATCGCAATTGTTTGGTTTCACGTCTCTTGGTTTCATAGCCAGGGGGTATGGATTGGCAGTTCCATCTGCTAGAATATCACGGGCAACTCTTCTTGCACGATGGACAGCCAATGAAATCAACCGGGGAGCCGGGGGACATGCAGACAAGCTTTACACTCTCACCAAGAACAAGGAGATAAATAATAGAAAAGAAAAGATAATTAACAGAAAAGAAAAGAAAAGAAAAGAAAAGAAAAGAAAAACTACGCAGGCAATGAAAGCCACTCCCCACATTGATTAAGCAGGAAAAGGAGCCGCTTTGGTACCGAGTACCGTAAAGCTCCTCCACCTCGAAAAGGAAAAATCAATGGGGATCAGGAGGGTTGCAGGCTTGGCCTGAAACTGGCTCCTGATGAGACTTGATAACAGTACTGGATAGGGCACGTCTGGTATGGACAAGTTAAGCAGCGAAGTTCACAGAGTGCACATGGAGCTTGGAGGCAAGCTTCTTAATTCTTTCAGAATCGAGACCCAGATCCTTGAAAGGCTTCAGAGTGTGAGTGTTGTAGATGGTGCCGCCCACACCCAAAAGGATGATGTGGAGAGTAACGGATGCTCCTTGGAGAATGTTGCAGAGGTCTTTGTGCTGTTCCTTTGCGGCGTTCAGCTGGGTTTGAGGTCTGGTGTCTTCACAATACTTAATCTCGACGAGGTGGATGTCACGCCGAGTCTTGTTGAGGCCTTTAGGTCGGTGCTGTCTGGGGTTGGTGGCTCTACTGGTGGCTGGCGGTGCTGCTGATGAGGTGCTCCCAGTCTCTTTCAATTGCCCCCTGCCACTCCGATGAACCCACCCCCCCTACATCAGTTTGTTGTTTTTGTGTTTTTGCAGCGATGGGAGTAACCAGCACAAAATCTGGGAGGCTGGAGGTAAATCTGTCTTTATCTGAGAAGCGAAGTGGGAAGAGCCATTTGGGAACTAATCTATTTTCAGCTGTTTCAGGAATCTGGAGATTTTGCATGGTCATCCGTTTGTTGCTGCCTATATCCATGGAGACAATGCATGATCCTAAGGAGCCTGCTTTGCTGATAGCCTTAAAGATCATGCGCCATGCTAAGTTGTGTCTTTCGGTGATCATATTCCTTATTTGTGTGTGTTGGCACCCAGAAAGGATGTGCAGGGCACTGTTTACTTGTGGACAGAGGGGTCAAGTTTGACTTGTTGAGAGTTTAAACAATACCGCATGTTTTTGATTATATAGGGTGCCTGTTCTGTATTTCATAGTGATACATTTGGTCTTAAAGGGGACATCGGATGATGTTAGGTAAGCATTGCTAGTGGCTCCATTGGCAGTGCCGTCCTTGATGAGGGTCTGGTAGTACGCATGGTAGTTCGCTTCAGTTTTGGCATCTCCCAGTTTACGGAGGAGATGCATGTGTGCTTGAAGGGCGTCACGGTGGTTTGGTAGGTACCAGAGCTCTGGGGGAGGCGAATGGGCCATGTTTGTTGTATGGGTATGATTATGGGTTTGTGTTTAATTTTCTATGTCTTCTTTTGCAAGCCAGTGGATGTTGTAGAAGGGATTCCCCTCAGGGCCTGCTGTTTTGATGGAGGTGTCTGCAATGTCGGAGTAGGTGGTGGCTAACTTTTTAGCAAGGACGTCGGCAGGTTCATTACCGATAATACCGGCATGGGACTTTACTTTGAAGAAGTGGATGGGCGATGGTGATTGGCGGATTGCTTTAGCAATGGATTGAAGGACATCTCCTTGGATGTGGTGGCGATGGAGATTCGAGTGTGAGAACTGCTTTTTGATTTGGTGCAGTGATGTGAGGCTGTCTGTGGATATATGCGAGTAGCCGTGTATGACTGCAGCTGCTATAGCTGCTAGCTCTGCACGTGAGCACCAAATCATACAAAATAATACACAGCCCAGTCACCTACCTCAAGGCGTTGGTACCTATCAAATTACCATGACGCCTTGCAAGCGCACATGCACCCCCTCCACAAACTAAAAAATGCCAATACCGTAGCAAACTACCATAAATACTACCATACCCTTGTCTACAATGGTACCGCCAATGGAGCCGCTAGAAACACTTGCTTATCTAACAACATCATATGTCCCTGTTAAAACCATGTGCATCACATTGAAGTGCAGAACAGGAGCTCTGTACAACCAAAAGTATGCGGTATGGTTTATGCGCCTGATTAGCTTAACTTGCCCTTTGATTAGCTTAACTCTGCCCTCAACTAGACAGTGCCCTGCATGTCCTTTCTGGATGCCAACCGACGCAAATAGGAAATATGGCCACTGAGAGACACAATTTAGCATGCAGCATGATCTTCAAAGCCATCAGCAAAACAAGCTCCCTATGATCCTGCTCTGTCTCTATGAAAATCTGCAGCAGCAAACGGCCGGCTATGCAATATTTTCAGAATTCTGATACAGCTGAAACTAGGATTATACCAAAGTGGCTTTTTCCACCCCGCTTCTGACTCAAAAACAGGTTTACATCCAGCCGTCCGGACGCCGTTGTACTGGTTGCTCCTATCTGTAACAACAAATAGATACAGACTGCTAATTATGGAGGTAGGTATGAGTTTCAGAGTGGCAGAGGTCAACTGAGGGACACTGGGAGCACCTCAGCAGCACCACCAGCCACCAGCAGAGCAATCATCACCAGACAGGGTCGACCTCATCAGAGAGACATCAAATACTCCAACATGACATCCATTTCATTGAGATCAAGTCTTGTGAGGACAATAGATAGACCTCAGAATGAGCTGCATGCCGCAAAGGAAGGTGTCTGCAACTTATTGCAAGGAAGCCTCCACTACTCTCCACACCATCCTCATAGGCGTGGATACCACCGTCTACAGAGAAATAGCCGCTATAATCAAAGTTTGCATAGTTTTGTGTTACAGTTCCTATAGTTTCAAATCCAACCTCATAGTTTTGGTCCCCTAACCCCCTAATCCTAATCCTGACCCTAACCCTAACCCTAACCCTAAACCCTAAACCCTAAAACTATGGCCCTAACCCATAAAACTTTGAGGCTGAATGAAAAACTGTAGCCGAAACTATGAAAACTTTATAGCGGCTGTACTAGCGTCTACAACACTCACACTCAGACCTGGGTCTTGACCCACAAATAGAGTACAGAAGCTTGCCTCTAAGCTTCATATATGCAATTATTTGTTTGTCACGCTGATAGACATTTTTTGTACCAGACGTGCTATTACGTGTATACGTACGGCATGTGTACCCAGTAATTCTAAGAACTGACATCCAATTAACAAAATTTTCACCGACATTGCACATGCCCTCGCCAGTACCATTACCAAATCTTGTTGGTTTCAGGCCAAGACTGCAACCATTCTGATCCAGTTCTCATCTTGTTCCTGCGTTGGAGAAGTATTACAGGATCCGGTGGCTCCTTTTCCTTAGTTAATGGGTTGAATGGTTCTGCTGCTTGATTAGGTTTCTTTATCACACTCTACGTTAACTCTATTTTTTATTCACCATTTTGTAGTCACAGCATGTTAAACCCCCTATTTGCTTCTTTTGATTCTTGTTTGCTAGTGCTGCTGAGTTTAAGACTTTGTTGCGAGGGCAGTGATTTGACCAAACATCGGCTTAGTTTTTCTCTTATTTTTACTAATTCAATCGCAGGAACCCAACTTCATTTTTGTTCCATCAGTTAATTCAGATCTAGTAACAGCCTATCACAAATACCTGAATGTGCGATCCAGCATGACTCCGCTCGGGGACCTCTGTGGCAGTTTTTCTATTTATACTTGCACAACAGCAAAATCAACGCTCCAACTTCAGCCTAATTCTACCCCCTTGACCTGCACTACACTGCATCTCTGCTAGCTCAAGCTTCATATTCGCCTTTGGACTAGGTAAATGCAACCCCGACCGAAATTTCTGCTTCTCGCATGTGTGTACGGCTTTCGCAATGCTGCAAATAAATGGTTATAAATTTATAATGCAAGACACGATAGTATGAATTCACGGCTGCACCGGTGGTCATACACGTAGGACCTTCTCTACGCTGTACCGTGTTAATGATTTTGATTGAGGAAAATTGAATTAACGCACCCAAAGAAATCCAGGAGGACAAAATCGATCGACAGTTTAAATCGAAACTGCTCGCGATTGTTTACCTTGCTTATTATTAAAGCCAACGAAAACTTCTTGCCTCCCGCGAATCACTGAAGAATGACGAGCTCAAGTAGCTTGTGGACGGCTCTCGCGTGCTTCAGCGCGCTGGTGTTCCTGCCACCCTGCATAAATTCCAGGCCACTCGTAGTGGAGTCACAGGTATCTAGGAAGCAGCTGCTTGCAGAAGCTGGTAGGCAGCTTGCTTGCATTTGACTGGACATGTCCAGACCTGGATGCCTGCAGCTGCCTCTTTATGCAACCATCAGCCCATGCACAGCACCAAAACACATACTTATGAGAGCCTGGACCTGCTTTCATGCCATGCACTGCGCGTGTGGCACCACATTCATTCATGGTGGCTGCTGTACGTTCAAATTTGTACCAGTTAGTTGCAGCAGCGACAGCCATGCACAAGCAAAGCACTGCTGTCACTGATTCTTCTAATGAGTGCTTTATAATGGCCCGAGCACTGAACATGCAAGTCCGTACATGCAAGCTCAAAGAAAGCCACAAGGTGACACCACTACCTGCGCAGGCTGCGCAGGCTGCACTGACGAGCCGCAACCTTCAGGCTTCTTGGGACGGATTTCAGGAAGGGAGGGTAAGTGCAAGGATAATAAGCAATGCTACAGTCCATCCGGTGTCTCCTTCTACAGCTACAGTAATAGCATTTGTCCTCATCAGCCATGCATTCATCATCAGGCCGCATGGATCACCCACTCTCCTGCAGCCAATCCTCTCCCTGCTAGCCATTGCACAGGCTCAGCACATATCTGCTAGCAAACACAAAAGTCAAATTTATCCTTTACCTGTATTGTTTGCAGAAGTCAGCTTCAGTCACTCTTTCATCCAATTTTTACGAGTGCAATAATACACTGCCGTCTCAGCCATTACACTGGTGCCTCTATTAACGTACTACTTAATCTAGAATGGCTTTCAGCTTGCTGCTGCCAACAGGGGTGATGCAGATTGATGCAACAGAATAAGGCTTCTTGGGACGGATTGATTCTACAGAAGAAGGCTGCTTGGGACGGATTCCAGGAAGCACTTTGAAACACCAAACTCTAGCGCACTACTGCTAGGTACACATTTGTGCATTTGCCCATCACAGACTAATTCTACACTGCCCGTTACACACAGGCAGTGCATTATGGAGATGAGTGGAACAACGCAGCCGGATACGAGGGCACTACGATTCATGAGGGATCATGCCTGTATGGGTGAGTGTGTGAGTGTATGTCCTCCGATTATTCTCTATGTGTAAGTTTGGCCAGAACCATACATTTATAGGTAGATATATACAATTTACGGTGTACATATTGCATTAATAGTAAATCACTGTACTGACGGTCATATTTGGTGCAGACATACGGTTTTGGCAAACCCAATCTATGTGTTGTGGATCTGAGGCTGACGTTTCTTGCGCAGCTTAGGTGTTGTACAATTCTCCTAGGCGTGAACCAATGAGGGGGCGAGAAATGATCATTTTTCTGATCTGTCACAGCTCTTTCCTTAGATACACACCATTCGCTCAAGGGGAAAAAGCTGGTACCAACCTTTCAATTGGCGTGCAGGCCTTTTGCTGTTTGTGGTGCGTACCTTGTCTGGCTTCTTTTTTGTTGGACAGTAGATGGTGGTGTTTTGAGTGTTGGAATGGCGGCGCTTGTGAGTTTAACTTGAAACAAGGTGCAGCAGAAAGGGAAGCCTGCCGTGGCAAGAAAAAAGATAAATTAAGGAAGAAGCACGCTGGCAGCGGAACCTCTCCCCACATCAATGCCTCAGCAAACGTACAGCAAAAAGAAAGTGAAGGCCTATGCTGATGAGGATTAGCATGCAATGAAGACATAGCATGGGAAAATGATTTTTCATCAATGCCTCAGAAAAAGTACAGCAAAATGAAAGCGAAGGTCTATGCTGATAAGGATCAGCTGTTGAGGTATATACGCGTTGGCTTGCCAATGGTGTGTAAGACCTCTGATATATACCTAAACATCAGCATAAAATGCAGACATAACAAGGGCGCAATGTGTTCACATCAATGCCTCAGCAAAAGTAGTGAGGGGCTTTCACAGGTGCTGGCATCCAAGTGCTCCTTCCCTTGATCACGCTGGATGTGTTAGCACTCCCAGCGTAGCCTTTTCATTTCTCATTACTATGAAGAGTAGGCTTTCACAGGTGCTGGCACCTAAGTGCTTCTCCCCTTGATCACGCTGGATGTATTTACACTCTCAGCGTGGCCTTGTTTCATTTTTTTTTTAAATGCTTCACCTGGTTGACTTGAATCTTTTGGCAAGGCTGCTGCTCAACTTCAAGTGAAATTGGGTGCATGCTCACTCCCTTGTTTCTACACCCTCTATGATTTTTACAGGTACTTAGACAAAAACGTGGGAACGGGTTGGGACATTGCTGCGCTGAGGTATGGTATAAGTAGGAGCAAAGGTCTTTGATGAGTCTTGAGCAGCTGAACTTCAAAAACTTTGCATGCTAAGAAGGACAAACGCCCTTTGTCCGAGAGTGACTCCATCTCGTCTCTGAGCAGCTAGACTTCAAAAACTTTGCATGCTAAGAAGGACAAACGCCCTTTGTCCGAGAGTGGCTCCAATTCCTTAAGTAGGCTGGGGTGTTATTCCTTGTGTTATTCCTTATGTTATCCCTTTTTATAATCCTTATTCCTTATGTTATTCCTAATGTTATTCCTTTAGTAGGTTGTGGGGTGTGTGTGGGTGTGGGTGTGGGTGTGGGTGTGGGTGTACGCATGTGTATACCCAATGCTGTGGGAACTTTTATCACCACTGTAACTGTTCCCTCCAGTTTTGTATTTTACTGAAAGGTCCTTTATGGTGTGCTGTGGCTGAAATTGTTTTCCTCCAGTTTTGAATTTTACTGAAAGGTCCCTTATGGTGCGCTGTGGCTGTGACTGCACAACAACAATTAGGCAGCACGAGATCAAAACGAGTCTGTACGCATGCAACACAGTTAAGGTGGTGCGATGTACGTACACAAGTAATACATAGGGTTGGCCAGAACCGTATAAATACACCGTACATTCCCGTATATATGGTGGTTTCCCGCCAATCTTACCGTATATACATCGTATAGATCATATATGGTTCTGGCTGACTCTGGTAGCACACACCCTGCAAAGAGAGCAGGTGTGTATGTCACATCACTGGCACTCTCTCCAATTGGGTGTTGTGTAAAACCTTTCTTGTGCTAGTGCTTATCTATCGCTTATCAAGTGCTTTCCAGCTTATCCAGTTTTCTAGTACTTAAGCAGCCCTCAGTGTCCAATGCGGAGGTATCGAAGACTAGACAGAGCCCCACAACGCTTTTTACACGGGGCTGACTTCTACACTGGAATGGCTGTTAAAAACAAAAGCTTGGACACACTTAGGCACTATGCACTCCATGCGCAAACGGCCAGACAGATCATTTCCCACCACAAAAACAAGTACTTCAGATTGCTGAAGAAATGGTAGACACTGGACTGCCTTGTCACTCCATGCGCAAACGGCCAGACAGATCATTTCCCACCACAAAAACAAGTACTTCAGATTGCTGAAGAAATGGTAGACACTGGACTGCCTTTTGTCACCCCATGCCCACACAATGAAACAGTTAGAGTGTTTGTTACTGCCTGCGTAGTTTCTTCTTATTTAGACTGCTAGATATCCATCATTTGGAACAAAATGCTACAGATCATTAGAAGAATGGCGAACCTTTGACTGCATCGTCTCAGGGCCTCTAAGCATAGAGAAGGACCACACATGTGGTGAATCCAGTTCCTACCTTGCCGTCAATTATCAAAACTCTAGACCAAAACTCTAGACCAAAAGGAAACATATTGTAGGGATTGGGTGTGTTACGAGCAGGTCGACTTTACAAACAAAGTTGTTTGCTTTTGGCCGAAACACAAGAACAGGTTTGCTTTCTTGAAGCCTGGAATGTTTCCTTAAATGACCAGGAATTGTGTCAAGGCAAAGCTGCATATGTTTCCCTGCCAGGTGCTGACTCAATTTGAAGTTCATCGTCAATTCCGCTGTGTGTGGTTATTAGTTATGAAGCAAACGTGTTTCATATGGAATTAACAGAGGTTGGCCCAAAACCCTAACACAGCATTGTGTAAGCAACGCGTGCCCTCATCCTTTTGTAAATAATTTGTCTGTCCCCATCCATTTGCAGTGTTCACACAAAATACTTTGATGGCTCACACAGGGCCTGTTCAAAGCTTGGTGCAAACCCCAATTCGCGTTACTTTTGCACTCATCCTAACTATGCGCCCTTCTTTACAACCTGCAGTGACCATAACAATGATATTGATGGCTTGTGCGGGGCCTGTTAAAAGTTTGATGCAACCCCCCATTTATAAGAATTTGACACTCCACTTACGTGTGTGCCCTTCTTTACAACCCGCAGCGATCATAACAATGATTTTGATGGCTCGTGCGGGGCCTGCTACGAGGTCAGGTGCAACCCCTCTGATATAGTGGACGGCAACGGAAAGGAACTGAAAAGGTGAGCAATAATTCACACATAGATAAGCAAGCACGCATACACACGCACAAACACACGTACACACACTCACACATACACATACACACACCGTGTTGGCAGGTCTAACGCCTGCTATGACGAGAAGAAATCGGTAGGTGATGGCTAGTGGCTTGAGGACAAAGTGGTGAGGGGGCCCAAAAGCTGTTACACCTGCTGGGCAAATTCGCTACACCTAGGCAAATGTGATGATGACACTTTTCAAACATCTTAGACCTGAGAATCCTGTCTGTCAAGCAGCCAGTCTGGCAATGATTGGAAACGGAAGGACCCCGGGCAGGCCTCACGGCTGTTATGATGGTATCAGTTTTGTGAGCGGGAATACCAAATCAGAAAATGAAACGGTTAGTAAGTGAGGAATGAAATAACGAGAAAGGTGCCAACACTCCTGGCATAGGTTAACCTAGCTGTTATGGACTGGGCCATACGTCATTCCACCGAGTCAGACAGAGGAGAGGAAAAACGGGCGTGAAAAACCACTCCCCACATTAATTAAGGAAACGGAGCCACTTTGGTACCAGGCACCGTAAAACTCATCCACCAGAGAAGAAAGAATGAAATAGCAATGTAGATTAGAAGGGTTGTAGGCATGACACAAAACCGGCTCCTAATGAGATTTGATATAAGTATTGGAAAGTTTACGTCTGGTATGGACAAGTTTGGTAGCGTAATTGACAGAATGACCATGAAGTTCTGCAAGTTTCTCAGCTCTTTGAGAATCAAGGCCCACCTCCTAGAAAGGCTCCAGCGTGTGATTGTTGTAGACAGTGACACCGCAAACGACTGACTGAATCAAACTGACAAACACTGACGGTGCTCCAGCTCCTCCAGCTCCTACAAAGGCTCCAACGTGTGATTGTGTACGTGTGCACCGCAAACGACTGACTGACTTAAACTAAGAAACAAAGATTTTGAATATGACATTCAGGTCATCGTGCGTGTGACAGACGCATGTCCTTGCAATTACGAGCCAAATGCTTCAAGCAACAAGCGATGGTGCTGGTACGTGATTCGTGTGTGTGTTTGTGCCGTAGTTTATGTGAGGAGTAGTTTTCACTGCCTTCGCGCTCTTCTTTTTCAATCCTTTCTGTGATCCGACAGACGCCACCTCTGTTCTTTGCGCAATGCACCGATCCGCTCTCTTCCTGTGCACTGGTTTCCTGTGCATCTTGTTAGCACGAGGGCCACCAAAAAATTCTGCTGAGCAAATGATAAGCGTGCTGACTTGTAGTACTGATGTGTGTAGTGTGTAGTGCTGACGTGTGTAATGCTGCCATGAAAAGAAAAGACGGGAGGCTTTGCTACGAGAAAGCACACATTCAGCAAATGAATAAGCATGTGTAAGGTTGGCCAGAATTGTGTATATACACTTTATATGACTGTATATTTGGCGAGTACCCTGCCAAAATTGCCTCATATGCACCGTATATATATGTGGCTCAGGCCAATTCTAAGCATGTGCTATGAATTAATGCAGTTTTTTGTGCAGGGGTGTCATGAGTGCAATGCAACGATTATAGATAAGATTGCGATGCTAAATGGTACGCAAACACACGCATATACGCAAACACACGCATGTATGCAGACACATGCACAACGTGAGTTTGTACGCAATCATATGTATAATGTACCTATGTACCTTATAAGTAAGTACTATGCTGCATATTGGCACAAAGCTGCTAAATTACACCAAAAGTTGCTCACATGTGCCTGTTCCCTGTGTGCAATTGCAGTGGTGACATGTACACGATGGATCTGTCGTACGTGGCCTTTGCCAAGGTTTGTGTAGGGGGGGGGGGCTCATATGGTAATGTTTACAAAAGAAAGAAAAAATGGCAGTGAAAACCACGTCTGTCGTACATGGCCTTTGCCAAGGTTTGTTTATGGGTGGGGGCTCATATGCTAATGTTTACAAAAGAAAGAACAACAAAGGCAGTGACAAGTGGGGGAAGCGTTGCAAGCAACGCTGAAAAGTTGGCGAAGTGAGGACGTTTGCCACGTCTCCCTTTCACTGCTTGTTCCCGCTCTAAGTCCTCTATATTCTCCTCCCTCCCGCCCTCTGCTGCTTCTGCTTCCAGAGCACGGAGAGCTCAGCCCCTCATTGAGCACCTCCTCTCTGTGATCATTTAACAGTATTACATGAAGAAATTTAATAATACATCATGTTAAATGATTCCGGTTTAAAACTCTTTGCTGACGGACCTCCCCCGCCTCAACATACGAGCTCAGGAATAGATGCTGACGGAGATTATCAAGTTTGTTGCTGCCCGGGGGGTCTATGCTGAGTTTCTAGGCTGGTCAAATGTTACTAAGCTGACTTCTCCAGCGTACACCTCACATCACCCCAGCAATCAGCAATCCTAAATTTGTCAAGTTGCTCGATCAGCATACTAGAGGGTCTGGCCAAGATTTCAGGGCGGGAGGTGGGCTGAGTGCTGCGCACTAAAGCTTTAGCCAAATTTTGCCAAGTTTAACTTTGGTCCATATAACCTCACTTAGTCAATCGCAGCACTCAAGCTTTGGGCTACCCTCCTAGCACTTTAGTTTGGGAGACTAGCCCTAATTTCAGGGCGGGGGGTGGTCGGGGTGAGGCTGGGTGGCCACGCGAGAACTTTGGCGGGAAGGATACAAACCTAGGGGCTACGCCCCTGGAGGGGGCTTCGCCAAAAGCCACGTCCCACATTAATGAAGGAAAAGGAGCCACACTTTGGTACCGGGTACCGTAAAACTCCTCCACCAAAAGAATAGGAAAAAGATCAATGGCTATTAGGAGGGTCATATGCTTGACCTGAAACCGGCTCCTGCTAATGAAAGCTGGTAATGTTTACATTTAGATGTATGTGCGTGCCCTTTGCTTAAGTGTGTGTGGGTACAGGTGTTCATGGATATATATATCATGGATATATATATCATGGATATATATATATATATATACACGTACAACAGACCGTTGCCAATCAAACTGTGTGTGGGTACAATTAAGAGGCCTTTGCCAATCAAACTGTGCGTGGGTACAATTAAGAGGACTTTGCCAATCAAACTGCGTGTGGGTACAATTAAGAGGCCTTTGCCAATCAAACTGCGTGTGGGTACAATTAAGAGGCCTTTGCCAAGCAAACTGCGTGTGGGTACATATTTGTTTCATACGTGGATAATTAATACAATTAAGAGGCCTTTGCCAAGGTGCGTGTTGGTATGCTTTTGGGGGGGGCGGCATGAGCGTGGACAATGTGTGTTCAGGTTGCGTGTGGAGTGTGTTCCTTTTCAACTGACAGCTTTCCTAGGTGCAGCAGTTGAGTGTGGCTGCCTACCAAATGGAAAGAGAAGAGGTGAGCTGGGTACAAGGACGAAACTAAAGACAAAGTACCATGTTAATCAGTCAAAAAACATATACCAAAAGAAAAATGTAAACAGAAAAGTTACAATCACTTTTGACAGTATTGATGCAGCTTCACTGCCTGTGTCCGTCTTTTGTAATCAATTTGTCTGAACACGATCTTGCACCTCACCTGATCACCTGAGCTTTAACAAATTGTAACGCCAGCCGCTCGTACCTGCATTTTGAAGCGCACTTGCATTTTTGCATGCTTGTACAAACACACATTAACTCATGCACGCATACACACAAATGGACACACGCTACATACAAAAGCAAAAGCTTATATTTTGGTACAAAAAAACACACAAGCAAGCACACACACACAAACACACACGTACTGACTCTCTTTGTCTACAGCTCGCCAATAGGGAAGTTGGAGTCATCGGCATCAAGTACCGAAGGTGAGGGCAACTGAAGATCATGAAAATGCACTGGCAGTGAAATTACTTTCCACATCAAGATTGAAACCTGAAGGAGCCACTTTGGTACCCACCGCGGATGCCTGAGCCAATAAACATAGGAAAAGCACACAGGCAGCAACGGCCATTCGCACATCATCAACTACAGAAACAGAGCCGCTCAGATGTTGTAAAGCACCGTAAAATACTCCACCACAAGAGGAGCGAGTCTTATGAAGGCCAGGAAGGTACTAAGCAGTACTTGTTAATGACTAGCAGCCTTCATTCAAGAAGCTGCCAATTCTGATCTGATCACCCACACTTTTTACCTCCACACCTTTCACCTTTCACATCTTCTTCTTGGTATTAGCCTGTTAGCGCAACCAACCTCAGCATTGATCTTTGCTGTTCAGTGTGGCTGTCCTGATAAGGTGGACGTCACACACAGTCACACACAGACATAGGATGATCACCACACACCACACACACACACACCACACCACACACACCACACGCCACACACAGTCACACACAGACACAGGATGATCAACTACATATGAGCTCGACCAAATTCTCATGAGCGTACATTATACATTACAAAATGTACGAAATCCTGCGGTAGGGGCTTCTGAGGACTAGCAGTTCTAGCACTTACGTGCCCTTCTTTTAATCACACTGGATCTATTGAAATTACCGACACGGCCTTCGTTTTTGACAGAACCCCTGCACAAATTTTTAAATTATGTTACTACACAAGCACGGTCTGTTAGGTCTAGAACAAAACTCTTATGCAGTTGTCTTGACGCATCATTGAAGTATACTTGCACAGCTCAACTGCAAATGATGAAGTCAATGCTGATAGGGATTAGGGATTGGCGTGCAATACGCAAAGACTCACAGCGGTAGGCATGGGCCCTAAAACGAACCTCATCGTTTTTTACTTTTAGTGGTTCAGGGTCATATATAAAACACTTCTGCGCCAAAAAAAGGGTATGGGGTCTGCTGTGTGCGTCGGGGGCTGGATTTGTGCCGTTTCTCTGCCAAATTTGCTAACTGTAGTGACATGAGTGCAGAAGTGCATGTCCAAGCACAAATATCCCCATTTTTTCGTCCCCGTGTAGTTTTTAGGTTTAACCTTAGCCGTGGGGCCAAAAAAAAGGCGGGCAAAATTTTTGCTCCAACGGACTTAGTGCGTGGGCTTGTTTGCTAGGCAAAAATGTGCATTTTTTGAAAACCATGGAAGCACGGTGTTTGGACTCCATCTGAGTATCAAAAATTGTTCATTATAATCCCCAGAGGTGTTCTGCCAAGTTTTATGGTTTGGGATGCTGGGGGTGGGCTGTGGTGAACAGTGACAGGTGGGAAGTAAACAAATCACTTCAGGCTTCGCCGGAAAGCCCTGGGCGCAACCTTTTTTGCTGGAAAGGCACGGACATAGAAATAATACAAACTTAACTTATCAGATTTACGAGGATCCTGATGAGAGTTGGTAACGGTGTGAAAAGTCTTTGGCTATTGTATGCACTGCTTTGAAGCCTTCTGCAACGCGCTTTGCTTTGTTGCTGCAGCTCACTTCCTTGGCTGTTATGTTCATGCAAGCTGCTGGTTAGCCTATTTCATGATATAAGACTGAATTGCTCATCAGCCTATACAGCCCAATTTGTAATGCTAGGCTGAAGTGCTCTAGATCTTTCCTCCCTCCAATTCCACCTGACCCTGACCCTGAACCCCATACCCATACCCTAGATTCAAAACACTCAGCCCTACAGTCTCGCCTCTGCCTGCAGGGTAACGTGTTCTATACATAATTGAGGGTCACCTCACTTGTACTCTCTCTCTCTCTCTTTCTCTCTCTTTCTCTCTCTCTCTCTCTCTTTCTCTCTCTCTCTCTCTCTCTCTCTCTCTCTCTCTCTCTCTCTCCTCACGCAGAACTGAGGGCCACTTCAACTTTTTCCTACACATAACAGAAGTGAGGGCCACCTCACTTGCACTTTTTCCTACTCATGCATAAGTAAGGGCCACCTCACTTGCACTTTTTCCTACTCATGCATAAGTAAGGGCCACCTCATTTAAACCTTTTCCTACTTGCACAGAACTGAGGGCCACCTCGCTATCACTCTTTCCTACTTTCCTACTCACACTGAAGCGAGGCCCACCTCACTTAAACCTTTTCCTACTTGCACAGAACTAAGGACCACCTCGTTATCACTCTCTCCTAATTTCCTACTCACACTGAAATGAGGCCCACCTCAGCACAGAACTAAGGGCCACCTCGTTATCACTCTTTCCTATGCACACAGAAGCGAGGGCCACCTCACTTGCACTTTTTCCTGCACACACCAAACTGAGGGCCACCTCGCTATCACTCTTTCCTACTCACAAAGAACTTAGGGCCAAGCTCCAGATTGCATCATTCCTTGTTGCATGAATGCGAGTAGCGTTTGCAATATACCCGCATCGCCCTTCTTTTGCTTTGCATCTTTGCTCCTTGCTTTTCTCACACACCTCAAGCATAGAGGACACACACACACACACGTTTCCTTTGCTCCTGCCATAAGCTCTGCCTAATCCACCCCTGCATTGTATCCTGCAGGACCAAATGCCCTTCTGACACCCCTAAGAACACGGCAGCACAGGACGCTCGTAACAAAGCTTTTGATCGCACCTCATACTAAACGATGAGGCAAGGCCCCCAGCAAGTCCATAGGTTAAAAGGTAGCGCAAGTCATTGTAAGAGCTAGCGATGATGCAAAATCAGGCTATGTTGCAGAGAGACTGTGTACTGAGGGTAATATTCTCCTACGTGGGAGCAATTGAGTGATATCTATGTCTGGTAAGGAGAGTGGATCTGTGATCCGTTGGCAAACTGCTGACCTGAAATTCGGGCCCCCTCGTGCACAAGAGTTTAATCAATTGCCGTGTATATGGGTACGAGCATGTGCGTGTTAACGTGTGTACATATTATAAATAGCTCTTGCGCTAATTACAGCTAATCATTGTGCCTTCATTGAATACCTTGGTCGTGATCGCTGCTCCACCCTGTCTCAGAAACTACAATCGGTACAGAGCCCTATTATTTCCTTAATTTTTAATCTTATCCTTGCTCCAGAATGTGTTTGTATGAATGTGTGTGTGCATGACTGTGAGTGCCCTTGGAGCGTAGACAACACCATGGCTGTATCCATAGTCGTAATTCTACTGTCTGCGTGCCCTCCCCTTTCCTTGTCCTCTTGCAGCACGTAGTGATTGTTGTTTGGGAAGGACTTATTTCAGTGGCATCTGTTTGGTTCTGCTCTTTCAATGGATGGTATCAGGTTGCTGGAAGTTGCTGGTAGCTTTCAGTGTCTGACCTGTGGCATCTACTTGGCTCTGCACTTAAGAGGCGACAGGTCGCTGGAGGTTATAAGTAGTTCTCATTGTCTGACCTGTGGCATCTACTTAGTTCTGCACTTTAGAGGCGACAGGTCGCTGGAGGTTATAAGTAGTTTTCATTGTCTTCAAAGGACTTATATCACAGTAGTTCTCATTGTCTGACCTACGTAATGGTTGCTAGCGTCCCCTTGATGCTTCTTTGTGTCCAAGGTGCATACCAACTGCACCCAGGAGCTGGATTTGTCATGTGTCTTGTGGCGTTCGTAAGGAAGCAGGTGTTCTGGTAGGTAGGAAACAGGTGTCCTGGTAGGTAGGAAACATGTACATGGAAAGGAATATTTTAATTCCTTGTTTGCCTGCAAGTGCTTCCTTGCTGCCCCCTTAATATTAGTCTCTGTTTCCTTTTCCTAGCTGGCCCGTGATCGTAATATTTACTGTAGCCGTTTCGTTATCATGTAGGTTGGGAGTCCACTTGATCTGTGTGATTTATGTAAACCCATGCATTTATGTTATCATCTAAAGCACTCAATGAAAACAGGCGCCTAAAAAGTAATACTGCGATTTGCAACCGACCTCCCCTTTCTTGCAAGATTAAAATGTGCAGATCAGCCATGACAACCTGCAAATTGGCCAAATCCTATAAGACGATTTATTGCAAAAAGCCGCAATCAAAATGGAGCAGCACAGAGGTCCCTGTAACAATCCTGGAAGAAGCCTCCATCGCTCTACATGGTCTTCTGTTGCTTTTGAGTGTGTGGTATTACCTGCAAAACTCTCTTCTGGCTTTTGAGCATCAGAAAGCATTAATAACAAGGTTTAAAAGGTGCAAAAAGGCCTTCAGTCAAGAAGTTCGACTGCTAGCCTGCTCATAAAAAGCTATCAGTTCATGGAGTAAAAAATAAAGCTTGTTATTGTTCTGGCTTAAGAAAGTAGAGACATTGTGGGCTCCTGTTGGGAGAAACTGATGCATATTTCCTGCGGAGAGAAATCACCAGAGGGGGTTAACGGAGCAAATGTCCTGAAATGTGACTTTTTTGATGCAATCATGTTTATCAATTATATAACTACATGGTTCATTGGAGTTTGGGGCCAAAAGGACCAACCCAGTCGTCGGGACAGAAATCCAGTTCAAATTTTGGCACTGAGTTTCCACATCACAGGCCACCACGCCCCAACCAGGGCCTCTTTTCATCCCAAATCAAGACAGGAGGACTTACATTATGATACCATCATCCTGAGTTTTGATAAGCAGACTTGGTGAAGGTTGGTTTTCCACCTTTTTACCCCTTTTGATGATTTTCTTTAAGGGAAGTGGGCCAAAATGGAGTTTCTGACCAACTACTGGGTCGTTTCACTCCATTTTTGTTGCAATGGTATTGATGTATCATAAGAACGCCATTTATTTAAAAATGACCCAGATTAATGCAGTAGGTGGTGATTTCTGGCGGATTGACATTGAAATGTTGGGTTCACGCCGCAGGCAATTAGGCATGTGTGATTCAGCTGGTAACATTCAAGCTCAGGTGCTATCAGTTCTACCTGGATACTGAGCTTGATTTTTGCCAGCTGGGGCGCCCATACTCAATTCACATTTCAAAAGTACGCCTTTTAAAGGCCTTCGTCGACCCCCTCTTATAAACTTCAAAAAGTTCTGGAACTTGTTTCCAGGCTCCGTGTGCTGAACAACATGCTTCCCTAATTCACGTTGGTGGTGTTTACTGTACCTGAGTTCTTTATTTATTTTCCGTGTACTGTAAACTAAGCTACTACAACTCTTTTGGAGCGAAGAGTGATGAACCACTGGTTTGGCAGACCATGTTCGATGATCCAAACCCTCTCGTTGTGCATGTGATGCTCCTCACACATGAGATTATGTATAATGTATAATAATATTTGTCTCCCTCATTCTTGATATCCTCAGTGTGACAGACTATGCTTTCTATGTGCCCAAGGCTCACAGATGATTCCCCTCTCTAATTCATTGCGGTTGGCTAATCCTGGCAGATGCTTGATTGTTTACTTATTTTATTCACACAAACAGCGTTGTGACCATTTTCCCCTTTCCAAGGGTTTTTTGCAGGTGCTACAAGTCTGGTGCTACAAAAACAATTACCATAATTTTCATATTTTACATATGCAGCCTAGTAGGAGTCGCACGTTTTGACTGACTGTAAACTCTGAGACTAAGCTACTATAATCTCTCTCACAAATCTCCCCTGCCTGCATAGATCTGGCCCTTCACCCTCCTCCTTCTTGCAAATGCTAGTTATATTTACATTGCTGCTGGCCAATCTCAGCCAAAAAAAGCCATCAGCCTAGCGTGTATGGCTGCCACCTCCCTTTGCAAACCCCTTTGTAATTTTAATCAAAGTGTTTAAGGATGTGTTGCTGATCACCACCAGCTGTTGAGTAAAAGGTTATTTATACTTTCCTTTTCCACTGCGTCAATCCCAACGTGATTTCTCTGAGGGGGTCGACGAAGGCCTTTAAAAGGCGTACTTTTGAAATGTGAATTGAGTATGGGCGCCAAGCTGGCAACAATCAAGCTCCGGACCCAGGTAGAACTGTTAGCACCTGAGCTTGAATGTTGCCAGCTGGGTCACACATGCCTAATTGCCCGCGGCGTGAACCCAACATTTCACTGCCAATCCGCCAGAACCCACCACCTACTGCACCAATCTGGGTCATTTTTGAATAAATGGCGATCTTTTGATATATCAATACCATTGCAACAAAAATGGAGTGAAACGACCCAGTAGTTGGTCAGAAACTCCATTTTAACCCACTTCCCTTGAAAAAAATCAACAAAAGAGGTGGAAAGCCAACCTTCACCAAATCTGCTTTTCAAAACCCAGGATGATATGGTATCATAAGTAAGTCCTCCTGTCTTGTTTTGGGATGAAAAGGGGCCCTGGTTGGGGCGTGGTGGCCTGTATTGTGGAATTCAGTGCCAAAATTTGAACTGGATTTCTGTCCCGACCACTGGGTTGGTCCTTTTGGCCCCAAACTTCATCTAGTTATATCATTCAAACTGATTTGCATCAAAAAAGTCACATTTCAGGACATTTGCTCCGTTAACTCCCTCTGGAAATTTATACCCATATCCTTCAAGATATGAGCAATAATACTGGTGGGGGGCAGGCCCCTGATTTCCAACCACCTAACCCCCATTGAAAATCCCTTTTTTATATCTCCAGGTAGGATGTTGTGTGGCATTGCATCCATAAGGTGGTACGGGATACAAAACCACATCCTATCCTAACCTATGCCGGTGTGTTCACACCATCTGCTTTTTCTCTTCTTTCTTCTTTTCTTTTTAATATCCTTGAGAGGTATAACTGCGTGAGTGTTGTAGATGGTGCAAACTACTCCCAAAGGGATGGTGTCAAGGATAGTGGAGGCTCCTAACGAAGAGTGCTGATGCCTTCTCTGTCCTATTTTTCAAATGCCGTTGATCCTTTTTTGCAGATTAAGCAATCAAAAGCATAGTATAGCATCATCAAACTCTGTTTTGCCTTGTGTTTTTGCTTGTTTCCAACCCCAGGTATGGATGATGCATCTTAAACCAAGCTTAACTGGATGAGACTAGCCTGCCTGTCTTTACAACCACACACTAATTTGGCACTTACCAGTTGTAAACCAAATATAAATTCCAACTTTGCACCTGGATGCTGAGACAGTTTTAACCTTTTGACAAAAATGATAAGAAAAACTACGCAGGCAGTGAAAACCACTCCCCCATTGATTTGTCACGCCCAATCGTTGGCAGAAACGAATCGTGTGACGGAGCAGCTACATTGTTGACAGTTGAGAGTTTCTTTGTGTCTTGTTCAATAAGCTGGATGGCCAGTCTTATTGATAACTGCTGAGTACTCGCAGAAGTACTCTAGTTCTTGGAGGCGAGTGCAACCGAACGTCAGTTAGTACTCTCTTGGCACAGCTTGCGCTGTGCTAACCATCCTTTTTATGCTTGTGCCTTAGATAGTTGGCAGCTTAGTTTTAAGCCCTTGCTCTCCTTGACTTCAGCAACTTGCCTGTTCCTGTTTTGTCCCTTGGCCTGTTCCTTCCTGTTTTGTGTGGTTCCAGAGTGTCTGTTTCTCCTGCCCCTTTTTGTGTGGCAAGCTCAGTTTTTGTTGGCAGGTATGGGTGTCAACGGCCCAGATGCTTTTCTCGTTCTCTGCTAGGAGTGCTTTTTTAGCTAGTTCAGTGTCTCTTGATATTGGGCACAAGTGTAAAAATCCCCCTCCAGCAGTTCGGTGGACACGAGCCGGAATATAACCTTTATCTTCTGGATTTGATAGTTTTGGTAATCAATTGACAACATGTGAACTCTAAGATGTACCACTAGAGGGGATCCTCAAGAGACCCTGTGCCGTGTAAGGTCTCCGATTCTATTTATTCGTTTGTTTAGCGATGTTAATATGTAACCACATTGAGGCCAAGAGGTCCGTCTGAGTCATGGGTCCCAGCTCCGGGAAGGAGCAGCAGTGTGGCAGCCACGCAAAGCTGAGTAGACACAGATACATGTGTGCAAAGAGCGCAAGGGCATGAGCCAAAGATCTGGTAGAAGCATTAGGGACCAGCGATGCAAAGAACTCACTCCTCTTCTGGATGGTTTTTCCACCTTGGAGGCCTTTCTTGGTCCGAAGGCGCACCAATATCAGTAGATGTGCTGATTTGTTTGCATGAACAGCATGGGTCTCTAATGTGGCGCTCCCTTCCTCCCCTTGGGTTATTCATTCTGGTGTTCGGTTAACACGCCTGAACTGCTTGTTGTGGCTCTCCATCAGGCTCTATTTATTATCTCAGGTTTTGCCTTTCATTTCAAATATTCATTCCTCACCTCTTACTTATCACTTTCCTTAGAGAACAACATGGCACTGGCTGAGACCAGTTCTTTTTATACAACCTTATGTTTACTTTACGCTGGCTGATCCAGCAATGCCTATCAGCCAAACATATGTGGCTGCCGGTTACCCCCCTTTGTAAACCCTTTGTAAACTCTTTGTGAGTCTTATACTTTGCAGTGACCGTAATTTGATCTGACAGATTAAGGAAATTAAAGCCACTTTGGTACCGACTACTGTAAGACTCCTTTACCAGCAGACAAAAAAGGCCCAGTCAGAAAGATCCAATAGAGTAATAAAAGGAGAAAAGAAGTCAAAAAGAGACTGGAGTACCAGCCTCGAACATGCAAGCGCCAGGTACAGAACTTGCAGAGCTAACCAGGGATGGTGTCATGCTAAATCACCTGGGATTTATAATGTGAGCAACGGTTTTACGGTTATTTGGTAGTTTAGATGGTCCTCTTGTAACAAACTCGCTCTTTTTTCAGACTTGTCTGACCATCTCCTTGGTGTGTTGCTTGAGCCGTCGCTTTCTTCTCGCGTGGAGAGGGAAGAAACGTTAAACACACCTTTATGGGGGGTATGGGCTAAATCCCCCCCATTTATGGCCCATACTTGCAATCCATGCTTAAGCTGGTACCATAATTTGTCGTGACAATGACCACCCGCCTCGGCCACTGCCAGCCGTTGCGAGTCTCATAGCCAGCCCTACAGCACTTTGTTTGTGTCCGTCTGAATAGCAGGACCATGCAGCTGCCATATAACTGACTGGTCCATTATAACCTTGTTTGGTAATTTATGCTGGTGCGTGGAATTCATAACACCACGTCAAATGATGGTACCAGCTTAAATGAAACAGGTATAAGCCGTCATGATATACCATACTCACCTTTGTATTGGAGGACAGGTATAAGCCGTCATGATATACCATACTCACCTTAGGCGTACTCGCATGCCTGCGCCTTTGTTGTCTGTGATTCAAGACATGTACAACCGTGATGAGTATGTCTTGAAGGATGGTGATAAGACTGCTCGTGTGCATCCGACTCGTGGGGTTAAACAAGGTTGCCCCCTGTCTCCTCTGCTTTTTCCCCTTTATATTAACGATATTGACGACATTGCTGAGGGTGTATCAGGGGCTATCACCGGAACCGCGGGTGTGCACGTCTCACACATTATGTTGTATGCAGATGATCTGACTTTGCTGACTAATGAGCCCCGTGATATGCAAATCATGCTGAGTCGGTTGGCTGTGTATGCCAGGAATAAACATCTAATTGTCAACACTTCCAAGTCCGAAGT
>Ga0307945_1000434_pt1 | contig 28647 bp, 30 predicted proteins | sample OrgLakmetagen228_FD_201818 | JGI IMG/M metagenome (GOLD analysis project Ga0307945, IMG submission 201818) | Saline water microbial communities from Organic Lake, Antarctica - #228 | ecosystem: Environmental > Aquatic > Non-marine Saline and Alkaline > Saline | place: Antarctica: Organic Lake...
TCATACACTACCTACACCTAGAGTACCTTCACCACACCTAAGTATTATGTCATACACTACCTTCACCTAGAGTACCTTTACCTAAATATTACGACATACACTATCTTCACCTAGAGTACCTTCACCTAAATCCTAAATATTACACACACACACACAGTCATACACTACCTACACCACAAAATGCAAGGGAGAAGTAAAAAGGATCAAGAGAGCTGCAGGCGGCGTGGTCCAGCATAGCAAAGTAAAAGGCCCAGGACTTACTAGGCAGACGAACATGAAGTGAAGTGATCCTTTACAAGCGCCGTTTGCACATGTGCACAATGTAGTGAACGAAATCATGCATGGCTGCATTACTCACCCAGGTGTAGAGGAAACGACGTTCACGATGCTTTCAACTGAAATGGGGTACGCAACCTCCTCGTTCATGAAGGAGGTCAGTCCAGACCAACTGCAGCCGCCAAACAACAGCAGCAGAGATATCTCACTCACAGCCGATCAGGAGAGTGGCAGTCAGGAATGCAGATTCACTTGCCCTTGCGAATGTCGCTGGGGTGCTAAAGATGGGACTGAGCAGATTGCAGCTTTTATGACACCTTATTAAAGGCCAAAGAGCACACAAACTGCAGCTTTTATGACACCTTATTAAAGGCCAAAGAGCACACAAACTGCAGCTTTATGACACCTTATCAAAGGCCAAAGAGCACACAAATTGCAGCTTTTATGACACCTTATTAAAGGCCAATGATCACACAAACTGCAGCTGTATGACACCTTATCAAAGGCCAAAGATCACACAAATTGCAGCTTTATGACACCTTATAAAAGGCCAAAGATCACACACTGCTGTAGCCAACTCACTTGGTTGAGATAACTGGCAGTCCACAAGCCATGGCCTGCAAAGCATTTGGCGTCAAAGTTGATTTCACTTTGTCATTACGCAAATGTTGCTGTGCTAAAACATACAAGCACTTTCTGAGGCAGGCCATGCTGCCCCGCCCCAGGTGATAAAAACCTCCATTGAAAACAACTTACGTATCAAAACCACTCCCCACAACACCTGACACATCCAAGGAGCCAGCCTGGCACCGTGAATTCCCCAGCAGGCATAAGAAATTGAAATCTCCAGGTAAGGGAGATACTTCTACTGCTCTTGAGAACAAAGTATGGGAACAAAGGGTCCAGCCTAGGATGAGACAAAAGTCAAACCTGCACCACCATGCATTAACAACTATGGCTTTCCACAATAGAAAAGAAAAACTACTCAGGCAGCAGAACACTCCCTGCATCAATTCAGGAAAAGGAGACACGTTGGCCCAAAGTGCCGTGAGTCTCCCCCACCAAAAACCTCTATCTTGGTTAGATACCAAGCACCTATTTGTGTGGCTTTTGGTGAGCTCCGACTTACTTACAGATTTAAGTGCACTGTGCATTTAAGTGCACACCTCTGATTAAGTGCACACCTCTGATCAATTGCACACCTCTGATTAAGTGCACTGTGTACACCTCTGACTAAGTGCACACCTCTGATTAAGTACACACCTCTGATTAAGTACACACCTCTGATTAAGTACACACCTCTGATTAAGTGCACACCTCTGACTAAGTGCACACCTCTGATTACGTGCACACCAACCTCTGACTAAGTGCACACCTCTTGATTTTAGTTGCTCTAAATTTTCCCCTTGTGCAGGTACCAACCACAGTGTGTTTTTGTTTTGTACTAAATTATGCAGATCACGCATGCACACCTTTTATCGTCCTTCCCCATGTGTAGGCAACACAAGCACGCATTGCTATTAGACAAAAAAATACACGCACACCTCTAACTGTGGCCGCCCCCAGCCTTCCCCGTGTGTGCAGGCAACAAGCACGCGTTGCTATTAGACAATAAAAACACACGCACACCTCTAACTGTGGCCGCCCCCAGCCTTCCCCGTGTGTGCAGGCAACAAGCACGCGTTGTTATTACAAAATGAAATACACGCACACCTCTAACTGTGGCCGCCCCCAGCCTTCCCCGTGTGTGGGCACCACAAGTGCATCCGCATAGCTGTACACGCCAGGGAAGCTGCAGGCAATGTGTGCCAAGGTACCAAATGCATCTAAGCACCAAAAGCAACTAGGCATCAAATGCATCAAGACGGAAGCTGTACACGCCAGGGCAGCTGCAGGCAGGGTGTGTGTGTGTGTGTGCCAAGAGCAGCCGTGTGTCAAGGAATGGGATTCCATCAGCATTTGGCTTGTGCGTGACCGTGCACTTGCATTTGGCTTGTGCGTGACTGTGCACCCGCCAGGGCAGGAACCTGCAGCAGCAGTGTGTCGAGGGATGGGGTTAACGGAAAATTGATCTGCGAAAAGAGCGAGGGAAACAGGCTCGAGAGTGAGGATGCCTCACTCCCCAAGCTGCGTGGTGTCAGCAGCCATGGCAGCAGCTTGATGCCTGCGGCTCATACACACATATATACACACACACACACTCCCATGAGCACTACAGAGAGGGTGTCAAATTGATCTGCAAGGTAGTGCAGGGGTTCATTTGTATAAAACCAGTACAGGGTTTTACTTGGCTACGTCCTAGTCATTCTGCTGATGCTGCAGACGGCAAACACGCTTTGGCCACCTGGCACCTATCGTATTGTCGGACGCAATTTTAATCAAAACATAACTTGCTGGCCTTTAGAGCACTACTCTTCTGATCTAACCACTCGGCGTGTGCGCAAAAAGGGTCTAGGTAAGGGTGTGGGGAGGGCCTGTTGCATTGGAAGGTCAAGTCTGCTATAGCATGCATGACTCGCCTTGTATGTGTAGGGTTGGCCAGAATCGTATATCGTATATGTACATTGTACATGACCGTATGCATGGTAATTTCCCTGCTAATAAAATGTGTGTACACCATACATACGTACATATGTATGGTGGTGGCCAACCCTAGTGTTGTGCCAGTGTGAATAAGTACAAACTGCTAGAGTGATCGCTCCCTCGGTGTCGTTACAGTCACGCTTGACGGGAATATAAACTGCTTGTGCAGGTACTTGGTATGTGCACAAAACAATGAGCAGAGGAAGCAATGAAATCATGGCTGCTCAGTCAGGAAGAATGATGATCAGGAGGATTGCGTGTGTGGGGATTCTGTGCGTGCTTGAGGCCATAAACAATGCAATCTGCTAGAGAGAGGTTGACACCCACGCTTGGTCAGGAATAAATTGTGTGTGGAGGTACACACGAGGCAGCTGATTGACCATGGTTTGGGCATAACACAAGAGCTATATATGATCTGCTAGAGAGAGTTTGACACCAACGCTTGGTCAGGGATAAACTGTGTGTGGAGGTACACACGAGGCAGCTGATTGACCATGGTTTGGGCATAACACAATAACTTAAAACTATACATGATCTGCTAGAGAGAGTTTGACACCCACGCTTGGTCAGGAATAAACTGTGTGTGGAGGTACACACGAGGCAGCTGCTTGTCTGCCAGAGTCCTCATGTTGAGGACGTCCTTGGTTGCTTGGCGAAAGAATGACGGAAAGTCGGCAACCTGCAGTAGTTCCATCAATGCAATGTCAAAGTGGAAATGTAATAAAAAGAGATATTGGGTGTGCAACGAATGCGACTCATGCGATGTGAGGAGCCATGCAATAATTGCTGGTGCCCTTTTACCTCTTTTAAACACCTTTTGCGTGCATGCATGACTGCTTTGAGGTTTTAATAACACGCATCCCCACTGCGAGCTTTGATCATAAAGATGGAAGCTTGCCGTTGCAGACTCAGGCGGCAGTGCTCACCAAACCCCTATCCATGTTCAGCTCTTGAAGCAAAAGAACGAGCCATTGATGAGGCACAAGAGACGTGTATGACAGTTCTACTATAAAGAAGGACAAACACAGTCCCCATGCCACGTTCTAACTAGGCGGGGTTCATCACACCTGCTTCCCGAATGCGTGCGTCACGATGTGCAGCTCAACAGGCTCCGCTGGCTCAAACTCCTTCAGGTAAGCACGCAGCAGAAGGTCCCACCCCTTGCGGTCCTGCATTATTTTGCATGGTAAAAAACCTAGGCGTGAATGTATCCAGGATTGAATGTCTCCAGGCTTTAATGAAATCCATAAAGATCCAGAAAATATCCAGGGTAAGTCAAGCTGGTAGGGCTCGTTGGTGTGTGTGTGTGTGTGTGTGTGTATGTGTGTGAGTGTGTGTGTGTGTGTGATTTTAATTAGATAATTTATGATGCCTGATTACTGCGTAGCATAATCAGGGTACCGCCCAAATGGCCAAATTTTCTTTACGCGCAAAACAGGGCAGGCTGAGACGTACCTCCCATTTGAAGATCGAAAGGAACCGGAAGATGGATCCGTCGGTCGCTAATTGGCCCACAGGTGCTTCTGAGGGGGCAGGAGTGCTCAGGCACTTGGGCACGCTTAATGTATGGCCAGCTGCAGCGACACCAGCTGCAGTCGCACTATTTGCGGATGTGCCCGGCTGGGGTGGTGGCACGGCTGCAGTCGCACTATTTGCGGATGTGCCAGGCTGGGGTGGTGACACGGCTGCAGTCATACTATTTGCGGATGTGCCCGGCTGGGGTGGTGGCACGGCTGCAGTAGCACTATTTGCGGATGTGCCAGGCTGGGGTGGTGGCACGGCTGCAGTCATACTATTTGCGGATGTGCCCGGCTGGGGTGGTGGCACGGCTGCAGTCATACTATTTGCGGATGTGCCCGGCTGGGGTGGTGGCACGGCTGCATTTGCACTATTTGCGGATGTGCCTGGCTGGGGTGGTGACACGGCTGCAGTCATACTATTTGTGGATGTGCCAGGCTGGGGTGGTGGCACGGCAGCGGCTGCACCTGCTGTTGGTGGTGTGGCTGCTTCAGCTGTGGGCGCTGGCGGCGGCCCTGTGCTGGAGTCATGGCCGCCCCCTGCACTGGGCACGTCCTTGTCTAAGCCATCTGTACTACCTGCGCTGCTGCTGGCCTCTTCTTGTGATGACGTGGACGGCGGAGGGGTGGCCTTCAAGCTGCGGCGAACGCTTTGTGCAGCAGGCGTGCTGTCCTCATCACTCTCACCATCCGGTGCACCACCCGGTGCATCCTTGGTGCTCTTCAGCACAAACTCGCCATCCCTCACTATGAAAGAGGCGCGTGTTGCGGGTATGGGTGCAGAGTGTATGGGTGCGCGCTTACTCCAGTCTAAGCTACCTCTGCCGGGCGCGCCATGGGCCATATTTGCAGCTACTGCTGACGAACGGATAGATGAGGGGGAGGACGTCACTTTGGCTGCCGATTCTGCGAAACAGGAAGATTTACAGTGTCGGATGGGGTTTGCTGTGCAGAATGAGCAGCTTCCAGTTCAGCAATGGCGGGCTTGAAGATAAAGAGAGGAAAGCAGCGAAAGTGATTTTTTTATATATCACTGAAGCTCAGGTTTGCATGTTGAGGTACCTATCGGAGGACTTACACACCATTGGCAAGCAAATGAACAAAATGAGATCATAGCACAGATCTGTAAGGAGGAAGGAGCCTCATTATTCTTGTGCGTCTTAGTGATTGTGCTCAAGCGATTGTGCTTAAGTGATTGTGCTTATGTGATCAAAATGCATAAGTGGAAAGTTTAGGACAAGGCTCATATCTACGGTTGACCAAATTGTACATGACGGCATTTCCTAGCAAATAAATTATGTATGAGCTCTCCCTCATGCAAGCGGGCATGGCTATCATTAAACTTGCATGCAAATTATCTGTGCAGGGCTCACGTCAAAGTGGTGCTCAAATAATCAAGTTGCTACTGTTGTGTGAACGGATAATATGAAAGGACACCAGCAGATGCAATCTATAGAGCCTCACAAACACACACACATACACACACATGCACTTGCAAAACAAACAAACAAAAGACATACGGTGAACCGTCAGCAGTGGAAGCAGCAGGTTTGCACGAGAGGTGTTGCTGCCCAAAGAACGGTGCTTTCGCCCTTCCTTTTTCCTTTCCCCCCCTTGTTTCCTTAGTTGCTTTACACGCAGCACAACATGACACTCCGGCATTGACACGCGCAAGGAGGCCCAAAATTTACACGTGACTGTCATGAATTATTTTTTGACGCCTCCTGGTTTAGCTTTTTTCCTTTTCCTCCCTTGTTCCCTTTGTTGCTTTCCACACAGCAACAACATCACACTCCGGCATTGACACACGCAAGGGGGTCGACCGCACGCGCATGTGGACACAGCAGAAACAGCAGCAGCAGCAGCAGCATCATCATCTCACCAGGGGGCCGACCGGTGACAGGGTCTAAGCCAATTACAAGCTGCCCCAACGCTAACAGGTCCAATGGAATCTCAGCATGCGGGTGATACAGCGTGGTGTTGATTCCCTGCGTGTTGATATTTGATATATTATTACAGCGCTGTGTTAGTTCTGTGCGTGTTGGTTCAAAAGATACAATGTGCGTGGTGTTGATTCCCTGCGTGTTGGTTTGGGTGGTACGTACAGCAGGGTGTTACTTCCCTGGGTGTTGGTTTAAGTAATACAGCATGGTGTTGATTCTCTGCGTGTTGGTTTAGGTAGTACAGCATGGTTTTATTTCCCTGGGTTCCGGTGTTAAAGAAGGAACGGGGAGGGAAGAAGTACAGGAATGATGAACCTAAGCAGGCAGTAGACATCGCTCCCCACATAAATGAAGGAAAGGGGGTCAACTTGGTGCCAGGAGCACCCCTTCAAAGGCAGGCTTGAGGAAAGACAAGCTGCAAAATGACATGTAGGGTTGGCCAGAACCATATATATATGCGGTGTATATACGGTACTTTTGGCAGGGAAATCACCAATTACATGGTCATACACGGTGTATACATACGGTTCTGGCCAACCCTAATGATTTGCAGTCCTGTCGTTACCTGAGGCAACATCCTTTCCTAGTCCATGCCGGTAGTGTTTACACTATTTGCGTTCAATTTTCTTTTATTCTTTTCATTATTACCTGAGGCAAGATAAATAGGGGAGCAACCACGCCAGATGAGGAGAAAGAGTCCACATTAAATTGGCTGGGCACAAGTACCTGAAGTTGAACGGGTGGGCAGGGAGCTCTCTCTTCAAAAGGATCGTGTTAAAAATCTGACGAGTGCAAATCAGGGGAAATTGGTCGAACCACAGGAGTTTGTCCTGAAAAGGAAATTCCTGTTCTAATGCGTGCGTGGGGTAAGGCGGTGTGGCTCTTCAACCACTGATTTCTGCTCTGCCTATGTTTTGAGGCAAGTTACGTGAAAGGTCAACTTCCCATGCCTTGACTCAGAGGATGGAGCCTCTTGACATACAGGCAATGTGGAAATTTTTAATCGAACGGATTCTTATCAAATGTTCATCACACAGCCAACTGCATCAAATATTGCATCTTGTTGTACCCTACCTAAAACTTTGCCCGTCTTCCCAAGCGTGACAACTCGGAAGATACTATTTTAATAGCATAGCAACCTACCACACACATTAGCATCCAGAGCACAACAATTAATACTCACCACGCACCTTGTCCACCACCACCACGTAGCTGACAAGCATGCCAGGTTCACGACTGAAAATAGCCTGAGCGTCATCATCCGTACCATACATATGACCTATTTTCAACTCTTGTTGTACGATAGCATCCCATGCTCTATCACCCATAAGGCAGGGTGAAATAACTATTTTCAACTCTTGTTTTTATCGCCCACCTCGTCCATTGCCGCCACACAGCTGACGAGCTTGGCAGGCAGGCCAGCAGTTTCAAACATGGAGCGCCCCACTCTGTAGATCACCTTACCCTAGAAGCGAGTGCAAGGAGAGAATGGTGGGTGGACCATCGAGCATGGTCTGAGACTGTAAGGACATACTGTCTGAGAGGAGGGCAACACTGGCATGTGTAGGGCCAATGTGTGTTCTATTACGTTTGCATCGTGAGATAGCGGTGAATTATGAACAAGGACTCATCACAACGGCTAGAAAACCTAAGTTCTCACAACTGCCCAGACTAGTTGGAAAAAGGCTGGAAAATTAAACTCATACTAAGGAGGAAGAGCAGCTGTGAGGACCAAGGGAAATTAAAAGATGGAGAAACCGGAGAGGAATACAGATAAAAAGCAAGAGTGATATCACTTTGCTTCACTTCAAGAACTGGAGCTCAAGTGTTTTACACTGAAGTCAGCAGACTGCATATGTAGCGTTTGTAGGGTCGGCCAGAACCGTCAATGTACAACATAGATGACCGTATATGGTGATTTCCTGCTAGTCTACCATATATGCACCATATATACGGTACTTTATGTATGTATGGTTTTGGCCAACCCTAAGCGTTTGTGTCACTACTATTACTGTTACTATTTCTACCTCGTAAAAAAATAACATGACTGCTGCCAGTATTCTTGTGACGATGTTCATACTGCACATAAATTTTGATGAGGCTCTGAGGACACGCCTGACCATCCTAATCATCTGAGAACAAAATTGTGCAAGTACGTTAGACGGAACGAGCGGTACATCGTCAGCAGATCCAGAAAAAACCAAACCAACACACCTTGATCTTGGCGCTAGGACAGGGGCAGGTCAGTTCTGGGATAACAGGCTTTCTCATCCATTGGGTCTTCACTGCCTTGGGGGTCTTTCCCAGGAGCTGGTCAGTATCCGCACCCCCTTTCAACGTACGTATCGATGTACCAAAGGAAGACCTTGACGAGGAGGGCCTAGGAATGTCATGCAGTAGGTAGTACAAGGGAATGATGCAAAAAGCAGCAGAGCAAAATATATGCATCGCGACACAAGGACTGCAGGAACCATGGCGATGAAGGCCTGGGATCATTTGAAGGTAGGTAGTACAAATATAGGGTGAACAGTTCGTCTGTACATTAATGTGGCAGAGAGAGGCATCAATTTGTGCTGCTCCAACATCGGCTGGTATGCATGTGCATTGTTGGAAAGAATTAAATTGGAAAACATTTGGCCAGGATGATACATACTTATATCCTGTGTATGCAGTACACTGTCTAACTCCCCTGCTTATTGAAAAGCGAAACTACGCAGGCAGTGAAAACCACTTCCCACATTGATTAAGGAAAAGAAGGCCACTTTGGTACCGAGTACCGTAAAACTCCTTTACCAGCAGACAAAAAAGGCCCTGTCATAGAGGTATGACCAACAGAGTACCAGAAGGAGGAAAGAAGTCACAAAGAGACTGGAGTACCAGCCTCAAACAAGCAAGAGCACCAGGCACAGACACTGCAGAGCTAAGTTAAGGGTCTACCAGGGATGACCATCTCGGCCACTGCCAATCCACAAAAGCTACCGAGTCTCAAAGCCAGCCCTACAGCACTGAACCTGCCGTGCTCTCCACCACACAGTCACTCAGTGCGAGCCTATAGAAAGGCTAAAGGCTTGCACTAAGTGACTTTGTGGTGGAGAGCACGGCAGGTTCCTGCTTATTTCACTGTATGTCGTTATGGCCACATAAAGTATTTGATTACCCCGGACGAGAACCAACCGCACCAGAATAAGATTAGTCACAGTTGCTCAGGTCCATCCACCGAGGTAAAGCACAAGACGTGACCAGTTTAATTATTACAGTCTGACACTTACTTAACAAAAGATTGCCTTCGCTGCCAGCACGTGGGGAAAGTGTGACCTGCATGCAGTTTGTTGACGGGCTCAGTGGCGTTAGTATGCAAGTGCAAAAGTAAGAGTCGAGCCTAAGCATGAAGGGTTGAATCGAAAAAAGTGCTCAAAACACCACCAAAAAACAAAGGGACAAAACTCTGAGGGCGCCCTCTAAAGAACAACAGCTCGTTCCTGTGAATTGATGTACTGCACGTATTCAAATAATAGTACATGAAATAACATCATAATCCACTGTACGGTTTTATACGTGAAGGAATGAACCTTGTCACCGGTTGAAACCTTGATCACGGTAGATAAGGTCAATTCTGGGCTTGAATCCCAAAGGCGGTACAAACATAGCATCGAAATTACAGTCACAACCCTTCTACCTCAGCCGTGCCAAGTTAGTACCGAAGAGCTACAATGCTACCTCCATATAATCGTTCATAGTCAGAGGTGTGTTATAGTTTGATTTTGATGCACCTTGTCTTGAAAGCAGCTAGTGCGAATGAAGAAAGTTCCAGGGATTCTGCGGATCGCTGCACTGCAGGAGCAAAGAGGCACTGCAGTGCAGCGATCCGCTATCAAAGAGGCACTGCAGGAGCATCAAAGAGGCACTCACATACAAGGATGGCCGGCCTATCACGGTCAGCAGGAGAGAGCCTCTGCAGTGTGAAGAGAAATTTAAGAATGAGGGACAGAGTAGGGAAGAGAGGTTCAATGGAAAAAAGCTGTGACCAGCAGCTCAAATGGTTGTGGGCATCACTCAAAAATTTTGCACTTGCCTCTGCCTCTGACTAGTTAGAAAAACAAGCCCTAAAATAGGCACATGGTCGATGCAGATTTAAACCCACGTGTTCCGCCATGTGCCTGTCGAGGAAGCGATGCTCTATGTGGGCACCACCTTTGCAAAAGCGCAGGTTTAAACCTTGGTGTTCCTGATCTGAGACACAAGCGTACCTTGATGACTGTATCATAGACCTGCCCTTGGAGCAACTCCCTCATCTCCGGATCCATCTGATTGACAACGTCCTGTTGGTTACAGGGGAGAGTGAATTTAAACAATGTAGAATGCGTAAGCAACTAGGAAGGACGTTGTTCTGTTTGCTGCACCACCAGCCAATAGATGCAAAGCCGCAAACATAAAATAATATTAGAAGGTGGATTATAGCAATGCACGTCGTATATACAATGTATGACAGCAATAGACAACGCATGAGGGTGAGTCATGGCGTTGTATGCGTTGATCTGTACACTAAGGGTCTGCACGAAGACAAGTACAGACTTGCGTAGGAGTATCAGCAATGGGGGAAGGTGTAAACTTGCACTTAAAAGGCACTTAAAAGGGGAATGTACCCAATTTGCAAACTGTGCAAGCCCTAATTGACACGGTTACCTGGTCATACGTGTCGCCTGCCTGCATTATCCACAAATCATCCTTGGACAGCATGTTGTAGCGCAGAAGAGCGGTGACATAGCTGCAACACAACATGGACGCGATTGAGATCAAAATTTGGTTGTAGCGCAGAGAGCAGTGACATAGCTGCAACACAACATGGACGTGATAGAAATCGTATTTGGTTGCAGCGCAGAAGAGCGGTGACATAGCTGCAACACAACATGGACGTGATCGAGATCGTATTTGGTTGTAGCGCAGAAGAGCAGTGACATAGCTGCAACACAACATGGACGTGATTGAGATCGTATTTGATTGCAGTGCAGAAGAGCGGTGACATAGCTGCAACACAACATGGACGTGATTGAGATCGTATTTGGTTGTAGCGCAGAAGAGCAGGCTACCTGAACTGCAACACAACATGAACGTGATTCAGACTGGTTTTGGTTGTCACGCAGAACAGCATGTCATGCTAAATCAGTGGCATGGACGAATCGTGTGATTTTTCCTGGATTTATAATGTGAGCAACGGTTTTACGGTTATTTGGTTGTTTGGCCAGTTTAGATGGTCCTCTTGTAACAAACTCGCTCTTTTCTCAGACTTGTCTGAGTACCCTCTCCTCGGGGCGCTGCTTGAGCCGTCGCTTCCTTCTCGCGTGGAGAGGGAGGAGACGTTAAACACCTTTATGGGGGGCTTGGCGGACTATGGCTCATACTTGCAATCCATGCTTGAGCTGGTACCATGATTCGTCGTGACAAGCAGCTACACATAGCTGCACTACCAACCAATTAATGCGAGACTGCTATAAGGTGACAAGCGGCAATATGGCTTTGTGTCAGGTCTCCTGCGAGACTTTTTAACACCAAGCTTTTCCACAAAGGGAAATCATTTGAAGGTTGGAGGCTAGTGCTTAGAGCATGGTTTTTAGTCCCTGAAAGCTTCAACTTCATACAAGCAAATTTGACTATGTCAATTACCATGACATGCACCACACGTACCACTCGCACCACATGGGGGTAAGGGAAGGGCATTGCAGCAACCTGCACCATGTAAACGTAAATAACTCACACACGCACAAACACACCTGATTGCCTCTGCACCATAACCTGCAAGGTATGGTAAAAAGTAGACAACGTTGGTCAACTCTTGCTGGTCAGCTTCTTGCAGCTCCGAACCCTTCTATTCCCCTATGCTCTTCCGATGAGCTGGCTGCCTTGTTTCAGCCTTATTAGGTGGTGTTTAATGGAGTACGTTAAGCTACGCTGTGGCGGCGTCTACTTGTTGCAGTACGTACGTAACGGAGCGAGGGGGGTACGTACGTGATGCGATCATGCACAGCTCGTCTAACATGACGCCCTTGTTCACGCATTCCAACAGCAACCTGAGTAATGTGCACTACCCACCACTCTTGGAAAAGAAGGGAGCTGCCCACAGAACCGGGTACTTCAAGCGTGGAGCTGCTATGATGGTCGTGTAGTTCCAGTTGTGCAGAAGCTCCTTCTGGTCGGCCAGGAGAGAATGGACCCTGATTTCTGCGCTGCTGCTCCCTGATAATGATGGCCCACTATAAAAGTCCTTCACGAGGGACACGCTGCTCCTGGCTTTTACGAGCAACAAGAGGAGTAGTGCAAGGCAAATTAGAGCAAGGCATCCGCGCCATTTATTGGCTCCCTTGTCAGCTGCGTTGCTGCCGTTGGAAGATACACGCCGCTGTATGAGTGACTGCAGGTTTTGGGCGGAGCTCGGCTTGCTCCCAGGCCTGGACGTCGCTGCCATTCCTAGTTTCGAGGACACCGACACATTTTACGTTGCCCTAGGATGCATGTTTTTAAATATATAATGGGCGCGGTAACTACGAAAGCATCTTCCTATGGTATGCTGGCCAATTCTTGGACACACGAACTAGCCCCTCCCCGCATCTCTCTCTCCCATTAAAAAAATCTAGCTTATTATAAAATCATAGCATAACGAGGGGGCGAGACCTGCTACTGGGCGTTCTTTGTTGAATTCTCAGGTCATCGCTTTGAATTTTTAACTGACGATTGCTTGGCATCTAGTGTGCTGAACTGCGTGTAACAGACTGTAGCGCACTTATTCACGACAAGCTCGCGTCTGGCATTCATTCCTGAAATGTCATACTACTCAGTTTTTTTCAGCATATATTCACACCCACCAATTCTTAGTGATGAACGAATCATATAATAAACAAATGTTAGTCAAGACTAGCCTTGTTAAAAACTGGAGATACATTTTTAGTCAATGTGCTATATCTCGTACATTGCTGTGTGACAGTGATGTGATCTGATGGTCCACCGTAGGAGGCAAGGCGATCCACTAGCATTCTTATGCGTATCAATTACAAGAGCACTACGAGTATCGTAAGCACTTATTTGACACCAAATAAAAATTATGACACGGCCAGAAGGGCTAAAGCCAAAGAATCGACGGATGCTTGCCAAAATAAGTTTGGCGACAATAAAGTACAATAATTCAGTTTGCGAAAAATAATCTCTCTTTGGGAGGCAGTATACATTATTCCACTATTCCACTCTTTCATGCCTCACCACTCCCGCGTTGGGGACAGAGGGGTCACATGACCTGGTGACAACTCACACAGTGTCGTATCCCTCCCATTCCATCATTGTCCATGCACGCGTGCTCTCACTATAGCAATGGTAACCGAACTCTCATAACACTCATTCTCTAGAGAACCACTCTCACCCTGGGCTCTCATAACACTCAATTCTCTAGAGAATCACTCTCACCCTGGGCCTCATAAACCCATGCCAACTTCATACTAGAGCTGCAGTGCTTAGTACGTCCTGGCCTTGGGGGGAACATAGACCATGGCACTGTCCAGGGGTTGCATGTGCACCGGTCGGTACTTGATGTCGACCTGCAAACCAAAACAATCAACAGAGGGAGTGTTATGACGTCTAAGCTAGGTACGAACGACACATTTTGTGACAGGAGTGGCTGTGTTGTCCAGCAACTGTGGTACAGCAACTTAAAGGGAGAAGGACAACTCCTTAGTGCCAATGCTTGTGGGCACTCACATCTTCCAAACTGCTGGCTGAATGCTGTCAATGACAAATCATGCCAAAAATAACCGCTTGAAGCAGGTGCAACCCTAAAAACAATTCTTCCCAGATCACTAACAAAATAAAGGCACACCCATATCTGCGCCCAGACATATACACACAAACACGGCAACAGTAGCACATAATGCAGATGCTACAGCCTATGGCTACTCACCTGGCCGTCTGGCTTGGAGATGTCAAAGTAGCCCAACGAGTGTCTGATCCAGTTGTCATCCTCACGGTTGGGGAAGTCCTCGCGGGCATGGGCACCTCGTGACTCCTTCAAGCAGCAGATGTAGTTAATGACTACATGATCAATGTGGGATTAAGAACAGTTATTCTCTGACATGCGTGCGCAGGCGCAGCAAGCACAGATTAAGCAGCTAAAAGAAGCGGGGAAGCATTTGCTGGGCACGCACATTAAATTGCGTGGGGCAGGAAGGGATTTCTGTTCGTTGCATGTAAAATTTTGGCTCAATGCACACATTTATTACACCTTGTACAAGTGCTTGCGTCCTTCCCTTGCAGAAACAAAAGGTCGTACAATTGTGAAAGCGTATACGACTACTGGCAGCCAAAAAGTAAAAATTAAACCAAATTTCCCCATACGAAGGGGTGGCCCAAAGCCTTTTGTTGGCTGGGGTCTAAATAAACAATACTTTGTCACCGTTTACCATCATGCAAAGAACTCGGCATGGACCCTGTTATCAGCCTTGGGTGTCTTTAGGTTGTCAACCTGCAGTTCTACAAAGGCCTTTTCTAATGTTACGCACACTCTATAAGAAGCAACCACTCATGGTACCTGACCCGGCAAGGTACCTTAAAATAAAAGATAAAGGGGCAGCTTGTCCACCTTATGTGCCTCAGTTGAGTAGTGTGCCACCAACATGTCAATGAGCATGAGGCTAGCTCTCTCTGCCGAAGGCATACCATCAACTACATCACACGCCACTGCCACATTCCAATACATACAGGTGCAGGAGCAGCTAACGCACCTTGCACGCCTCTGCTGAGTAATGGTTCTGGCATAATGTTGGTAATCTGCTTCTTGGCTTTATGCTTACCAAAAAAAAAAACCATTAACTTCATCACACTCCACTACCAACATCAAACACAAACTCGCAGATACGGGGGAAGCGAACGCACCTTGCGTGCCTCTGCTGAGTGCATGGTGACAGCAGCATTGATGAGTAAATTTTCCAGCTCCATCGTCTCTATGAGGTCGGTATTCCAAATCAAAGAGCGGTCGCTAACCTGTAATTAATATGCACACACACGGGGCATTAAAGTAATTTTCAAGTCAGGGAGCGGTCGCTAACCTGTAGATCACGTGCACACACACACATACACACACAGCAAAACCAAGTAATAAGAACATGGCTGCTCTTCTTGAACAGGAGGACTATAAATGGAATGCATTTGACCAATGTGTGGGCCTGCCACACAGGCTGTAGTCACATGTTTGCAAATGCTACAATTGAGGGACATATCACAACTAACTTAAGAACAAGGGAAAGTGTAGAATGCGTGCACATGTACAGTACTTGGTGCATGGCGGTCTGTGAAGTATGTATATTGGTCAAGTGGTGTTAAGTCTCGCCAAACGTTTGATGCTGCTTTGTGAGTTCAAACACATGGCGTGGGTTTGCTGTTCAGCGTGCCTCAAACACACAAACATTGTAGGCATTCACCTTGACGTCTTGAAGCGACGCAGTGCACTCGTCGATGAGATGGTTGCCCTCAGCTAGAGTTTCCTGTGTGTGCATTGTGTCCAGGAGCTAGACAGTTTGTTCCTTTCCAGTGTGTGTGTGTGTGTGTGTTTTGTGTGTGTCCAGTGTGTGTGTCCAGGAGCTAGACAGTTTGTTCCTTTTGTATATCAGCCTTGACGTGGTGCTGTTCAAGCAGGAATCAAGGCTCACAACGGAGAGGGGAAACCCATACAAATAATGTGTGCTTTTTCAAAAAGCCTGGATGTGGTGCTGCCCAAGCAGGAAATGATGCTCACAAAGGAGAGGGGCACAGTTAAAGAAGCAAGGTGTTTTCTATTTAAAACTGAAATTGAAGCTGAAGAGCAACTTTCACAGCATCCCCTCATCACTGTCTGGAACCGAATCCAAGGCATCTGCCTTGCTCTGTCAGCACTTAAATTAGAACCATTTTAAGATAGGCACCTTTCAAAGCGTCCCCTCTCGTGTTTCTGGCTGTGTCTGCAAATATTGCCTGCATTATGTTTCTTTCATTCGTCCTTGAACCTCTAGCAAAATGACTGTAGAGGGGCTTCTTAGCCCAAGAAGCATGCTTGAGAAGCGCATTGAAGATACAGAGGGGACGCCGTGCAGCGTGCCAAAACGATGCCAAATCTGGTGCATCTATAGGCAGGCGTTGAGCTGATGCAGATACAGATTAGGACTGCCACCGAGTGCCTGTGATAGGAATCTTCAAAACAGAGCGGAAAGATTTTGAAGTTGCTGCTCCTGCATAAACCGGCAGAGTTGTTTTCTGTTCCTAACTTTAGAAACTTCCATTAGAGCATTTGGCTCCATCACGCGCACCGACACCCACGTACGCCAAAAATTTACATACAATCAAAAAGCGCACTCAATGTGCAAGCTCAACCTGAGAAAAGCAACAGAGAACTTAAACTTAAACGTAAACGAATTTAACTCGCATCTACACACCATTGTTGTTCTTTCGTTGTTTGCGTCTACACACCCCATTGTTGTACTAGATAAACACTTATGTTGTATTAATTTTCCTCGCATCGTCACCCCGGTTTTTAAGGGGCGAGGCGTCTCTTTTATAACATTCTCATTGCTTCAGTAGAACGGCTGCACAGCAACATCTAACAAAGGGACACGGCCAAGCCACACCTGTGGGCAGGGCTACGGTGCGACATACCTTTTAGGCATGAGCACCATGCGTAGCCAAATAGATTTGAAACATTATACTGCCCATGACCATGGAAGGATCGCAGCCACGCCCGCACACCCTCACTCACCTGGGTGCGGAACACCGCTGCGTTATTTTGCATGATCTTCTGCATGCTGCGCCTGATCTCTGCTGTCCGAAGGTTGCCATTGGCGTTTCGCAGCTTATCAAGGCGTGAGAGGGTGAGGTCGGCGGAATCAGCCGGCAAGGCTGTGTGGGGGGTGTGGGGCTTCATTATGTCACCTGCGTGCGTGTGTGTTGGGGTGTGTATTTGCTTGTGGTCATAGTCCTGTTGTGTGTACTTGTGCCTTTGTGTGTGGACGTATATGTGTGAGCGCGTGTGTGAATATATACGTGCCTGTGTGTGTTGTGTACGTGTGTGTGTGTGTGTGTGTGAAGGACGACTAGCACGGTCAACAACGCCAGGAGCTCTAATCTAAGATGAGGTAAGCTTGCAGGTTATTTGTAGGTTCCAGCCATTTATATTGGTCCAGTGAGCTAAGCACAAACAAGTAATTATGGGCGAGTGAGGCATGCAAGGTACACCAAACCTGAGGTCTTGCTGGCAAAGAGCCGTGTACAAGAGAACCCACATGCACACGCGCACACACACACACATACACACACACTAGCGCACACGCACGCACGCACACACACACTGACTCACCAACGCGGTTGGCACACGCACGGCCAAACACAACAATGTCCAGCAGCGAGTTTGCCCCCAATCGGTTGGCTCCATGCACACTTGCGCATGCTGCTTCGCCAGCGGCCATCAATCCAGGCACAACAGCATCGGGGTTGCCGTCCTGTGTGTTTGTTCGCATGTGTGTATGTGTGTGTGTGTGTATGCAGGTGTGTGAATGTGTGTGTGCGTGTGTGCGCGCATGCAGCGTGCATGACACAGCTTCTCAGAGGCAACAGGACAGGTGCAAAAGAACCAGGAACAACTGGTGGGTTTTTTGCAGCTCAGATGCAAAGGGTGAGTGAGGAAATTGCGTTTACTCGCCCCAGGGCAGATTCGTTTATATTCCTATGGCTCATGCCAAGTTTCCTTCCACACTCAGTGATGCAGATTTTCTGCTGGTGGCTCATCATGAACAGCATCCTCTGAGTGGTTTAAAAAGAGAACAGGGCCACTTCATTTGAATGCTTCAAACCAAGAGGAAGAAGGGGACACATTATAAGGCACTGCTCATTCTTATGAGCCTCATGCCCTCCTCAACCCTAGGATCAGCTGTGAGCAGCAATTACATCGCTGAACATTTATTTCAGATCATGAGGCCCATCACAGTAGTTTCTACAAACTCTCACTCACCTTAGGTGCCACAACCTCGCCGTAGTAGTTGGTGGGGATGCCTCCCATATTGTAGTGTACGGTGGGGAGCACGGGAATGGGCTCCTGTGGCACAAAGTTGGTGTGTGTTTTGTGCATGTGTGCGTGTGTGTGCGCGTGTGTATGTGTGTACGTGCGCGCGCTCATGTGGATGCACATGCGAGAGGAAGAGAAGCAAGAACAACGCGAATACGAAAGATGCCTCACAGTGTAAGGGAGCTTACCAGGCACCAAGCTTGGTGGTATCATGCTCAGGAGGGGAAAGAATTACCCTACACTTTCTTTCCTGACACCCCGCACACTCTGCACAAACACACTCAGCATAAACACTCTGCACAAACACACTTTGAACAAACACTCTGCACGAACGCGCTCGGCACAGACACGCTCTGCACAAACATTCAGCAGCACCGTTTCGCCTCGAGCCTCACAAAAAAGGTAAATTACCAACAAGAGGCAGCAGTGTCAAACCTAACCACTGCCCCACCACCACCACCACCACCTCCTACACCATCACCACTACCACCTCCACCCCAGTCTACCATACCACCTCCACCCCAGTCTAAAATTAATCGGTAGCTCACAACCCGAAAACCCTGCAGCCTCACACCTTGGTGACATCCACGCCTGCAAAGATAGCGGCGGTCTCACTGATGCCGGGCAGCCGCTCTGCCAGCAGCTCCGGGGGCAGGTGGTTGAGGTGCAGGTAGATATGGTCCTGCACGTACGTTTGTGTGTGAACTTAAGAGGCGAGTTGTGTGTGTATGTGTGTGTGAGTGTGTGTGAGTGCGCGTGCCTGCTTTTTGCTTGGTGAAAAGTGGCTGTAGCTCCTATTTTTAAGATAGTTTCAGGTCTGAAGCCTGGACTGTGTACTTTTCTACAGATTTACATGCAGAGATGCAAATTTGATGAGAACACGAACATGCTTTTCTTTGCCAGCACACACCTTCTCGGGCCCGCAGCCACGGCCATCACGGATTTCCATGGTCATAGAGCGCGACACGACGTCACGAGAGGCGAGGTCCTTGGCAGTGGGGGCATACCTGTGTGTGTATGTTTGAGTGCTTGTAGTCTTGTGTGAACATGTATGTGTGTTATGATGAGAACACAAACATGCATGTGAGAATCCTGCCTTCAACTGTACAATCCAACGCTCAGCTTCTTGCAGCCCACCCAGGCTAGACACATGAGGCGCAACAAGTGCAAGGGGTGCAGTATCCATCCCACCTCCCCACCCCCCAAATTACCTCTCCATGAAGCGCTCGCCCTCAGAGTTCCTCAGCACACCTCCCTCTCCACGTGAGCCTTCAGTGATGAGGCACCCTGCACCATACACGCCAGTGGGGTGGAACTGCACAAACTCCATGTCCTGCATGCACGTTTAATTGCGCACGTGTGAGAGTGTGTGTGTGTGTGTGTGTGTGTGTGTGTGTGTGTGTGTGTGTGTGTGTGTGTGTGTGTGTGAGCAACGGCACAAACACAGGGGCAGCATCTAGCCCAGCACCTTGCAATAAGAGCTGTGGATTTTACAAAGCATGCCCGGGATTCAGTTTCAAACAAACACCGGTACAATTTTCAAACAAACAGAGGTACACACACAAACACACACACTACATTACACACTGCACGTGCCACTGGAGCGCAAACGTCGGCACCATAACAGCCCATGGAGTCAGCAGCCTTTTACCCGCCGTAAGCTTGTGTAGGGTTAATTACCTGCAGGGGCAGCCCCACGCGTGCAGCCATGGCACCTCCATCCCCAGTACACGTGTGAGCACTGGTGGCGCTGTACCAGGCACGCCCGTAGCCGCCTGTAGCTAGGATGGTTTGGTGTGCCTGTGGTTGGGGGCAGCAAGGAGAGGGAGAGAAATTTGTTAATGTGGCACACAGTGCAGCAGTACGTGGGTGTGTGCGCGTGTACGAGCACTTAAGTTTAGAATCCATACAGCATAGAGTACACCGGTTAGATCAAACACATAGAAGAACATACACAAGGGTTGCTTAGTATCAGACAGATGCTTTTACACATCATAACATGTTCACTTATTAGCGCTAACCATAAAAATTCCACTGTCGCCTGCAACTTGGTTTGCAGGAGAGCTGCAAGCGACAGTGGAATTTTAATTGTAAGCTCCATCTTGCAGAGCTTTGTCCATGATCAGGTCCATCGCAAAATACTCCACACCTTGGCCAAGATGTTTGAGTGGGTGAGTCACTCTAAGATGCATACACCGCTTGGAAAAACGCCCAATAACACTTCCAACCTGAAATCTATGAATGGTTCCGTCCTCCATGCACAGCGCGGTCACACCCTTGCAGGAGCCGTCCTTGTCCATGATCAGGTCCATCGCAAAATACTCCACTGCGCAGAGGAGAGCAATATGAATTCAATCACTGAAAGTGAACGAGGTCATCAGGAGGGAAGAGTAGAAGGTTTAAAGTTTTCAAACGAGAAAGGCAGCTCATAGGTATGAGAGGACAAATAAGCCCTATAACAGGAAGCGATACTACAAAGGGTGGTTTGACGTATTCACACGGGAATGGCAGTTCATAGGATGAGAGGACACGTAAGCTCTATAACAGGAAGCGATGCTACAAATGAGTGGTTCAGTTACAAATGTTTTGTTAGTTTACCCTTATTACAAATGTCCTTACAAACTGTTTGTGTTTATTGCGCCTCACCAAAGAACTGGATGTCGTGCTTCATGGCCTGGCCGTACAGGGTGTGCAGCATGGCATGCCCTGTTCGATCAGCGGCGCACGCGCAGCGGTAGGCCTGGCCACCCCTCCCAAAATCCAAGGACTGACCGCCAAAGGCGCGCTGGTAGATCTTGCCGTCCTCAGTGCGGGAGAAGGGCAGACCTGGGGAAGATGAAAATGCAATGATGGTGATGAACACAATGGGTGCAAGATGCACATGTGTGTGTGTGTGTGTGTGTGTGTGTGTGTGTGTGTGTGTGTGTGTGTGTGCGCGCGAGCGAGCAACATCTGTGCTCTGGTGCAGTTGACCGTCAACACCTGCAAATTGCCAAATACAAGCCTGTCTTCGCCACCATCACGCCAACTAAGCGTTTTGTGATTACCATAAGTGACACTCACCGTAGTTCTCCAGCTCCACCACAGCCTGCAGAGGATAAGAGAACAGAGCACGGTTATGAGTGTAATACTAAGGAGGCAGCTTCCCAACAGTCACAGGACCAGGCTCAGGCTGCAGCAGGCTCAAGAGAGACCTGGGAATGAGCTCAGCACAGGACCCACCGCAGGCGCTTCACGGCACATGTACTGGATCGCGTCCTGGTCCCCCAACCAGTCGCTGCCCTTGATGGTGTCGTACGCGTGCCACCGCCAGTCGTCCTCGGACATGTTGCCCAGGGCCGCGTTGATCCCGCCCTGGGCCGCGACCGTGTGCGAGCGTGTCGGGAATAGCTTGGTGATGCAGGCTGTGAGAAGAGGAAGAGGGGATATTGGAGAGCAGGATATTACTAGGTGTGAAGTTGCGAGAAAAGCACAGAAGGAAGAAAACGGATGAAGGCGTGGACCAACAAAAGTGCACAACTTGGTCCACTGACCTGTGTTGAAGCCCAGCTCAGACAGTCCCACCGCTGCACGCAGCCCAGCACCACCTGTGTGCATTTTATGAGTGTGTCAAGAGGGAGTTGAGGGGGAAAGTGGCGGAGAGAAGGTAGGAAGGAGAAGAGGCACCAACTATCGCACACAAACACGTCTTGACACTCACCAGCACCCACAACTATGGCATCATACTTGTGGTCAATGATGGTGTAGCCCCCGACCTGTGTGTTTGTGTGCACGTCAAGAGTCAGGCAAAGTCTCTTCTGCAAGGGGGATTAACAAGAGAAAGCTTGCTCCGCTGCTCCCTTTGCACCACAAAGTTATGCACTCACCTTGCTGGAGGTGCTAGTGTGAGGCCCGCTGCTGAACAGGCGGAAGCCCACTGGAGGCAAGGAAGAATTGTGTAAGGCTGCTGGTATTGAGGAAGAGGAGGAGGAGGAGGCCCTCCTCAGGGCTAGAGTCCCAAAGGCCCTTAACATAATAAAAAAAGTTGTGGTAAAAAGTGGTGGAAAATTTTCATTTGGTAGCAGATGCTAGCCAAAAAAAGTGCTGGCCAAAAGTTGGCAGGATAAAGATCACCGCTAAATTCTTAGCACATATTTTCTTTACTTTGCTATTATGTTATTTAGGCAGCACGACACGACGAGGAATGATGTTTAAGCTTTACGCCTCCACAAATGCCAATCACGCACAAAATGCTGAAGGTTGCAATAAATAGACCGTGTGGAATGATTGTCATGTTGCAAGCCAAATCAACAATTTTGCAGGTCCCCCCATCGCTCCTCCTTTTATTTCCAGTGTTTTCGCTGTTACGTCTTCCTCATTTGCAGCCCTTACAAAATCACTACAACGGTTTTGGAACAACGGTCAACTGAAACTACGGGGTTGCTTATTGAACATAGTTAACAATACAGTACCATGCAGTCCCTGGGCCTGAACAGGGGCTTGGCCCCACACCACCACAAGTCTGCACCCACTGCCTCTAGGCCATCTTGCACCAGCAGAACACAGAGGTTAAACAGGCCAGGTGCAGAGAATGCAGCAAGGACAGTCACCTCTTCAGCAGCTGGACAGTGGCAAACCTTTGGGCCGTCAGCGTCGCACTTGGATGGAGATGCTGAGTTTTACAACACCAGCAACCGCTTGGCGCAGCAGCACCCAGGCTTTGCGCCCACCAGCAGCATCCAGGGGGAGCAGCCTGTCGGTGTGGATCTGTCAGGGTCTGAGGAGGACATAAAGCAGGAGGTGATGCAGGAGCTGAGGCGCACACGCCCCGAGTTTGGGCTGTCCGCCAGGCAGATCAACTCCCTGGGACTCTCAGGGCCACGCCTGAACATGCCAGACTCTGTGAGTGCGGTGTGCTTGCTGTGCCTCTGGTTTAATCATGGAACATCCGCGTAAGCATTGATTTTGCTATCACTCACCCAGCGATAGCACAGTCAATGTTAATACACGCTCGTTACGTAAACGGACTGGAGGTTAAAAATTGCTCAGGGGGGCTGCGGGCGGGCACACACACATCCTCAGGCTCTTTACAGATGGCGGGTGTGTGCTGGCTGCATGATAGATGCTTTGATGCACTCCTGCATTTGAGCATTTGCTAAGCCACACAAGTTCACGCACTGCTTGCACGCTCGTGTGCCTCCTCAGTCTCACTCCTCCTACCTGCACTTGACCATTGATAATGCTGAGCAATGTGCTGAAGGATAATTGCTTGAGTGCACAGCCATGGAGCATGTTTCTTCGCATAAGTGGTTTTGCACGTTTCATTGTACCACTTCCCCTGTGTAGCACCCACTCCTCCTGGCTGATAACCTCCCAGACACCTGAACAGCAAAGCCTGGCAGCCACACTCAAACCTTCACACCCACACACCAAACAGGCCTCCCTGTCCAGTCGCAACTTCGTGCGTGGCGACAAGTTTGATCCCGAAAGCTTTAGTTTAGGCGCAACACGGCTCGGGGCGAGCGGGGACGGTGGGGGGGCGATGAATGCGAAAATGGGCCCAGGCAGGAGCGGGGGAGGGGGGGCGCGGGCAGCCTACGGAGACTACCCCAACTACCCCGAGGGCAGGCCCCTGTTCTGGCCAGAGTCTGCACGCTACGGCAACCCACCTGACCTGCCCTCCCTCTTGCTGCAGCAGCGGGTCATCTATGTATCAATGCCAGTGAGTCTTACATGTGCACAATTGGAGGCGTGTGCGCTCCAACACACACACACACACACACACACACACACACACATGCACACGCACACACATGCGAACACACACGTACATGCACACGCACACGTACATACACATACACACACACACACACACACACACACACACACACCATACGAACACACACACACAAGTTGCACACCTCCACGGGCATATACACACGTGCGTGCATGCACACACATTTACATAAATACATACACACACATTAACGTACGCAACAACCATTTTGCATACAAACACAACACTTACGCACACAAACGTGCACACGTACATGTGCATTATACACATGCGCGCACATGAACACACATGCATACACACGCGTGCACTTACACGCATACACGCACGAGCATACACACATGTACACACACACACGCACACACACACTCTCTTTTACACATAAATAATGCATGCACACAAACACACACACTCACGCACACTTCTGCACACACACACACACACTCACGCACACACGCTCGCTCATACGCACGCCTATACCGTAGCTATACTGTACATTCACACAAACAAGTGCACGTATAAAGATGCATGCATAAGTGCTCGTTTATTGTACACATGCATAATGTGTATACAATACGCGCGCATATGCACACACTAAAACCACTATCTCCTGCTTGTACGTACAGTTTGTGCCATCCGTAACAGAGCTGCTAGTAGCACAGTGTTACTACTTGGACTTTGACGACCGCAACCGCCAGAAGCCTATCTACGTCTACCTCAACTCCACGGGTTGCATGAATGATAAAGTGCGTGTGCATACTCGTGCATGTGTGTGTGTGTGTGAGCGTTTGCGCATATGTGCATTTGTGTGTGATGTGTGTGTTATGTGTGCGCTATGTGTGTGTGTGTGTACACCTGCTGTCGTTTAAGTTTGTAGTGTGACAGGTACAGCCTAACTTGTAACATTGTCAACTTTGAGCTCAAGGGCTGCAAGCCCATCCCGACAAGCTACACAAACGTTGCCTCACACATATCTCTAGTGCATGTGACACAGCGTTTTGTTATACGGCGTAGTGTGTTGCTTTGCTCAAGGACGTGCGACTGCGGTATTTTCTATTTGTGTTGCCTGTGATGGAGGGTTGGCTCCCATGCCAAGCAGCTAGCCCCCTCTCACGTAAGATGGGTATGCCCTCTTATGGTTGGAGTGTACTGACAAATGGCCAAGTGTGTGTGAACACTTGATACTTGCTTCTTGCATGTTTTCAGGGCCAAGCCATTTCAGCCGACAACGAGTTTTACGCCATTTGGGCCGCCTTAGGTTTCACACGTGCGCCTCTCTACACTGGCGTGACCTGGAAAGCGCAGAATCAGGTGCGTGCACGCGCGCGTGTGTCTTGTGTGGTGTGTGTGTGTGTGTGTGCGCGTGTGCGTGTGTGTCTTTGTGTGTGTGTCTTTGTGAGTGTGTGTGCATGCGTGTCTCTGTGTGTTTGCGTCTTTGTGTGTGTGCATGCGTGTCTTTGTGGGGATGTGTGTATCTCGTTTCTGGCAAGTGCAGGTGCCTACATGGTCAAATTTGTGCATGCATGTGTCTGTATGTGTGTCTATGTGTGTTTGTGTGTGTTTTTGCACACGCGTGTGTGTGTGTTTTTGCGCACGCGTGTGTGTGTGTTTTTGCGCACGTGTGTGTGTGTGTGCTTGTGTGTGCTTGTGTGTTTGTGTGTTTTTGCGCATGCGTGTGCGTGTGTGTGTGTGTCCTCATTGTCGGCTTGCCTCCAGATGAATGTGACCGCCAGCACTGCCAACTAGTTTCCTGCTTTCCACCTGGAGTCCCATTTAAACCAATCAAGTTTTCACCGACCTTCAGTGTGCAGACAGCCATTTGCCTGCAAGTTCTCTGTAGGCCATCAATTGGTGCCCCCTCATGCCATTTGTTTAGGTTCAGCCAGAACCAAATATTTATTCGGCGCATATACATTATTCCTGGCAGGGAAATCGCCAAATGTACGGTCATATACAGTATACATACAGTTTTGGCCAACCTACAAATGTGCTCCCAATTCCTAAATTTGCTGTATCCGAAAATCGTCCACGTGCAGGCAACTGTGAAAAGCTGTGAACAGGTCGTCGCTGCACCTCCTCAAGCCAAACAAACGCATACCGATTCCTCTATGTATCGTGCATCCAAACATCATTCACGTGCAGGCAGCAGGTCATCACTGCACCCCATCAAGCCAAACAAACGCACATCGATTCCTCAATGTATCGTGCATTCAAATATCATTTACATGCAGGCAGCCGTGCTGTTGTCAGCAGGCCAGAAGGGCCACCGCTACACCTTCCCCCACGCCAAGATCTCCACCGCCCCGCCCGTCCTGAACCGTGTGTTTGGCCAGACTGTGGATGCACAATTACAGGTTTGAGGTGTATCCCATGTGCATGTGTGCCCGTGTGTGTGTATGTCTGTGTGTATGTGTGTGTGAGTGCGCGTGCGCGTGTGTGCAGCCAAACCAGTTGGAGGCGTATGCCACCAAGTGCTACACAGCCTTTCTCTTCCAACCTGCATATACTGCATGAACTGACCACCAAATCACGCACAAACACACACACACACACACACACATAAAACCTTCTTTGCAGTCAAACCAGCTGGAGTACGCCACCAAGTACTACGCAGCCATCCTCTCACGTGCCACAGGCAAGCCTCTGGCGCAGTGCCAAAAAGAGTTCCTGAGCCGGAAAAGGTGAGTGCAGCGCCGTGCGTTCTTGGTAAGAAGGTGTAATCAATGAGGAGATTGAAAACTTGAAAACTAGGCAGGCCAAAAAACCACCTGCAAATAACTCCCTTGCGCAGAAAATAATTGACCACACCCAAGCTTCAATCGCTACTCCCACTTACGGTCTTACCCACGCCGGCTTGTCCTTGGTATGAAGCATGGCGTGGGTATCAGCCTCACCACCCACCTGTCTGTGTTGTGTTCTCACCAGGTTGTAATCAAGGGACACTACTTGTCTGTGTGAGCTTGTTGTTTGATGGGCACTCTTTAGAGTAATAGCGTGGTATCCAGCGTTCATTGCTCGTAAGCAGGGTTGACCAGAATCGTATACGAACAAAGTGAATTGCCTGCGAAAGGTACCGTACGTACACCGTTTGTACGTCGATATGTAGAGTTTTTGCCAGCCCCACTCGTACCCCATTGGATGTGGCTATGATCATGTTTGATGCCAAACACACAGGTACTTTTCCGTCAAGGAAGCTTATGAGGAGGGTCTGGTGGACAAGCTGGTGCCTGGCTACTCACTGAACAGGTGCGTGGTTTAAGAAAAGGAGAACTACACAACTGCACAGGCAGTGAAAATCACTTTCGACAGAAAGTTAAGGGGGAAGAAGCCACTTGAGGAAAAGGGTACTTGATTACTGGGCAGCAGGGATGTGTCATACGTAGGGTTGGCCAGAACCATAAATATACGGTGTATATACGGTGTTTTTGGCAGGGAAATCATCAAATATACGGTCATATACGGTGTATATATATGGTTCTGACCAACCCTAGTTATACGGCGTATTCGTTTAATACGCCGCATCGTATGTAACGCGTACTTTACCGTATTGAACGTATGACACATCCCTGCTGGGCAGCATGAGGGAATTGTGATATCTACTTGACCTAGATAGGAGCTGGATTTCAGTGCAGTGCATTTTTGCCAGTGTTGCCACAGGGCACCCTCTGTAATAGATCATGGTGGGAGACAGGGCAAGTGGCGCATAGTAGACAAAACAACGCGCCTTCATTGTTGATGAAGAAAACAAGGACTTCAGAGCGGCGGGCTTCCTCGCCTTCTGGTGATTCAAGCGAGCAAGGTTTAGGTTAAGAGGAAGGAGAGGCTGTCAAAAGAGGCGCTAATGGTAACACTTCTGTGTCTGTGTTTAATCTCAGGTTCACCAAGATGCGCAAGGACATGTTCGGTGATCAAGATGCGTTTTACAACCAGGACAAGGGCCCCAAGTTCCGATTCAAGCGTGAGGACAACCCGTCGGGCGTGTAATCTGGCATTCAATGAGCTACAAAGGCGGGTGTAAGAAGAGTGAGACACAGACAAGAGGGAGGTCTAAGAGGGGGGGGAGAGAGATGCATGCTGGCTGGCAGATGGTGTTTTAGTTGTTACTATGAGTGCATGGCTGTTATAGAGCAGGCCACTTCTTGTCTACTGCCACGTATGCCCCCCTTTTTGTAATGCCAACACAACTTCTCCTCTTTGCGCTGAGCACTTATGGCATTTCTTGCAGCTTTCATTATTAATGTTTGGCTGAAGATCCCCCCATGTAAATCTAAATCTAAATCACCATTATTATTAATGTTTTTGATCTTCACCAATTTGTCGACACTGAGCTTGTAAATTTATACCAGGAAACACGCTGTGTGGCCGCATAATGGTTACAATGGTTACAATGGGGGGTGACCTTCAGCCAGGTAGTTTGGCTGATCGGCTGCTGACTGGTCTCGGCCAGCCACAAATAAATCCATAAGCTCAGAAAGAAAAAGAAAAAGTCTA